>WNFO01013654.1_pt1 | contig 15578 bp, 11 predicted proteins | sample 5400251 | NCBI WGS metagenome assembly WNFO01 (sample SAMN13153354, study PRJNA577476) | soil metagenome | isolation source: 100 cm saprolite under Madrone tree | place: USA:California | collected 2016-06-14 | reverse complement strand
CATCCTCGCCTTGCTTGATTGATCCTCCGCCGCAGTAAAGCCGGATTTCTTCTTCGTGTTCTTGTGCCATTCGGCAACTCGCTGCTCGGCTTCGGCCAGCTGCTGGGGAGACATGATCCGGCTGAGATTGCTTTTGCTGCTCTCAATCTGAATGCGCATCGAAGAAGCCGTTTTCTCGGAGAGCAGGCACCACATATAGGCTGTTACCGGATCGGCTGCCTTCCCGTTCCTCTTACTGTAGTGTTCTACCAGCCGAACCTGCGCCCAGGAATGTCCAGCTTCAGCAGCCTTGAGCAGGGCAGGCAATCCTTCTTCCTGCTCGGTATTAGAGGAATCTTGTGTCCGAGTCTGCGGGCTGCTCATGGTGAGGTAGAGCAGTTCGGTGCGGCTGGATACACCCAACTTATCGAAAATGCGGAACAGATAGTTCTTGACGGTATGACGGCTCAAGCCCAGAGACTCGGCAATTTCGCGGTTCGTCATGCCTGCCGCCAGGTATTGAACCACCTGCCGTTCACGAGCCGAAAGCAAATCCAGTCCTTTGTGGTTGATCGCCCGGACGAGCGGCGAGTTAGCGAGCGCTTCGAGGGCATGTTCCAGTTCGACGCTGCGCGCCCAGATCTGTCCCTCATGAACGCAGCGAATGCACTTGCAAAGACTCTCCAGCCGTTCGTGTTTGGTGAAGATGCCCTTGGCGCCAGCACGGAAACATTCAAGAATATCTTGCGGACGGGAAGAGTCCAGCAACAGGATTCCCTTGAACTGCGGCCGGAGCGCGCGTATTTCCCGCAGCACTTCGGTTCCCCGCCCGGGCTGGTCGTCCAAGCTGTAGCTGATCACGGCAACATCGACGGGCACGCGCACGACGGCGGCTAGCAATTCCTCGGAACTCGACGCTGAGGCTACAACCTGCAAGCCGTGATCGGTGCGCATGGCGTCGGCGAGCAGCTGGGTGTGTATACGCGTGCTGTCAGCAACCACAATACTGATAAAGTCCGCGCCGTTTTCCTCGTGGGATGGCATCCGGTTTCCTCGTAATAATTTGTGGACCCGAGCGCGTCTCGAAAGGGGCCAGAAAGACGCTCAGGTCTAATCAACAGTCTGGGGAGAGCCAATCTTCGGGGGAGGAAAAAAGAACTAGATGGCTGAAAAAGCGCCAATCAAGTTCGTTCTACGCGCACCAGCGTAACATCAAAAGCCTCTATCGGCAAGAAACTCGATTGCGATCTATGCAAAACAATGCATAGCGTCTCCCGGGGCCCGTCTCAATTTGACCTTCCGCAACAAAGCTGGAAGTGCTTGCCGCCTCAGCGGCTCTGAGCTGGGCAAAGCCCGAGACAATATTATTAGTAAAGGACATGTATTCAATAGAATACAGGAATAACCTTAACCGAGTCCCGGAACGCGGGTTCTGGGGATTGGACATTTGTCCAAGGCGGTACCGCTTTCGTGCTAGGGAAGAGCGTCTCGGATCCAACTGAATCCATCAGGGGACCTCTGCCTCTCATTGTTCTAGGGCCAACTGGTCGGAGGCCGTTGTACCACTTGCACGGTATTGCAAGTGACATTACCTTGATGCTGCGATTAGGTAACAATCGCGGTTTTTCTCCCCCCGTAGTCACTCTTCCCCCAAGAGAAGTGTTTTTCCGCCATGGCATTTCTAGGTGGACCGTGCGCGATGGGACCCAGAGGGCGAAGCTATGAGTAGCGTCAGTCAAAGCCACGAAGTTGGAAACCTGCTAGCGCCGTTGCAGGCCGCGGAAGAACTTCGTTGGTACGCGCTGCACACCCGCGCCCGACATGAAAGAGTGGTGGAGCAATGAGAGAGTAGTGGAGCATCGCCTGCGGGAGCAAGGAATGGAAACCTTCCTTCCTACGATCCGCGAAACTCACCGCTGGAGCGATCGGAAGAAAACCGTGGAAGTCCCTCTGTTCAGCTGCTACGTATTCGTGCGCTGCGTTCTGAACTCGGACGACCGGACGCGAGTCTACCGGGTCGAAAGTGTACACGGCTTTGTCGGCATGCGTGGGGCGGGCATGCCGGTCCCGGATGAGCAGATCGAGAGTGTTCGCACAGCCCTCTCGCAGCCAGGTCCTTGCCGTTCCCATCCTTTTCTGAAAGTGGGTCAACGAGTTCGGGTATGCGGCGGCGCCATGGACGGAGTAGAGGGCGTATTTCTTTCCGAAAATGGCGATCAAAGTCTGGTCATCTCGGTCGACGTGATCCAGCGCTCGCTCGCGATACGCATTGACGGCTACGACGTAAAGCCCATCTAGATTCAGCCGAAGCAAATTCCCAGTTAGCAATCTTCTCTTCTAATTCACAGGCGTTCCCACACTTTGACCGGGGGCCTCATCATGCACCAAGCAGAAATCGAGCAAATCGGCGAAGAGTTGTATTTCGTCGCAGCCAGCCCGTCCACCCGGCGGCTGCGGACGCAGGCCGAACTGCTTTCCCAAACCGATGTCCCGGTGTTGATTACCGGCGAGTCGGGGACTGGGAAATCGACGGCCGCGCGGCTAATTCATTCGCTCTCGATCCGCTCCAGCTTTGAATTCACAAGGGTAAGCTGCGCCACTCTGACGGCGGATGCGCTGGAGAGTGAATTGTTCGGTTACGAACACGCCAATGGAAATGGACGGCTGGAGTCCAAGCCTGGCAAATTCGAGCAGTGCGCCAAGGGGACGATTCTGCTGGAACATCTCGACGCGATGCCAAGTCCGGTGCAGTTGCGGCTGCTGAGACTGCTACAGACGCGAGAATTCGTAAGATTCGGCGGACAGTCTCCGATCCGGGTGGATGTGCGAATCATTGCCTCAACCCAAGGCGACTTAGGCCTGGCCGTAGCTGAAAAGAAAGTTCTAGAGGAGTTGTACTACCACCTGAGCGCATTCGAGTTGCACGTACCGGCTTTGCGCGAGCGCCGCGAGGAAATCCCCCTGCTGCTCGGACACTTTATGAACCGCCTCACCCGCCGCTATAGCGTGCCGGCCCCGCACTTCTCGGGCGCGCTGCTCGATGCTTGCCAGAATTACGCGTGGCCGGGGAATCTCCGGGAACTGGAAATTTTTGTGAAACGCTTCCTGGTGTTCGGCGATGAGAGCGCGGCCATCGAGGAGTTAAATTCTCATTCCAGTTCCGCCCCGGCGAATGGGCATGGTAATGGAAACGGACACGAAAACGGGAAGAACGGCCACTCCGCTGGCGAAGAGCAATCTTCGCTGAAGTCGCTGGTCAGAAATGCAAAAGGCGAGGCCGAACGCGGCGCCATCGCACATGCGCTCGAAGAGACCCACTGGAACCGTAAGGCGGCCGCGCGGCTGCTCAGCATCAGCTATCGCGCGCTGCTCTACAAGATCCAGGAGTACCGGCTCGTTCCACCAGTCGATTCCCATCGACTGTACAACTACCACAGCGCTCGGATAGCAAAGTAGTCCGCTTGAGTGAGATGAAGGTCCAAAAGGCATCGCTCATGACCCTAAGAACAAACCTCATTCAAATCCTGCAGACCACTGCGTTGCTGATGCTGATTTCTGTTGGGTTGTCTGCGCAGTCCCAGGACCCGTCCGCGCAGCCGGCGCCTAGTCCGAATTCCGAAAAGAATGCCGCCGAGAATCGCCCCGCCGGGTCGCAGCCCGCGGAGAAGGGTCGGTCGGATGATTCCTACGTGATCGGCGCAGATGACGTCCTGTCGATCAATGTCTGGAAGGAACCGGACGTTTCCCGCTCAGTCACAGTGCGGAGCGACGGCAAGATTTCGCTGCCGCTGGTGGGCGAACTACAAGCTAGCGGCGAGACACCTCGACAATTGGAACAGGACATCACGAAGCGGCTGCAGAGCTACATTTCGGAGCCCGAAGTCACGGTCATCGTCTCTGAAAGCAAGAGCCAGCGCATCAACATCCTGGGCATGGTTGCCCGGCCGGGCACTTACATGTTGACGGGGTCCGCCACTGTTCTCGATGCGATTGCGATGGCGGGCGGTTTCAAGGATTTCGCCAAGAAGAAATCCATCTACGTATTGCGTGCGGGACCGGATGGAACGCAGAAGCGAATTTCCTTCAACTACAACGAAGTGATTAAAGGCGTCAATCCCGAGCAGAACATCAAGCTGATGCCGAGAGACACGCTGGTGGTCCCGTAGGGCGGGTTATGAGCATTCGCCGCTACTCAATACTCGTGGTTCTGGCCGGGTTGCAGATTTTTGCCGCCGCGCAGAACCCGCCCGCGCAGAACCCGCCGGTGCAGAGCACGGATGAGTCGCGATCGACTCCGGCTCCCGCGCTGTCGGGCGTATTGGGAATTGACGCGTCGGTGTCGGAAGAGGACACAAGCAGTGACTTGCCCCAGATTCCGGCGCTGCTGGGCGGACCAAAAATGTCATTGGCGTTCCGCTCAGAACAAGAGCGATCCAACTACCTGCGCGGTGGGTTGAACGTAGGCGGCACCTACGACGACAATGCTTTGCTGACGCCGCACAACACTCTCGGAAACACGACCTTCTCGGTCTTCCCCAACATCAGTATTGAGCTGGTGCGCTCCCGAATGAAATGGACCCTCGGTTATGCGGCCGGCCTCACTGTGAATGAGAGGCTTTCCAGCCGTAACCAGGGGTCGCATGACCTCAATTTCGATTCGCAATTTCGGTTGAGCCCGCACGTCAGTCTGCGCATCGCCGAAGATTTCTCCTTAACGTCAGGATTTTTCGACTCCGGCAACGGCGGCGCTGTAGTCGGAAACGGCGGGCCGAACGCAAATGTGATTCAACCTTTGTCCAAACAAAGGTCCTCTTCGACGGTGGCAGAGGTCAACTACCACTTTGCATTGAAGGATGTCATCGGCGCCAGTGGCTCCTTTTCCGACTTGCACTTCAGCGAGGTACCAGGCAATGTTTCGCCGGCATTCAACCTGACCAACACTCGCACTGCCGCAGGTTCAGTGTTCTGGTTACATGGTCTTTTCGGGCGCGACTGGGCCGGCGTCAGCTACCGCTTCCAGCGCGTAACCTTCGATCCCAACGGCGAAACGCGCGTGCATAGCATCACAGCGGTGGACACCATCAACCTCCCAGGGCGATTCACGGTTTCCGGTTTTATCGGTCCTGAGTATTCGGATAATCAGGGCGTGGATCCAGCCAGCGGATTGCCCACTCACTTTACCGGCTGGTCACTCTCGGGAGGGGCAGAGGTCGGTTGGCAAAAGGAACACACCAGCGTGGCAGCCGGATACTCCCGGCAAATCAGCAACGGGAATGGGGTGCTCGGTGCGGTGCGTTTTCAGGGAGTGCATGGCGAACTACGCCAGCAATTGTTGCCGGGATGGGCCGTTGGGGCCGGGGCCAGTTATGGCAACAGCGAGTCGCTCACCGTTCCCACTGCGGGCACTGCGGGGAAAATCAATTCGGCGACGGTGGCCGCATCGCTGGAGCGCAACCTCGGTAAGAGCCTCGGTCTGCGGGTGGGCTACGAGCACGATTTTCAGGAGCAGATCGGAGTCGCGGATCCTAACCTGCAAGGTACCACACACCGGAACCGTTTTTCGGTTACGCTGGGATACCAGTGGGCCCGGCCGCTAGGACGTTAGTTATGGAAGAAGATTTCCAGGATAAACCGACCGAGTTTCCCGAACTTCATCAGGTGGCGGGCATCATCAACCGCCGCCGCTGGCACTTCCTGCTGCCGTTTTTTGGGGGGTGGTTGCTGGTCTGGGGGATTAGCTGGTTTCTGCCGTCGGTGTACCAGTCGGCCACCCTGATTATTGTGGAACAGCCGGCCGTGCCGGAAAAATTGGTAGCATCCAACATCGACCTTGACATCCAGCGACAGCTGGACAGCATTACCCAGCAAATCCTGAGCCGCACTCGGCTAATCCACATTATTGAGAGCCTCAACCTCTATACGGAGGAGCGAAAACGGAAGAGTCAAGATGATCTGGTTGAGGAGATGCGCAAGGACATTGACATCGAACTGGTCCGAGGCGACGACAAGAAGCTCTCCGCCTTCAATATCCATTATTCCAATCGCAATCCAAAGATGGCCCAGCTCGCGACTGCTGAGCTCGCCAATCTGTTCATCAGCGAAAATTCGGAGCAGCGGCAAGAACGCTCCGAGAATACGACCAACTTCCTCGGCGGCCAGCTCGATCAAGCGCGCGCAAAACTTGCTGAACAAGAAGCACGCGTCCGCGAGTTCAAGGATAAACACATCGGCGAGTTGCCGACTCAGACCCAGAGCAATCTGCAGATCCTGGGTGGCCTGCAGGCCCAGCTGCAGGCACAGGAAGATTCCCTTAACCGGGCGAAGCAGCAGAACACCTACTTGGATTCTTTGCTCAACCAGTACCGCACATTGGAGCATGGGAAGTCGGGGGAGGGTGGACCGGTTGGGCTCGCAGCGATCGACAAGGAATTGGATCGCCTTAAGGCGCAGCTGGCAGACTTGAGCTCTCATTATACTGACAAACACCCTGACGTTCGCAAGACCAGAGAGCAAATTGCCCGGACTGAAAAGATGCGGGAGCAGATCATCGCCGACATGAACAATGCTGGCGGTGGTCCGGCTCCGGAAAATCCATCTGCCGCGTCCATGGATCCGAAAAGCGCTCCCATGCTCGAGCTCGAGAGCCAGTTGAAAGCAAACCGCGCGGAGATTGCGAACCGGCAGGCAGAAATCAAGGATCTGCAATCTAAGGTCTATGAATACCAGGGCCGCTTGAACCGAGCTCCAGTTATGGAACAGCAGTTTGCCGATATTACCCGAGACTACGAGCAATCGAAAACCAACTACGACTCACTCTTGGCTAAGAAGAACCAATCGGAGATGGCGACTGATCTGGAAAAAACCCAGCAGGGCGAACACTTTCGCATGCTGGATCCTCCGAATCTTCCGGCGAAACCGTTCAAGCCAAACCGCTTGCAGCTGTGTGGGTTGGGTCTAATTGTGGGAATCGTTCTGGGGGGCATCACTGCGGCAGGTTCCGAGATGATCGGCGGGAAGGTGCACACCGAACGCGAAATCAAGAAAATCGTACCTTTTGAGATTTTCGCAGAAATTCCTACCTTGGAAACACCAGCCGAACAAGCGGCAGCGCGGCGCAGCACTTTGCTGGCGGGCGCGGCCGCGGCGGTGATCTTGTTCTTCATCCTGGCGGGATCAGCGATAACCTATCTGCGCCGTTGACCCTAACATGTATAAGACCTTCTACAATCTCCGGCTGAATCCCTTCGAAATTACGCCGGACCCGTCTTTCCTATTTTCGACGGCGCGGCACAACGAAGCCCTGGCTTCCTTGTACTACGGTGTCAGGGCCCGCAAGGGTTTTGTCGTTCTGACCGGAGAGGTGGGCACTGGCAAGACCATGCTGGTTCGGTGCGTTTTGGAACTTCTACGTCGCACCGGTGTGGCGTTTGCCTACGTTTTCAATCCGAGCTTGTCGGCGTTGGAGTTTATCCGATACATCGCCGGCGATTTTGGGCTGCCGGTGGCGGGCAAGGCGAAAGACGAGCTGATTCTAGCATTGAGCGCTTTTTTGGTGGATAGACACCAGCGCAAGTTGTCGACCCTTTTGGTGGTGGATGAAGCGCATCATCTCTCGCCGGAACTGCTGGAAGAGGTTCGGCTGTTGACTAACCTCGAGACCACGCAGCAGAAGTTGCTGCAAATTGTGCTGGCGGGACAACCCGAACTGGACGAGATGCTCGACTCGTTTGAACTCCGGCAGATCAAGCAACGGATTGCCTTGCGCTGCCACCTCGAACCGCTGAGTTTGGAAGAGACGCGGGGATACGTTCAGCGCCGCCTCCAGATTGCTGGAATGCAGCAGGACATCCTGATCTTTTCCGAGCCGGCAACGAACGCAATTTTCCGGCACTCGAACGGCTTTCCGCGGTTGATCAACACGATTTGCGAGAATGCGCTGCTTTCCGGATACGCCCGGCGCGCCGCGGTGATTCCTGCTGAAGTAGTGGACGAAGTCGCCCAGGATCTGCGACTGGGAGTGATCATCCCTCGAGGAGAAAAGAAAAACGGAGCCTCCAGGGTGGCTAAGGAGCAGGAGAAAGATGAGCTTCTGCGCGCCGTGAAGACCCTTTTGGAACTGCACGACTACCTACAGGAAATGAAGTCGACGGATTCGAAAGAAACAACTGAGGTACCTCGCAGGACATACAGAACATGAGCCGTATATTTGACGCACTCAAGCGGTCGGAAGCGGAGCGGTGGGGCGGCGAGCTGCTGACTCCTCCCGAGTCGGTGACGGAATTGCTGCAAGCAGCCGAAGGTCGACAAGTTCACCAGGTAGAGACGTTTGCCTCCTCGGCGTCAGCGGAGACGTTCCCATGGGGATCGGCACCTGTGCTGAGACCAGCGCCATCTCCGGAATCCCGGCTAGTGTGTCTCACTGACCCCGGCAGCCTGGGAGCGGAGAAGTTCCGCGTACTCGGACTGCGACTACGTAACCTGCGCGACAAGCGCAAGCTCAAGCGAATCGTCGTGACCGGTACGGCACCCGAGGAAGGAAAGAGTCTCATCGCGGCCAATCTCGCCCTCAACCAAGCGCGCAGCAAGGTTTTGAAGACGCTTCTAGTGGACGGGGACTTTCGGCGTCCCACCCTCGCGAAACGATTCGGGGTCGGAGCCTTGTTGCCGGGGCTCAGTGAGTGTTTGCGGGGCGAGCGGCAACTCTCGGAAGTTGTCTACAAACTCGACGGTTCGGGCCTCTGGCTACTTCCCGCAGGCATGGCACCGGACAATCCGCTTGAGCTAATGCAGTCCGGACGCCTGCCGGAGTTCTTTGAACAGCTCGGCACTTTTTTTGATTGGATCATCATTGATACGCCACCCCTTCTTCCGCTGGCCGATACGACGTTCTGGATGAAGCTGTCGGACGGGGTTCTGCTAGTGATCCGCGAGGGCGTGAGTGAGAGGAAACTGCTGCAAAAAGCGGTAGAAACACTGGACCGCTCAACCTTGTTAGGTGTGGTTGTAAACAGTTGCAGCAGCCGCGAACACAAGTACTACTATTCACGATACCGACAAGATGCGGTAGAATCTGACTAAGTTTTCCTTCCTCAGCTGAAGATTTGTAGCGAGTTGGCCTGGTTACCCCAAACAAGGCCAGTAAGCCCACCCCCCAATTACATCCGTGCCGCCAGGCAGCGGCTCAGTCTGCATTGCCTGTGTGGCTAATTGAGGAGAGCGAGCGCACTCAGCGGCCTTTTGTGCTGCTGCTTATGGACACGGGGCGCACCCTGCCCACGCAAAAGAACGAGCGAATTCTGCTGGACATCCTCTCCGCACTGCAGGCAGCGACCCGCGAAACCGACGTCATGGGTTGGTACGAGTCGAACTCGGTCGTGGGAGTGATGTTTACCGAGATCACGCCGGATAACAACCTGATCCTCAGCACTATTCTTTCGCGCATCAGCGATGCTCTGCGGGACCGGCTCACTATCGAGCAGTTCAGCCAGCTAAAGTTCTCTTTTCATTTGTTCCCGGAAGAGTTGGATCCACAGAATCCGGAGCGTCCCAGCAATCCGGCGCTCTATCCCGACCTCCAACAGCGCAACGGCACGAACGGGTTGAGCCGTGGTATCAAGCGGATGATGGATGTTACGGGGAGTCTGGCTTTGCTGGCGATGCTGTCACCGGTGTTCTTCTTCATCGCCGCCGCCATCAAACTGACGTCCAGGGGACCGGTCCTGTTTCGCCAGCAACGCATCGGAGAACACGGCACTCCATTCACGTTCCTCAAGTTCCGTTCCATGTACGTGAACAACGATTCCAGCCAACACAAGGAGTATGTTCGCCAGCTGATTGCCGGTCAGGCCGCGAAGCATCCCATCAATGGCGACGGGGAGGGCGTTTTCAAGCTGACAAATGATCCTCGCATCACTCCGGTGGGAGATTTTTTGAGGCGGACGAGCCTCGATGAATTGCCGCAGTTCGTCAACGTGTTGCGTGGGGAGATGTCGCTGGTCGGTCCGCGTCCGCCGGTACCGTACGAAGTGGAAGCCTACGCCACGTGGCACCGCCGCCGTTTGCTTGAAGCGAAGCCCGGCATCACGGGCCTGTGGCAAGTGCATGGACGCAGCCGTGTAGGATTTGACGACATGGTTCGCTTGGACTTGCGCTATGCGCGCCATAGTTCACCATGGCTCGATCTGAAGATTCTTTTGCAAACTCCAAGAGCCGTCATCGCTGGGGATGGCGCCTGTTAACCGTTCCCCGTTTCCACTCGGTAGAACTTCCCCTGTTCGTTCATCGTCGTCCATATTAATCTCCCTTCTTCCGGGATCGACAACGGTCCTATGCCAGCGTGAAATCTTATGTTTAGATTTGGTGTGATTGGTTACGGCTATTGGGGGCCGAACATCGTTCGGAATCTCCGTAGTCTAGAAGGCTGCCAGGTCGCGGGGATCTGTGATCAGAGTCCCGCCGCCCGGAAGCGGATTCAGTCAGCAAACCCGGAAATACCGGTATATTCCGACTATAGCGATCTCGTGAGCTCGCCCGACGTGGATGCAATCGCGGTGATCACTCCCGTCTGGACGCACTTCGAAGTGGCTAAGGCTGCATTGGAAAACGGGAAGCACGTGTTCGTCGAAAAGCCCTTTACCAGCAGCGTCGCGCAGGCTGAACAACTCATCAATCTTGCCGAACAGAAGAATCTCAAGATCATGGTGGATCACACGTTTCTGTTCACAGGAGCGGTGAGAAAGATACGCAAACTACTCGACGATGGTGTCTTGGGCAAGCTCTACTACTACGATTCCACCCGAGTCAATCTAGGCCTGTTTCAGCACGATTGCAATGTGATCTGGGACTTAGCTCCGCACGATCTTTCGATCATGAATCACCTGCTGCACGGAGACGCTGAGGCAATCTCTGCGACCGGACAGACCCACCTGAACGGACACGAGGATATCGCTTTCATCACCGCGTATTTTCCCGAGAAGATGATTGCCCACATTAACGTCAACTGGCTTTCACCGGTCAAGGTGCGCACCACACTCATCGGCGGCGAGAAGAAAATGTTGGTATGGAATGATCTCGAAGCGGACGAGAAACTCAAGATCTATGACAAGGGCGTCGATGTAAAAAGCCAGGAAGGTTTGTACAACCTGCTCGTCAGCTACCGCTCGGGCGATATGTGGTCGCCTCAAGTTGAGCAAGGGGAAGCGCTCCGGCTGGAACTGAGTTATTTTGTTGACTGCCTTCGCAAGAACGAGGCGCCATTCAACGACGGGCGTGCAGGTCTGAAAGTTGTCCGCATGCTCGAAGCTGCGAACGAATCGGTCGCCAAACGAGGAGCGCTCGTCTACCTATAAATTCTCTGTGTCTACTAAGGACTGATTGTGTCGAAGTGCTTCTATCTACGTCCGAATGTTGTCATGGAACCCCTGGTGCACCATTGGTATGCCTGGTCGCACCTGATTCCTCCCGCGACGGCGGCACGCAATGAGACCGAGCGACACTTGCGGATCATGGATTCCTTCATCCACTCGCCGGAGGCGCATGCAGCCGCGGTGAAGGACCCAAAGCTTTTGGGCGGTCCGTTCATGGATCTCTCAAAAGACTACTTGGATCTGGTGAAGCAACTGGCGGAGGAGACCCGCAATAGCTCTCTGGCCACACTGTCGCGGGCTATCTGCGAACTCGACGAGATGCTCCGAGCGAACGCACAGGGATATTCGCTCGAACCCCTCTACGCGATGGTGCCCGAACCTCTTCGTGGATACGTGGAACTGGTGTATGACCGGCACAACAATGTGTCGTTCCGTTTGCTGGAACCCCTCTTATACGAGAGCAAGTTTTACGATCCGAAGCGTCAGAGCCTCATGCTCTCGCTTATTAGAGACGATGAGCGGCCCTTCGTCCTGAGTACTCCGCGCTTTAAAGAGAAAAACAATGTCCATCTCTCCATTCCTTTTGCCAGCGAACAGGTCAACTTTCTTTTTCGACTAAAGGACCAGCCGGCAAAGTTTGCGGAGATCAAAGCCCGCCTAGGCTTCACCGACGAGGACGACGAGGTCTTCTCGACTTTCCTAAGCACGACACCAGTCCGGAAGTGCCAGCCATACGATGGAAAAACCGCCCGATGGAGATACTTTGGGCATGCCTGCATTCTGCTCGAGGCCGGCGGCGCCAGTATTCTGACCGACCCTGTGCTCAGCTACACCTACGAAAACAATATTTCGCGCTACACCTATGAAGATTTGCCCGACGTGATCGACTGTGTGCTGATCACGCACAATCACCAGGACCATCTTCTGTTTGAGACCCTACTGCAGCTGCGTTCGAGGATCCGCACGATCGTAGTGCCGAGAAATGCGGGCGGATCTCTGCAGGACCCATCCATGAAGCAGATCCTCCGGCGGTGTGGGTTCAACAATGTGGTCGAGATGGAAGAGATGGAAGAAGCCGAGTTTGGGCCGCTGCACATAAAAACGCTGCCCTTTCTCGGAGAGCACGGCGATCTGGATATTCGAACCAAACTGGCCTATGTCGCTAGCGTGAATGGGCATTCTCTGCTGTTCGCCGCCGATTCGTGCAACATCAGTCCGGAGATGTACCGGCACGTTCACCAAGACGTGGGCGATATCGACGTTGCGTTCATAGGCATGGAGTGTGCAGGTGCACCTGTGTCGTGGATCTACGGACCGCTGTTCACCCAAAGGATGGAGCGGGCGCAGGACCAGTCGCGACGACTTGCGGGCTCGAATTATGAGCGCGCCAACGCGATCGTCGAACAATTTCACTGCAAGGAAGTCTACGTTTATGCCATGGGACAAGAGCCGTGGTTGAACTATGTCATGAGTGTGAAGTACACCCCGGAATCCCATCCCATCGTCCAGTCGAACCACCTGATTGAGGCCTGCAGAGCCAAGGGCATTGTTGCCGAACGCCTTTTCGGCGAAAAAGAAATTCTCCTGGCATAGTCTAGCCACTCTCCATTGAATTCAATGACACCAACAGCCACCACGCACGTAGGCACTCTCAGCTCCAAAGATCGGCAAAAGCTGCTGGTGCAATGGAATGATACTGCCTCGGAGTATCCCCGCAATCTGTGCATTCATCAGTTGTTCGAGCAGGAGGCGGCTCGGCGTCCAGACGCAGTGGCCATTCGCTTCGCCGATGAGCAATTGACGTACCGACAAGTGAACGAGCGTGCGAACCAGATCGCTCACCGGCTGCGCAAACTTGGAGTCGGGCCCGAAGTCATGGTTGGAACGCTGCTCGATCGATCGCCGGATCTCGTCGTGGGGCTGTTGGGAATTCTGAAAGCTGGCGGCGCTTTTGTTCCCCTCGATCCCAACTACCCGACTGAACGGCTGGAGTTCATGGCAGCGGATACGGCTGCACCGGTCCTACTGGTGCAAGACGCCGTGGTCCGCCGCGTTTCGAACCTGGAATGGCTGCGAGGCAAAGCTCTTTCGTTAGAGCAAAATGCCGTCGCTATTGCCCAGGAGAGTGTCGACAATCCCGTCAACCAAACAACCGCCGCAAATCTGGCCTATGTCATGTACACGTCCGGCTCTACCGGACGACCCAAGGGCGTAATGGTGAACCACCGCGCCGTTGTCCGGCTCGTCAAGAACACGAACTACATCGAGCTCAGCGAAGGGGAGGTGTTCCTCCAATTTTCGCCGGTTTCGTTTGACGCCTCAACCCTGGAAATCTGGGGACCGCTGCTTAATGGGGGATGCTTGGCGATGATGCCTCCGGAAACGCAGTCACTGAGCGACTTGGGCATGGCAATTCGGCAATATGGAGTTACCACCCTCTGGCTGACTGCCGGCCTGTTTAATGTAATGGTGGAGCAGCGGCTTGAGGACTTAAGGCCGCTGAAGCAGTTGCTGGCCGGAGGAGATGCGCTCTCCCCGGCGCACGTCCGAAAAGCTATCGAGACTTTGCCAGGATGCAGGTTGATCAATGGATACGGTCCTACCGAAGGCACAACTTTCACTTGTTGCCACACGATCTCTTCCGAGGATGCGCAGGGCCACTCGATCCCGATCGGCCGGCCCATCTCTAACACGCAGGTTTATCTGCTGGACTCCGAGAACGAACTCGTCCCACCCGGCGGAGTTGGTGAGCTCTGCATTGGCGGAGACGGTCTGGCGCGCGGTTATTTGAACCAGCCCGAGCTTACCGGCGCGAAGTTCGTACGCCATCCTTTCCGAGACGAGCCCGAAGCCCGAATCTACAAAACCGGCGACCTTGCCAGATATCGCCCCGATGGCAGTATCGAGTTTCTGGGGCGCACGGATAACCAGGTCAAGATTAATGGTCATCGCATTGAGCTTGGCGAGATCGAAACTGTAGCGATGCAGCATCCGTGGGTGCGTTCGACCGTCGTGGTTGCGAGGCAGGACACACCGGGGGAAAAGAAACTGATCGCCTATGTCGTTCCGCGCGAGGAATGCACAATCACCAAACTGCGCGCGTACCTGCAAGGAAAGCTGCCCTCTTATATGGTGCCGGCGGCATTTGTATTGATGGATTCGTTGCCACTGTCCCCAAACGGGAAAGTAGACCGGGCAGCTTTGCCGACGCCGCAAGCCGCGCACAACGACCCGCCTCGGGTTCGATCGGCACACCGTGAGATGGAGGAGAAAATCGAGACCGCCTGGTTGAAGGTGCTCGGCTTGCAGCAGGTCGGCCCCGACGAGAATTTCTTCGACGTCGGCGGGGACTCGTTGCAGTTGCTGATGGTGCATGCGGAAATACAAAAGGCAATCGGATCCGAATTCTCATTAACTGACCTCTTCGAGTATTCAACCATCCGCACCTTGGCGCACCATCTCGCCGCGACCGGCGGACAGCGGGCGGCCATGGCAGAGGCGATCGAGAGAGCTCGGCAGCAGAAGATGGTTTGGGCAGCACAGGTGCGGTCAAGGGATAACCAAGTTCATGAGTAATACAGAACAAAGCCTGAACGCAGGCTCGATTGCCATCATTGGTCTAGCTGGCCGCTTTCCGGGCGCGAAAGATGTCCACCAGTTCTGGAGCAATTTAGCGAATGGGGTGGAATCGATCACGCAGCTGAAGGACGAAGAATTGGAGGCCGGCGACTCCAGCCTGTGGAGCCAGCCAAACTTCGTTCGAGCGCGCGGCGTTCTGGAAGACGTTGATCTTTTCGACGCAAACTTCTGGGGTATGCTTCCACGGGAAGCCGAACTTACGGACCCGCAGCATCGTGTCTTCATGGAATGCGCCTGGCAGGCACTGGAGGACGCGGGCTACGATTCCGCTGCCTACCAAGGCGCAGTCGGCGTGTTTGCAGGTTGCAGCATGAATACCTATTTCCTGCTGAATCTCTGCAGCGACCGGAAGTTCGTCGACGAGTTTACCCGTACCTACCAGGTCGGTTCGTATCCGACTCTGGTCGGGAACCACATTGATTTTCTCTCGACGAGGGTCGCGTACAAGTTGAACCTGCGCGGCCCCGCATACACGATGCAATGCGGTTGCTCCACATCGCTGGTCGCCGTGTGCCAGGCCTGCCAAAGCCTTCTGACTTACCAGTCGGACATGGCACTCGCCGGCGGCGTCTCGGCTAGCTTCCCGCAAAAGCG
>WNFO01002351.1_pt1 | contig 15578 bp, 13 predicted proteins | sample 5400251 | NCBI WGS metagenome assembly WNFO01 (sample SAMN13153354, study PRJNA577476) | soil metagenome | isolation source: 100 cm saprolite under Madrone tree | place: USA:California | collected 2016-06-14 | reverse complement strand
ATTCATGCGATGCTTTTTGGCTTCCGTACTGGCTGCTGCGTTGATTGCGTTTCCAGCTTACGCGGCGCTGCCCAACGGCTCGAAGGCTCCGGACTTCACTACGGAGGCGTCTCTCGCCGGCAAGACCTTCAAATTCTCACTGGCCGATGCGCTCAAGAAGGGACCGGTCGTGCTGTACTTCTACCCGGCCGCGTTCACGCCCGGCTGCACGGTCGAAGCGCACCAGTTCGCGGAAGCGACCGCGCAGTTCAAGGCGCTCGGGGCGACGGTGATCGGCGTGTCGCACGATCCGATCGAGAAGCTCAACAGATTTTCCGTCAGCGAATGCCGCAACAAGTTCGCCGTGGCTTCCGATGCCGACGGCAGCGTCATGAAGGCGTATGACGCGGTGTTGGCGGCGAAGCCGGAGTATGCAAACAGGACGTCCTACGTGATCGCGCCGACCGGCGAGATCCTCTACTCGTACACGGACATGCAGCCCGACAAGCACGTCGAGAACACGATGACCGTCGTGAAGAAGTGGCAGCAGGAGCACAAGAAGGCCTGAGCGAGCTGAAAAGCTCCGCGAGGCGTTTCAGGCCAGGTCCGCGAGCACCGCCGGGACGTGGCGCCGTAGCAGCAGGTTCTGCGCTTCCCACTGCTCCTTGCCTTCCAGCTTCTCCAGGAAGCGCACTTCGCCGCCGGCGAACAGGACTATCGGCACGCCATCGCGATACAGCACGCGATTACCGCTCAGCGAGGGCAGCCGCGGGCCTGGCGTCAGGATACCCACGAGATTGAGAGGGTCCGCCCCCGAGAGCGAGACGCAGCTCTGAGCCGTAGGCCTGCGGCGCACGTCGCGCAGCAGTCCGATGGCTTCCGGCGCGGCGTACTGCTCGCCGGTGAAGCCGGCGACGAACCGGCCGCCGCGGATCTCGCCGCGCGCTTCCAGCCGCCGGTAGCACATGAGCAGGTCGCGCCAGGGCGGCAGCCAGTCGGCCTCGCGCGCCAGCAAGCGCCAGAATACAACTCCCCAACGGCGCAGCAGTGCTCGCGCGACATGCTCGATTGTTTCCTCATCCTGCGCGCGATCGCTCGCTTGCGCCGCGTCCCCCTGTGCCTGGGCGCGGCGGTGCACGAGCGCCCAGCGCCCCGCGGAGTCCATTCCGAACAGCGCGATGCGCCGCCGGCGGCGTCCGCCGCCGGCAGGCCTGCGGCGCTCTGAGGGAACCAGCAATGCTCTGAGGCCCCCGAAGCTGTCGGAGTTGACAATGCCGAGCGCCACCAGCTCCGCCAGGGCTTCCTCCGCCTGCGTCGGCAGCAGTCCCGTGCCATCGGTGATCTCATCGAAGAACGAGGCCCCGTGCGAGCGAATATAGTCCGCGACCAACTGGGCCTTGGAGGATGGATTGGCCGCATCCACCGGCCCCGTGAGAGATGACCACACGCGGATGTTGCGTCTGGCGAGCAGCACGATTGGTGTGCCGCGCACGGGCGCTGCGCTGCGCTCCGAGTCGCTCTTACGCCGCGCCAGCCGTGTCCACACGAACCGGCCCGCCAGGCATTGCTCATCGAGCCACGCGGGCTCGTACTCGCTGATGCGCATGGGAAGGAGCTCGGTTTCCCAGGCGCTGGCGGGGGATTCGAAGCCTTCCAGCTGAGTGAGGATGGCGCCGACCGCGTCCGGGCCCTCCATGCGCCCTGCGGGGGTGACGCGCTGCCACTCGAACAGGAAGCGCAGGAAATCGCGCACCTCGATCGGCTCGATCTCGGCGCGCAGACGCTTGACCGTGTAGCGGTGAATGCGCGCCAGGAGGCGGCGCTCACACCACTCGCCGCCGCTCCCTCCCGGCTCGGGAGTGAACTGGCCGCGCATCGCGAAGCCTTCAGCCTGCAGCACCGCCAGCGCAGCTTCGATCTCGCCCGCCGGCAGGCCAACGGAGTCCGCCACGACCTGCGCGCTAACCGGTCCGAGACCCTCCAGCCGGCCGCGAACGACTTCAACGAGCGCCTGCTCGCGGGGCCACTGGCGCGCATGTGCCGCGGGCACCTCAACAGAGGGCTCGATCTGCGCTTCGGGAAATAGCGCCCGCAAGAGCGGCAGACGCTCGGTGGCGATCCATAGAGCCTGTGCCCCCGCGCGCAGGCGTGTTACACGCCGTTGTGCGACGAGAGCGCCAATCAGTTCCGGCCAGCCGGCCTGCTGCTGAGCTTCGGCGTCCGTCAGGAACGTGAGCCACGACAGGGCGTCATGCAACTCGTCCGCGTTCGTCGCGTCAGGCCACGCCTCGGCGCGCACGCGTTGGATGGCTTCCGGATCCAGCTTGCCGATATCAGCCGCGCTTTGTGCGTCCAGCCAGCGGCGACTCATTACGGCCTGCGTGCGGCGCTCTTCGAGCGGCGCATCGTCGAGGTAAGCGTACGGACGCGCAGAGAGGACTTCGAGCGCAAGCGGGGAAGGCTCGGTCAGGTCACGAGCTATGACCTGGATCTGGCCGGCTTCGAGGCCACGCAGCAGCCGCTCAAAGCCTTCGATATCCATCGCCTCCTCGAGGCAGTCGCGGATCGCCTGACGGACCAGCGGATGGTCGGGGATCTCGAGCTCACCGGGCAGGTTCTCGGCGCAGGCGAGCTGGTCCGGAAAGACCGACGCGAGCAGATCTTCCGCCGCCATGCGCGCCAGCGGGGCCGGCACTTTCTTGCCGCCCCTGAAGCGCGGCAGGGCCAGGGCGATGGTCGCGCTCCAACGCCAACGTGCGGGAAACATCGGTGCCGCACATAACGCCTGCACCAGCAGGGGCCGCACGGTGTTGGAATGCAGATAACGGGCCACTTCGGCCAGCTCGAAGCTGTGTGCCGTCGTCAGCGACAGCACGATCGTGTCCTCGGTGGCCGCCGCCTGCAGCTCGAAATTGAAGGAGCGGCAGAAGCGCTTGCGCAGCGCCAGGCCCCAGGCGCGGTTGATGCGGCTGCCGAACGGCGAGTGGATGACGAGCTGCATCCCGCCGGCCTCGTCGAAGAAACGCTCGAGGATGATCGTCTGCTGTGTCGGCAGGGCGCCAAGCGCCACGCGCGCGGCGGCCAGGTAGCTTACAAGCTGCACGGCGGCGGGGCCGGCGATACCGACCTCATCGACCAGCCAGCGCACCGCCGGCTCCATTCCCTCAGCCACCGGAGTGCTCGCCGCGGCATCGAGCGTGGTGTGTTGCGAGAGCGGCTCACTCGAGGTGTGCGGCTCGATTTCGCGGGGTGGCATCAGCCGCGTCTCGATCTCCTGCCGCAGGCGCGACACGCTGCTGGAGAGCTCGTTCGAGCGTCCGGGGGCTTCGCCGAGCCAGAAGGGAATCGAGGGAGGCTGTCCGTGCGCGTCCTCGACCCGCACTCTGCCTTGTTCCACCCGCAGAATGCGGTACGAGACATTGCCGAGCTGAAACACATCGCCCTGCAGGCTCTCGACGGCGAAGTCCTCGTTGACCGTGCCGACGAACTGACCCTGCGGCTCGAGGATGACCTGATAGTCGGCGTTATCGGGGATCGTGCCGCCCGAAGTGATCGCCGTCAGACGCGCGCCGCGCCTGCCGCGCAGCATGTAGTTGATGGCATCGTGATGGATCAATGCACCGTGGCGGCCGCGGCGGGTGGTGAAGCCCTCCGCCAGCATGCGCACGACGGCATCGAATTCCGTCCGCTCGAGATCGCGGTACGGGTATGCCCCGCGAGCGAGTGCGAACAGACCGTCTTCCTGCCATTCGCGTGCCGCGACTTCCGCCACGATCTGCTGGGCGAGCACGTCGAGCGGTCTGGCGGGAACGGTCAGACGATCAAGCTCACCGCGGCGCACCGAATCGAGCAGCGCGGCGCACTCGATGAGATCGTCGCGCGACAGAGGAAAGAGCCGCCCCTTGGGCGTACCCCCGACAGAGTGGCCGGACCGACCCACGCGCTGCAGGAATGCGGCGATCGATCGTGGCGAGCCCAGCTGACACACGAGGTCGACGTCGCCGATGTCGATGCCCAGCTCGAGCGATGCGGTGGCGACCAGCGCGCGCAACTCGCCGCGCTTGAGCCGGCTTTCCGCGTCGAACCGCAGCTCCTTTGCCATGCTGCCGTGATGAGCCGTGACCTGCTCTGCGCCGACCCGCTCCGAGAGGTGGCGCGCGACGCGCTCCGCGTGCCGCCGTGTGTTGACGAAGATGAGCGTAGTGCGGTGCTCGCCCACGAGCTCGGCCAGCCGGTCATAGACCTGCGTCCACGCCTCGCCCGACATGACCGCCTCCAGCGGCGAGGGCGGGATTTCGAGCTGCAGATCGCGCTCACGCACATGCCCCGAGTCGATGATCGTACAGTCGGCTTGACCGTCGCCGCCGATGTTGTGCGTGCCCACCAGGAAGCGCGCGACCTCCTCGATCGGCTTCTGGGTGGCCGACAGCCCTACACGTGTCAGCCTGCGCCCGGCGAGCGATTCCAACCGCTCCAATGACAGCGCCAGGTGCAGGCCGCGCTTGCTGCCGACCATCGCATGAATCTCATCCACGATCACTGTGCGTGTCGTTGCGAGCATCTTCCGGCCGGATTCCGAGCCGAGCAGGATGTAGAGCGACTCGGGCGTCGTGACCACGATGTGCGGCGGACGCTTGCGCATGCTGTCGCGTTCGTGTTGGGGAGTATCGCCCGTGCGCACGAAAGTTCTGATGTCGACATCGGGCAATTCCAGCGCCCGCAGCTCCGCACGGATGCCGCTGAGCGGGGCTTCGAGGTTGCGCCGGATGTCGTTCGAGAGGGCTTTGAGCGGGGAGACGTACACGACATGCGTCTCGTCCGTCAGGCCGCCGCCCTCGATGCCTTCGCGCACCAGGCGCTCGATCGCCGCGAGAAAGGCCGCGAGCGTCTTGCCCGACCCCGTCGGCGCGGCGATCAGAACGTGGTGCCCCGCCTGAATGGCGGGCCAGGCCTGCTCCTGCGGCGCCGTAGGCGCGTCGAAGGTTCTGTTGAACCAGTTGGCGACGGCCGAATGGAATGACGAGAGAGCGGACACGCTGGTGCCTACAATCGACGCAATGAGCTGGGGACATGATTGAACCACAGCTTGCGGCCACAGAGGAATCCGGCAACGGCAATCCCGCGCCGTACAGGATGGCGCTGGTCTTAGGCCTGTATAGCGGCGCTGCCCGCAGGATGCTACGGCGTGGGGGGCAGCGTGAAGTAGAAGGAGGCTCCGCGATCGACGGATGACTCCGCCCAGATCTCACCGCCATGGCGATGAATGATGCGCTGAACGGTCGCCAGCCCGATGCCGGTGCCTGGGAACTGCGTTTGCGGATGCAGCCTCTGGAAGGGACCGAACAGTTTGCCGGCGTACTGCGGATCGAAACCGGCGCCATCGTCGCGCACGTAGTACACGTCGCGCCCCTTGCCATCCGTGCGAGCTCCGAAGGTGATATGCGCCTGCTCGCGCGAGCCCGTGAATTTCCACGCGTTGGACAGGAGACTCGCGAGCGCAAGCCGCAGCAGACCCGCATCGCCCTGGACCTTGATTCCCTCGGCGATCACGCATTCGACACGGCGCTCCGCAGCACCTGCGCGCAACTCCTGCACGATCTCCTGCGCAAGCTCCCCCAGATCCACAACAGTCGTGTGCAGCGGCGCGCGCACGATCGTGGACAGGTTGAGGAGATCGTTGATCAGCCGGTGCATGTGGCGCACGCCCAGCGAGATCCGCTCCAGATGCCCGCGATCGGTTTCATCCAGTTTGGCCGCGGAGCTCTCCAGCAGCACCTGGCTGAAGCCGTCGATGCTGATCAGCGGCGAGCGCAGGTCATGGGCGACGGCGTACGAGAATGTCTCCAGCTCGCGGTTCAGGACTTCGAGCTCGCGCGTGCGGCGGTCGAGCTCGGCGGTGCGTTGCGCCAGCCGCCGCTCGAGATCCCGAACGTGCGCTGCCGCGGCGTCGAACTGACCCGGTGTTGCATCCGGCAGAACGCGCCTGATGGTTTGTGCGAGGCGCTGCAGCTCTGTTTTCGCGACACAGGCCGCCACACCCTCGGCTCTGTCAGCGCGCTCGGGATTCGCGGAAACAACTATGAACGGCACGCCGGGGCGGCGCTCATGCGCGGCAGACAGCGCCGCACCGCGGTCGTACCCGGGGACGTTGCTATCGGACAGAATCACGTCGAACTGCGCTTGTTGGAGCGCCGCGAGATAGGCTGCGCCGGAGTTGACGGCGAGCACGTCGCAGTCAAGTCCACCCTGCGCCAGCATGGAGCGCACCAGCTCCACATCGGCGACGTTGTCTTCCAGGTGCAGAACGCGCAGCTTCATGGCCGCGACCCTCCTTGATACCCCGAGCATGGATTCGCGACAGGGCAGGTATAGTGAAACACAATCACGTTGTGCGATGCGCACACAACGCCCGAGGCGGGTCTCGGTTCCCTGTGGTGCAGTGCGTGTTGGTTGGTTAGAATGATCTTAAGTTCAATCGATACAACGCCGGCCGATTCTGCCGGGTCCGGCGCGCGCAGGGGCTCTTTGTCAAGCGCAACCCGGACCCCCGAGCCGCGCAGCCCGTGTGGCTCGTGGCTGGCCGGGCTTGCGTGGTTGGATCCAGTTTCGCGCCTCGGCTTCGCAGCTTTCGCCGCAGGCGGGCAGCTCAGCCTCCGCTTTGCTTAACTGCCGTCCGTGACTGGACCAGAGGTGGGGCTCTGCCTGAGCACACTCTGCTGGGCCTCAAGGGAGTAGAGTATTCAGGCGCAATGCGCGAGGTGCCGAAAGCATGTGGAACAGAGCGACAGATACTGAAGAGTCCTTCCGGGACAGGGCGATCGCGTTGTCGGCGGCGATTGTCATGGCGGGCGCGATCGGTATTGGCGTCTACTACCGCTACTACGCGCAGCCGCAGGAGCCCGCGAATACCCAGGAGGTTCGACCGCCGCCGGCCCCCAAGGCCAACACCGAGCCGGCCATTCAGCATCCGCTTCCGCAGAGCGCTCCGAGCGCGGTGGAGACGGCTCTGCCTGCGCTCAACGACAGCGACCAGCTGGTCCACGATTCGCTGGCGGGGCTGGTCGGAGCGAAGCCGGTCGCGCAGTTTCTCGTTCCGGAGAACATCGTCCGGCACGTCGTCGTCACCGTCGACAACCTTGCGCGGAAGAAGGTCGCGGTGGACTTGAGGCCCATCAAAACCACGCCGGGCCAGACGCTAACAGCGACGCAGGGCGACATTACGACCTTGAGCGAGGAAAATTACGCGCGCTATGCGCCGTTCGTGCGGCTCGTGCAGTCCACTGATGTCAAGACATTTGCAACCGTCTACGTCCGGCTCTATCCGCTCTTCCAGCAGGCCTATGAAGACCTCGGGTATCCCGGCAAGTACTTCAATGACCGCCTGGTCGAGGTGATCGACGAGCTGCTGCGCACTCCGGAGGTGCAGGGCCCGATCGCGCTCGTGCAACCGAAGGTCTTCTACGAGTTTGCGGACCCGAGCCTCGAGGCCCGGCCTGCCGGCCAGAAGCTGCTGCTGCGCATGGGTGCGGCGAATGCCCGCGTCATCAAGGCGAAGCTGCGGGAGTTTCGGGCCGAGATCATCAACAGGAAGTGACTGGCGCTTGAGGGTACGATCGCTCTCATGAGCTACGCATTCGGTCCCGATGAGCCCGGTCTGCACAAGCCGCTCGAGTATCTGCGCTCCGTATTGATTCCGAGCGAGACGCTCGAGGCGTGGGCCATTCAACGGCGTGTCTTTTCCCTGACGCACCGGCGCCTGCTCATCGCCGCGACGAGCGGCAGGATGATCGTCATTACCCGTAAGCTCCTCGGCGGCTTCGATGTAGCCGATGTGCGCTGGCAGGACCTGGAGGAAGTCTCCCTGCGTGTCGGGGTGTTCGGCGCCGATCTTGCGATCCGTGCCGGCAAGACGACGGACCTCGCCTCTGAGGGTGCGCAGGGCTCCCGGCGGCTCGAGTTCCAGGGATTGCGCAAGGAGCAGGCACAGGCGGTGTATCGCATCTGCCAGGCGCAGGATCAGGCATGGCGGGAGAAGCGCCGCATTCGCGAGCTCGAGGAGTTGCGCGCGCGGTCAGGCGGTATCCAGGTGTTGTCCGGACAGGGCGCCCCGGGGTCCGCTCAGTCAGAGGCAGTGCGCCGGCTGCAGGAGGCGAAACAGCTGCTCGACGCCAAGCTCATCACCGATGCGGAGTACGAGGCCATCAAAGCGAAGATCGTCTCGTTCTGACCATGGAACCCAAGCGGAAGATCGTTCCACCGGTCTATCTGCTGCTGGCGTTGTCGACCATGTTCGGCTTGCATCACTGGGCGCCGCTCGCGCGCCTCATATCGCCGCCGTATACCTATGTTGGTGTCGTGTTCGTCGCGCTGGCGCTGGCGCTGGGCGTGCCGGCCATCGGCGCGTTCAAGAAGGCCGGCACGCCGGTGATTCCCTTCGAGCGCGCGACCACTCTGGTCACGAGCGGCAGCTTTCGCTTCACACGCAACCCGATGTATCTCGGGATGGTGCTCCTGCTGCTCGGCGCAGCGGTTCTGTTCGGTACCGCCGGGGCGTTGCTGCCGATTCCGGTGTTCGTCTGGATCATCCAGATGCGGTTCATCCACGGCGAAGAGCGGTTCCTGGAGGATCTGTTCGGCAAGGACTACGTGGCGTACAAAAGCCGCGTACGACGCTGGATCTGAGGATGGCTGAACCCGGCGTGCGTCGCGGAGCCCTCGCAGCCGTGCTCGTCCTTGCGGCTTGCGCACCGCAGGACGCCGACCGCGAGCACCACCCGGAATGGGTGATCCGCTCGCAGCTGATATTCGTCTCGCAGGATCTTCAAACCCTGCGGCCCCTTCCCCTCAAGGCCTTCCGGCTGCTCTTTCCCTACATCGCCGGAGATCTGTATGGGCCGCCGACCACCGGGGACTTCATTCAACGCCTGATCCACGCGAACTACACGTTCGAGATTGACTTGAACCGTACGCACGCGGATCTGCTGCGCTCGCTGCAGCCGACACAGTTCAGCCTGAGGTACCTGAAGATCGATCCTCCCGAGGCGCGCATCGCGCGGCTCGCGCCGCTCGCCCTGCAGGCGGACGGCATCGAGCAGATCGCCACCGCCGACTGGCTCGATCCGCGCTTGCAAAGGCGGCTCATGCTGGTGTACGTGGACCGACCTTCGCGGATCACAGGCGCGGCGACCCGAAACGGGCACACGACTCGCTACAACATCAGGATCGCCACGGCCGGCTATGTGTGGATCGGACCGCGCGACAGCGGCGTAGGCGAGCAGACGTATACGGAGGTCGAGAGACCGCCGACCGTGGTTCTGGCACTCAGTGTCCGTCCGTCACAGAGCTTTGCGAAATGTCAGGTTGATTCTGTGGCGTCCTGTCAGGGGATGGTCGCCGTCAGCCAGCGGCGCGACACCGTGAAATGCGAGGCGCGCCGGCCCGCCCCAGACGACTACGTCGCCGCTTTCGAGCAGCACGCGGCGCGGGCGTTGCCTGCGGCTGGCGCCCCCGAACAGAAACATCGCAGGTAGTCCGAGCGACACGGAGACGATGGGCGCCGAGTAGTCGCGTTCGTTTCTGTCCTGGTGCAGCGACAGGCGCGCTCCCGGCTCGTAACGGTTGATGAGGCAGCTGTCAGGCTCGTAGCCCCCGAATCCCGTCGCGGCTGCCGCTGCGGCGGCCACGCGGGTGAAGCTAACCGGCAGCGGGGGCCAGGGCCGCTCGGTGGTGGGATCCAGGCGGTCGTAGCGATACCCGGCGCGATCCGTCACCCAACCCGCCCGGCCGCAATTGGTCATCGCGACGGACATCCGGAATCCGCCCGGAGTGACCATGTGCCTGAAGGGAGCCGTGGTGAGTATCTCCCGCAGTGAGCTCATCAGAGCGGCCGCCTCTGCGGATGCGAAGCTGCGCAGGACGGCGGCTCCGTCGGCCAACGGCTCCAATAGCCGGTCGCCGTCCGCTGCAGCGCCGAACAGATCTGGCGTCATCGAAGCCGCGCGTGGTTTCATTGTCCGCACATTACACAAGTAATCCACAGGCAATCCACAGGCGATCCACAGCCGCGCCGCGTTATGCTGCCCCCATGGCATTGAGAATCCGCAGGCCGCGCAGCCCTCCCGCGCAGGGGACTGTTCTGGGCACTTACAGCTTCCCGAGCCGTACCGTGCAGGTCCTGCGAACCGCGGACGAACGGATCCTGTGGACCTGCGACTGCGAGAAGTTTCGCCGCCAGGAGAGGCAGCGCGAGCCCCTGTGGTGCAAACATATCGCGAAGGCCGCGGCCCGGCGTTCCATAGAGCGGCTCACGCGACGCGTCTCCGTGGCGCGGGGTGTCGACCGGTAAACCACCCGAGGAGTACCCTTCCCGGGCGATGCCGGCCAACCTCTCTCCGGAGTACAAGAAGGCCGAGCAGGCCTTCCGCACGGCGCACGAGCCACGCGAACGCCTCGAGTGCCTCAGGGAGATGCTGCGTACGATTCCGCGGCACAAGGGAACCGAGCACATCCAAGCCGACATCAAGTCGCGGATCCGGCAGCTCACGGAGGAGTTGAGCGCGCCGCACAAGGGTCCGGCGCGAAGCGGTCCAACGCACACGGCCCGCCGCGAAGGCGCGGGGCAGGTCTGCCTGATTGGTCCGCCCAACTCCGGCAAGTCGAGCCTGCACGCAGCCCTCACTGGATCGACGGCCGAGATCGGTCCGTTTCCCTACACGACCCGGGAGTCGCTCCCGGGCATGCTGCCGTTCGAGGACGTCGCGTTTCAGCTTATCGATCTGCCGCCCATCTCCCCGGAGCGTATGGAGCCGTGGATCGCTGATCTGCTCCGGGCTACCGATGCGGCATGGCTGGTCGTGGATCTCTCCGATCCTGCCTGCTCCGATCACGTGCAGCTCATGTGCGCGCTGCTCGCCCAGCGCAGGATCACGCTCAGTGAGCAATGGCCGGGAATCGTGAGCCCCACCGCAGCACCGGCAGTTGGCCGCGACAGCGGGGACGTGCCCGACCCCTTCAGCGTTCGGCTTCCAACCCTGCTGCTGGCGAACAAGAGCGATCTGGATCCGGAGCCCGACGAGGTGCGCATCCTCGAAGAGCTGACGGGCGTGCGCTTTCCGGCCATGGCGACCTCGGCAACAACAGGAGCCGGGATCGGGCAGCTTGCAGGTTTTCTGTTCGAGGCACTGGCAATTGTACGGGTCTACACGAAGGCGCCTGGCAAGCCGCCCGTGCGAACCCGCCCGTTCACCGTAAGCCGCGGCGGCACTGTGCTCGACGTCGCGCGCCTGGTCCATCAGGACCTCGCGGGGACGCTCAAATTTGCGCGGCTCTGGGGCAGTGGCGCGTTCGAAGGCCAGCAGGTCGGCCCCGAGCATCGTGTTGCGGATCGCGATATAGTCGAGCTGCACGCGGGATGAGGGCGCGTGAGCCACAAGCACGAACAACTGGTACGATCGATCTTCCGCGAGCCGCCGAGCGGCAATATTCATTGGCGGGAGGTCGAGTCGCTGCTGCATCACCTGGGCGCCACGGTCGTGTCTCTGTCAGGGGCGCGTTTGCGGGTGAAACTGAACGGCATCGAAGGCATCCTCCACCGGCCGCACCACAGCAACGTCCTGGACCGACAGGGCCTGCGGCACGTGCGCGAATTTCTGGCGCACGCGCGAGTGACGCCCTCGCAGCACGACGCGAGCGGCCCGAGCGCCACCCCGTCCTAGGCATCACCGCATAGGCCACCCCGGGAAAATCGAGCTCGACTCGCTGACTGGCCAACACCCGGGGACCAAGACGCTCGATTTACCGGGGACCCCGGCTGGGCGCTCGCTGCCGCGAGCGCGCTCAAGCCTCAGCTCTTCTTCGAGGTCTTCGCGTAGAAACCGGCGAGCACGGGCTCCACCGCCCCACTCCTGCATTTAGGACAGAGCGGATGCGATTTCTCGTGCTCGGCGATGTGCTCGTGGCGCTCGAAAATTTTGCCGCACTTCTGGCAGTGGTATTCGTACGTAGGCATCGCAGGTTCCTCCGGGGAAGGACCTTCTGCGTGGGCGGGATCGTGCAACCGGCACGCGTCGGGGGCGATTGTATGCGGGACCCCGTCCGGGGGATAGCGGGCTGCGCTCTCCCCGAGCTTTGGACGACCGCCCGGCGGGGCCTGCTCGACGGCAGGCTTGCATTCCGGGCGCGGTTTGGGCCCGCGGCGCTCTACGGGCACATGACAGTTGTCGACGCGCTGATTGTCGGAGGCCTTGTCGCTCAGACGCTCCTTCAACGTGCCCAGCGGCTCCGCGGCCGCACTGCCGAGCGTCGCGCCGAACGCGAGCATGAATGCCGAGAGGGCCAAAGCAGTGATGCGGCGGCCCCTTAGCGAATCGCTCTCCAGCATGGGTCTCCTCCCGATGCGCGCTCAAGCGAACTGCGAGCGCAGAATTATCAAACGCTGCAGCGCGTCGGCGCATTCCGTTTCTTGCGCCCCCGGGATGGAACAGGCCTGAAGCTTGCTCGGTGCGGCCCGGTCGCCGGGGGGTGACAGGCCCCCGAAAATTGCGAGGCCTGAAGGGACGGATTCGGCAGTACCGAACGTATTGCACAGGTGGAGGTCGCCATGATCCAGCTGCGCTTCAATACTATGGCCGGCACAGACCCTTCGATCGTCGGGCCGGCGCCGTTCTTCAGAATCGATGGGCTGCTGCTGCGGCAGGGCCCGGAGGGACAGGTGGTCGGCAGGTACCACGATCATCACTGGGAGGTGCATGGGTCGTTCGCCTCGAGCTACGAATGCAGGGATCGAATCTGCGTCTGCTTCGAGGACGGCGGCGGCAGGGTCGCCAAGCGCTACGGACCCTTTCAACAGCTGCGCTTCCCGAACGGGTGTTGTTATGCCGACCAGAGCCTGTTCGCCGAGCTGGCCGTGGAAACCCAGCAGTGGGTGCACCGGGTGGACCGCACGAAATGGCGGGTGATCGTCATTCGCCCGGCGGGCTGACCTTAAGGTGAGCGCCGCAGTCGCCCGCGGCCGCGAGCGTGATCAGGGCGTGTTCGGAGGGCTCCCGGTCGGCAGCGGCTGGGCCGGCGGCACGACGACGCGTACCAACATGCCCTCGGTGATCGAGTCCGGCGGATTGAGCACAATGTCATCCGCCGTGTCGAGCCCCGCGAGAACCTCGATCGAGGAGCCGAAGTCGCGGCCCTGCGTGATTCGCTTGAGGTGCACCCGCTGATCGCTGCCGACGGCGGCGACCAGCAGACCCTGCGCGCGAAACAGCACCGTGTTTACCGGCACTCGCAGCGTGGGTGCCCGGCTCGTCAGGTTGAAGTGCACTTCGGCGTAAGCGCCCGGAAACAGCTCGCCGCGCGCGTTCTCCACCTGCAGCTCCACCTGTAGCGTGCGCGAGTTGGGGTCAAGCGCCTGGGCGGTGAATGCCACCTTGGCCGGGTAGCGCTTGCCCGGGTGCTCGGCGAACACCAGTTCGGCGCTCAGGCCGGGCTGAACGGCGGCCGCGTACGGCTGCGGCACCGACACGTAGATCCGCAGGCGGTGCGTATCGGCGACGCGAAACAGCGCCGTTCCAGGACTCTGCCCCGCGTTGATCAGCGCCCCGATGTCGGTGTTGCGTTGGGTGACGACGCCATCAAATGGTGCGCTGACACGTTTGAAGGATTCCAGGTCGCGCAGGCGTGCGACGTTGGCGGCCGCCGATTGGACCGCGGCTTTCTTGGCGACGGCGTCGCTGGCCCGCTGATCGACGTCCTGCTTCGAGACCGACTGGCTCGCCAGCAATCCCTGCCAGCGCTCGTCCGTGGTCCGCGCGAGCTGGTAGTTGGCTTGCGCCGTCGCGAGATCCGCCCGGGCCTGGCTCAGCTGCTGGTCCACTTCTGGCGTGTCGATCTCCGCCAGCAGCTGGCCCTTCCTGACCGGTGTGCCAATATCGGTATGCCAGGCCTTGAGATAGCCGCTGGTGCGGGCGTAGATCGGTGCCTCGTAGTAGGCCTGCACGCTGCCGGGCAGCACCAGCGACTCGGTCGCCGGTGCCGAGGTGGGCCTCACCGTCGCCACTGTCGGCGCGGCCGCGACCGCGGTCTCGGTGCTGAGCACGTTGCGGGCCCTGACGCGACTGACGATTCCCCAGACCGCCAGCACGAGCGCGATGGCCAGCGCTATCCAGGCGTACTGTCGCAACCGCGAGTTGGAGATGGACGTGGGTGAGGGCAGCGACGGGTCGGTCATGGCGGCTGTTGGTGAAAATCGCTGCTACGCGGCCGGGCGCCGGCCATGAACCATGTCAAAGACCGTCGGCACGAAGAACAGCGTGGCCACGGTTGCGAACACCAAGCCGCCGATCACCGCCCGTCCGAGCGGCGCGTTCTGCTCGCCGCCCTCGCCAAGCCCGAGCGCCATCGGCACCATGCCGATGATCATGGCAAGCGCCGTCATGAGCACCGGCCGGAAGCGGGTGACGCCGGCTTTCAGAGCCGCGCTGCGTGCGTCGTCTCCCGCGTTCATCCGCTCGCGGGCGAAACTGATCACCAGCACGCTGTTGGCCGTCGCCACTCCCATGCACATGATCGCGCCGGTGAGTGCCGGTACGCTCACGGGTGTGTGACTCAGGAACAGCATCCAGACGATGCCGGCGAGCGCGGCCGGAAGTGCGGTGATGATGATGAACGGGTCCCGCCAGGATTGGAAGTTGACCACGATCAGCAGGTAAACGAGCACGACTGCCGCGGCCAGGCCGGCCAGCAGGCCGTGGAACGAGTCCGTCATGGTCTTCACCTGGCCGCGCACCATGACCTGCGAGCCGCGCGGCAGCTCGTGCCGCGTCTCGGCAACGAGCCGGTTGATCTGCGTGGCCACGAATCCGAGATCGGTATCCTGCACCGACCCGTAGATGTCGATGACGGGCCTGGCGTCGTAGTGACTCACGACGGCAGGCGCGACGCTGCGCCGAAAGGTCGCCAGGTTCGCGAGTAGCTGCGGTACCGCGCCCGTACCGGCTGTGAGCGGAGTCGTTGCAAGGTCCTGGAGCGACGTCAGCTGGTGCTGCGGCGTCTGCGCGGCGACGTTGTACTGGTTGCCGGTGTTCGGGTTGATCCAGAAGGACGGCGTGGTCTGGAAGCTGCCCGACAGCGACACCAGGAGATTCGAGGCGACATCCCGCTCGGTCACTCCGAGGAGCGCTGCTTTGCTGCGATCGACGTTGACTTCGAGCGCCGGATGGTCGGAGACCTGGTGAATGCGCAGGTCCACGACCCCGGGGACGGTGCGCACGCGCTCGAGGAGCCGGCTCGCGTACTGCTGATTGCCTTCGATGTTGAACCCTGCGACCTGGATGTCGAGCGGCGCCGGCAGTCCGAAGTTGAGGATCTGGCTGACAATGTCCGCCGGCGGGAACGTAAACAGCGTCGACGGGTACACCTCGGGCAGCTTGGCGCGCAGGGTGCGCACGTAGTCATCGGTCGGACGGTGATCCGGGCTGAGCGTTACGTAGATGTCGGCGTCGCTCGGGCCGATGGGCGCGGAGGTGGAGTAGGACAGGTTGATGCCGCTGTAGGGTACGCCGATGTTGTCCGCGATGGTCACCAGCTCCTGCGGTGGGATGATGCTG
>WNFO01003612.1_pt1 | contig 15580 bp, 13 predicted proteins | sample 5400251 | NCBI WGS metagenome assembly WNFO01 (sample SAMN13153354, study PRJNA577476) | soil metagenome | isolation source: 100 cm saprolite under Madrone tree | place: USA:California | collected 2016-06-14 | reverse complement strand
AGCCCCGCACTTCCATTGTAATACTTCTCGCGTTTTTCAGATGCGGTTGTGTTTGTCAGGGGGATGGCCGCGTCGCGCCCGGCGTAGCCCCCGGATTCGAATTCGAACCCGGAGCTATCTTCGTGATGCGCAGGCTGCGGAAGATTGTCGGCCAGTATTCCCGCAGCGCGTTGCTCGCCGTGTTCAACCCGATTCGAATTCCGTAGCGCTGCATTGTCCGGCCGCCCGTCTGTTCTTTCACCGGCAAATAGCTGTTTGCCAAAGTTTCGGCCACCAGCGGGCCCAGGATTCCCGGCCAATTGGCTCCGTCTCGGCCGTCATCCGTGCGCGAAACCACGATGCGGCTCAGTGCGTAGCCGATGCGGTGTCCTGCTCCTCCATGCAGCGTCACGAAGTAGCGTGGATCGCGGTGCAGCAGCGACGCAATCACAAACGTACCAAAAAAATTGTTCGATGCCGCCGTGGCCATCGAAGAGCCGAATCGTTTTCCGTAGCCGCCCATTTCCTGGCCGTACCCGGGCAGGGAATTGTGCGCCTGGCCGATCCCCGCCCCGGCAGCCGAGCTGAGAAACCGGGAAGGCGCGACGCTCAGATCCGCAAAGAGTTCGAACTTTTGCTTAGTGCTCAGCGGGCCAGCGCTGCTCGCAATATTCGGAAAGAAAATCGACCGCCGGCCGATAATTTCGACGGTCGTATTGAAGCGATTCTCGTGTTTCTGCGGCGCGCTTTCCTGTTTTGCCGCGGGCGCATCGGGAAGGTCTTTCGGTTTTGGCTCCTGCTGCGCCGCCGTCGTTGCGGCGACGGCCAGCAAAGGTGCAACGAGACGCAGAGCCCATGGACCGTGCCGCATTCCTTCATCGTAACATGAACCTCAACCTCGTCATTGGCCTCGTGCCTCGCGCAACAATTTCGCGCGCGCAATTTCCGTTTCGAATAATCAAAGCGCAGCAGATTCCTCAAACACTCAAGGACCGCGCGATTCGAAATCCATAGTCCGCGTAATGGAACTCCGGCGGAATGCTGGAACGTGCCGCGGTGCGCGTAACCTTAATATGGTGCCGCCACGAACCACCGCGCGAGGCGCGCCGCGTACCGCTCTGCGGTCCTTGCGGATTCCGTTCCGGAGCGCGCGCATAGTAGCCCTCGTCGTACCAATCCGCGCACCACTCATGCACATTGTCGCCCAGATTGTATATCCCGTAAGCATTCGGCGCGTACAAACCCACGGGCTCCGGCCCCAGCTTCCAGCGTTTCGCGTAATCGGGAATCGTCTCCGGCGGTGCATCTCCCCACGCGTACAGCAGACTTTCTGCGCCGCCGCGCGCCGCGCGCTCCCATTCCGCTTCGCTCGGTAAACGGTAGTATTTGCCAGTCGCGCCGCTCAGCCACTCGCAGTAGTTTGCCGCTTCATGCCACGACACCGCGACGACCGGCATCCGCGGATCGCTAAAGTTCGCATCAGTCCAATTCATCGGCTCAGGGGCTTTTGTTGCCGGAAGAAAGCATGCGTACTCCGCATTCGTCACCTGACAAATCGCAAGCTCAAACGCATCCACCCACACGCGATGCACTGGCTTCTCATCATCGCGCCCCGTTTCGCAACCCATCGCAAACCAACCTTCTGGGATGCGCGCCATCTCCGGTTCAATAATCCCGCTCGGCGCTTCACTCAGCTTCGACGAGGTTCCCATGCCCTTCCTCCGAATGTTTTTCAATTGTGCCAAAGCATCCGTGATCAAGGCGTCTGCGCTCCCTCGGCATTCACGTAAACGGCGTACAGCGACTGGCTTGCGGCCATGAACAATCTATTTTTCTTGGCGCCTCCAAAACACAGATTCGCGCACGTTTCCGGAAGATGAATCATGCCGATGCGCGTGCCGTCGGGCGCGAAAACATGCACGCCGTTGAAGTCTGTTCCGCCCCATCCCGCGGCGGACCACACATTGCCGTCCGTGTCGCAACGGATTCCGTCGGACGAGCCCGGCGCCATATCCGCAAACAACCGGCCGTTCTTCAGCCGCACGCCATCCACCACGTCATACACGCGAATCGCGTGCGCGTCGCCAGGGTGACGCGGCGCTCCCGTATCCACAATGTAGAGTTTTTTCTCGTCGGGCGAAAAGCAAATGCCGTTGGGCTTATCCATGTCCGTGGCAACCACGATGGCTTCGCGCGTCTTCGGGTCCAGCCGGTAAACGACGGCGGGCAGCTCGAACGAAGCTTTATGCCCTTCGTAGTTCGACATAATCCCGTAGCCCGGATCGGTGAACCAGATCGCTCCGTCGGAATGCACCGCCAGGTCATTCGGCGCGTTCAGCTTTTTGCCCTGAAATCCGTCCATCAACACGGTGATCGTGCCGTCGTGCTCGGTGCGCGTCAGGCGCCGCGAGTCGTGCTCGCAAGTGAGCAGCCGGCCTTGCCGGTCGCGGAAGTTGCCGTTGCTGTAGTTCGACGGGTTGCGGAAGACGCTGACTTCTCCAGTGTCCTCAAGCCATCGCAGCATGCGGTTGTTGGGGATGTCGCTCCACAGCAGATACCGTCCGTCCCCGAACCATACGGGCCCTTCCGACCACCGCGTGCCGGTGTACAAGCGCTCGACCGCCGCGTTGCCGATTTTGTATTTTGCGAAGCGCGGGTCAACCACTTCCACCGCAGGATCGGGATAAGCGACCGGCCCTTTCCGCTCCTGATTAGCAACTCTGCCGTCCCGTTCCTGATTAGCGTCCGTGCCCTTCCGCTCCTGCGCCCCCGCCGCCCCCAGCGGCTCAAACGCCAGCACCTGAGGTCCGTTTGCTAATGTCTGAGGCGCGAACGCCAGCGCCGCAGCTGCCCCAGCCGTTACATTCATAAACGTCCGTCTCTGCATCAAATTCCCTCCAAAGCGGAAAGCCCCCGCCCGCCGCAATGTATCACGACTGCCCGCCGACGAGTCATGAGCGGAGATCCTGATAGGTGGGATTGTCAGGCTTGGGATTTTCACGGTCGGGGCACGGCATATCGATGATGATGCGCGTCTTTTCGTCGGTCGGATGGTTTTCAGCGGCGATGGCGGGGAGGGTGCGGAGGAGCAAGTTGCAGGTATAGGCCATGACGGCCGCGCGGCGGGGAGTGATCTTGTTGCGAGCCTGGAGCTTATAGAGTTCGCCGAGGGAATGGTTGATATCGGCGGCGGAACGGAATTCCTGGATGTCGCCGATGAGAACGAAGGCGAGGTCGGCCTGATCCAGCTCTGTCTGACGCTCGGCAGCGTGTTTAGAGCAGAGGCTGGAATCCGGGCCGGAGATGGGTAGACGGCAAAAGCGGCGTCCGGATGCAAAGCGGTGCTGGCAATGGAGCGGGGTGGTGTTGGCAATCATTGTGGAGCTAGAGGATTCTGAATTCATGAGAGTTCCGTTTTGGGAATTTTGGGACGACACTCGGCAGTTTTCGTAAGAGTGGCAAACAAAGGAGATAAGTCGAGGCAACGTACCGGTATGGAGGTATGACCACGAGGAAGAAGTGAGGTAAAGCAAAACACGTTGGCAGGTTGGAATGTTGAAGAGGACAGACGGAGGGGCGAGAAGAGCGGAAAAGACGGATAGCGTTGGACTTACGGGCCCGACGGGCTGGAGCAAAAAGACCACGATGTATTGTATCATAGAATAAGGCAAAGTCAAGTAAATTATAGCCTAAGTACAAGAACTAACCACGAAAGGGCAAGGATCAGAGGTCAACAAGAGATTGAAGGAAAGGAGTCAGCGGGGATCACCTGAGGGAGGGACAGTACCCAGTTAGCGACAAGTTCAGAACCCGCGCCTTGAAAACCGCAGGGTTGCGGCATCCAAAGTTTTTTCAACGGGTTAAGTGTGCTCCACCAGTGCTCCACCCGCCTCGGGCCGTTAGCGCGGCTGCGAGCCCCACTTTTTAACTAAACATCAGTTTCTGCATATCAAGGAATTTCTGAATCTCTTCTGGCTTTGGATTCGTTCCAACTTCGATAAACCATATAGAGTTTGTGCCGACTGCAATTGGGATTCTGTTTAGTCCAGACACAGGCGGCTGAATCGAATTGTCTTGTCTTTCGGTTTGCAATGGTTGCCCTACGCTGGCATCCTTTGATGGACGGAGCGTATTGTCTTTGATTTCAATCGCTCCAGACAGTTCAAGTATCTGCATCAGGATTGCAGTTCCGGTTGTGAATCCCTCAGTCTTCCCACCAATTCGTAGGGCAACTTCGTCGAAAAAGTCATTTGCCTTCAGACTGCCTCTGCCCCTAATGATGTCGAGCATACTTTTCAGAATCGGAGTCTCTTTGATGATCTGATCGAGACCTTGCCGTTGCATACTCTCGTTCTCGCTGTACAGTCCAATTCCGAGGCGTTTGCCTGCGTCGGTCAAAGAAGTACCTTCGGAGCCAATGATTCCAATCGCTTGAAGAAAAGCCTTATTGGTGCTCACTTGGCTCTGCTGAACGCCAGCAACTTCCGCGACTCTCTTCTGGGTTATGTCTCCGCCGCTGGTCTCAACCGAGTACCAAGCTCGAATGATCTTTGTAAGAATGGCCCACGAATTCCTTGGCCACGGGAATTGCAGTTCCGCCATGACGGGTCACCTCTGGGCTAGAATTATAGTTAGTGGAATATTGATTGTCAACGAGGCGCATGCGCACCTCCCTGCATGGAAGAAATTGCACTAGGCGTCGGGCCTTATGATATGATGTCTCCCATGCGCCAGCAGGTTCCGGTTAAGGTGCCGGAAGGAGTGGGTAAACGCGAATGCGAGCACGGAAGCAACACACACGCAGAGAGATTCAGAGTTGTAAGCCGGATGTCAGGAAGCTGCTGAAATTCGGGACGGAGCTTGATCTTATGCAATACTTGCGTGGGATCGAGATATTCGACGAGGACCCCCGGTTTGCGAGGGCCGTGAACGCTTACCGGGCGCTGAAGAGCGGGAAACTTTAGCGGCTAAATCGTGCAACTCCCTCCGCTTTGCGCGCGCGACGGTCGGGGGCAAAGTATCAAGCTGTTCTTGGATTATCTTCGCAACGACATCCGTAGCTTTATCGAGCTTTGATTTTTTGCTCGCCATTGGACCCATAGAATAACAGCAAGCGCACCCCGATGCAACGGCCTTGCATCGCCAATGTTCTAATAACGAACCCACCCTGTCACGGCACTTCATTTGGGGCCGGATGGCCTTTCTGTGTCCAATGCATAATGGCCCATACGCCCGCAAATCTCACATTTACTTCGGCATGACCTCGCGTGCCAAATGACTGGCGATCACTTCACGGATGTCATCTAGCTTCTTTCCCGATACCAGCGCTGCGTCCCTCGACCCAAAGTGTTTGTTGACGATGCTGGCACCCTTGGCTGCCAGTTGGTCCATCGCCGCATAATTTGGATAGGAAATCGATATCGCCACGTTCCAGTCTCCCGGATGATCTGTCACCGGATTCGTAAACGCCTTGTAATCCGAAATCAGTCCTGCCTTTTTGAACTCTTCAAAGATCGGCTTGGTATTCTCCCGGAAGTCCTTCCAAAACGCGTCTCCTTGTCCTGTCTTGATGTGGTAATAGGTCACGCGCCAAACAGGTCCAGGCTCGAAGTTGGGATTTTGCGCAAAGGCAGGGAACGCAGTCAACAAAACAGCGACAAATATCGTGGTCAGCAAAGCTTTCCTCATGGTGCCTCCTCCAATTTTTGACGGATCGAATTAGGCCCAGGTATGGCCGCAATGGGTTGGCCGCGAATCTACCACTCACCTTCTGCCCCGTCAACACTCCCAGAACGAGTAGTCACAGGTCACGAGGCGCAATCATTGTGCTATTCTCGCCTCTCTGCCCTCGGGAGAGCGCCCACTCCTCCCGCCTTGGAGGTCGTCATGAATAAAGCCCTGAAAACTGTTCTCATCGTCGTGGGTGTGCTGGTGGTATTGGTTCTCGTCGCGCCGTTTTTGATTCCCGTCAATCAATTTCGCCCAACGATTGAAGAAAAAGCTTCGGCCGCGCTCGGCCGCAAAGTCGAACTTGGCAATCTGAGCCTCTCGCTGATCAGCGGCTCGCTCTCCGCCGACAATATCTCCATCGGCGACGATCCCAAATTCAGCTCTTCGCCTTTCCTCACTGCCAAGTCGCTGGACGTGGGCGTGGAAATGATGCCGCTGATTTTCTCGAAGACCCTCAACGTCACGGGCGTCACTATCGGCAGCCCGCAAGTCATACTGCTTCACAACGCCGCCGGACAGTGGAACTACTCCTCGCTCGGCGGTTCCGCGGCGAAATCCAAGGCGCCTGCCGCAAAATCTACCGGGATGGCCGAAGCCGCCGAGATCTCCGTCAAGAAACTCACACTGAAGGACGGCAGCATCATCATCGGCTCCTCGAATTCGCAGAAGCGCAGCACTTACGATCACGTCAACGTCACCGCCTCAGACGTTTCCATCACCTCGAAATTTCCCGTCACTGTTACCGCCGATCTTCCCGCTGGCGGCAGGTTCAAGCTCGACGGCACCCTTGGTCCCGTGGATCAAGAGGACACCGCGCTCACTCCTCTCGAAGCCAAACTCAACGTCAGTTCCTTGAATCTCGCTTCCACCGGATTGCTCGATCCTTCCCTGGGGCTCGGAGGCATTCTTGATCTCGACGGCAACGTCTCTTCGCAAGGCGGCGAAGCGCAAACCAAAGGCACCATGAAATTTTCTAAAGCCTTGCTGATTGCCGGAGGTTCGCCCGCCAGTGTCCCGGTCACTGTCAATTTCAATACCAAATACAATCTCCGCAAGAACGCCGGCGTGCTCCATCCGTCGATCCTCAATATCGGCAGCGCCGCCGCGCATCTTAATGGCACGTACGAGTCCGCTGGCGAAGCTACCGTCGTGAACATCAAACTTGGCGCCAAAGATATGCCCGCGAAAGATCTCGAAGCTTTTCTGCCTGCGCTCGGAATCAATCTGCCTAAGGGCGCTTCGCTGCAAGCTGGCACCCTGAACGCTGACCTTAACTTGACCGGCCCAACCAACAGGCTGGTTACCAACGGGACCGTTGGCCTGTTTAACGGCAAACTCGCGGGCTTCGATCTCGGCTCAAGAACCTCCGAGATTTCCGCGCTCACCGGGCTCAAGACCGGCAAAGACCTCGAGATCGAAAAACTCACCAGCAATCTGCATATGGCTCCCGATGGTTTGAAGGCCGACAATTTCCTGGCCGTTCTTCCGGCGTTGGGCCAGCTCACCGGCGCTGGAACGCTTAACTCGAAAAACGCTCTCGACTTCAACATGCTCGCGACACTCTCGAAAGAAGCGGGAGCTGCAGCGGGCCCGGCCGGCGGCGGTCTCGGCGGGATTCTGGGCGCGCTCGCGGGCGGTGGCGGGGGTTGCAACAACGGATTGAAAGTTCCGTTCCAGATCAAGGGCACGACTTCCGAACCCAAGTTTGTTCCTGACGTTGGTGGTATCGCCAAAGACTTTTTCAAATCGGAGTTCGGCGGCTGCTCTGGCGGCAGTTCGGCCAAGACGAAGGCGCAGGGCCAGGGGCAAAACCCCGCCGATGCCATAGACGCACTCGGCGGCCTGTTCAAAAAGAAAAAGCCTTAGGACAAAAACTGGAAACTAGAAAGTAGAAAATAGAAACTGGAAATCAGAAATTGGAAATCCGAAACTGATTCTTCACTCATAGCGCAGCGCCACTATCGGATCGACCTCGGTCGCCCGGCGTGCCGGGAGCCAGGTGGCCAGCAAAGCGATGGCGATCAGCAAGACGGAGACGCCGCCGAAGGAAACGCCGTCCAATGGGCTGAGTCCGAAGAGCGTCGCCGAGAGCGCGCGCGAGACGCCAGCCGAGACAACGACTCCAATCGCAGTGCCGGCGAGAATGGGCCGGAAGCCCTCGTGCATCACCTGCCGCAGCACCTGGATTCCTTGCGCGCCAAGAGCCATGCGGATGCCAATTTCGCGGGTGCGCTGAGCCACGCTGTAACTGACCATGCCATACACGCCCATGCATGCCAGCAGAAGTCCGAGTAGGCCCACGACGCTGGCGAGCAATCCGCCAATGCGCGAGACCACAAAGAAAGGATCAATCGAGACCATCGTGTGCAACGGGGCGCCGATCACAGGCAGATTGGCGTCGACGCGGCGAACCTCGCGGCCGATTGCCGGGAGCAATGGCGTAGGGTCGCCATCGGTACGCGCGAGTAGAGTGCTGGTCCATTGACGGGACTGCGAAAGCGGCAAGTACACGTAGGATTCATCCAATTTGCGCAGGTCCATGCTGCGCACATCGCGCGCGATACCAATGACTTCGCTGCTTGCTATGAAGGGGTCTTTCTCCCATGGGAAGGACCTAGTTCCTTTTTCCGAACCAATCTTCAGACGTTTGCCGATCGGATCTTCGCCGGGCCAGAAACGACGAGCGGTGGCTTCGCTAATGACGACAACCGGCGCCTGCCCCTCTGCTTCGCGAGGCGAGAACGCTCGGCCGCGAGTGATAGGAATACCAAGAGTCTCGAAGTAGTTCGGCGTGACAAAGCTGTAGCCTGCGACGGGCAGTTCGCTTCCGTCCATCCCGCTAGTCGAAGGTGCGGAACCCACAGGTGCCACTGGCACCCACCGGATACCGCCAATGGGGTCGCGGGAGGCTTGCGCGACGGACTGCACTCCAGGAAGGCTTGCGATTCCTTGAATGAGGTCGCGATTGAGTTGGAGCAGGCGCGGCTGGGAGTAGTGCAAGTTCGCCGGATCGTACATTTCCAGGCACGCCACGCGGCGCGTCTCGTAACCGGGATCGATCTTGAGTGCGCGTTGCGAACCGCGGAGCAGCAGAGCGGAGCTAATCAGCAGAACAAAACAAGCGGCCATTTGGCCGGCGATGAGAAATCCGCGGAGCGGCGAGCGGCTCAGACGCTGGCCGAAGGCGCTGCCTTCTTCTTTGAGGGCGGAGTTAACTTCAGCCTTCGAGGCTTGCAAGGCCGGAGCGAGGCCAAACCCGATTCCTACCGCGCAGGAAACAAACAGGGTATAGGCGAAGACGCGGATGTCGGGCGTGACCTCGATAGCGATGGTGCCCCAGTACGACGGAAGGGCGGAAGCGATCTCTACGATCAAGAGGTGGAGCATCCAACCGGCCAGAGGAAGGGCAAGCGCCCCCGCAAGGAGACCGAGAAGAACGCTTTCTGTGAGTAACTGCCGCAACAGCCGCCATTGGCCCGCGCCGAGAGCGAGGCGCACGGCAATTTCTTTGCGACGTGCGACAGCGCGTGCAAGCAAAAGGCTTGCGACATTCGCGCAGGCGATGAGCAGCAGCAAAGTGACAGCAGACATGGCGGCGATGACAACGGGCCACGCATCAGAATCAAGCGCGGCGAGGTTGTTGCGACCAGAGGCAACGCTCACAGTCATGTTGCGCTCGGCTTCGGGATACTGCGTTCGAAGCTGCCCTGCGAGCACGTTGAGTTCGGCTTGCGCGTCCGATAACGAGATACCTTGTCTCAACCGGCCGCTGGGAAAGCCCGCAATTACGAGGCGATTTTCTAATTCCTGGCGGGTCGTTGCGTCCAACGCGATTTTTGCAGAGACGGGTGCCCAAAGATCGGGAACAGATGGCGCAGTAGCAAGGTAATCGAGCGGCGTAACACCGACGACCGTAAAAGCGACGCCATTCAGATGGAGAAGTGAACCCACGATTTTGGCGTCGGAGTGAAAATGTCGCTGCCAGGAATTTCCGCTCATCAGGACAACCGGCGGGGCATTCACTTGATCATCCTCGGGCAGGAGGATGCGGCCCAAGAGAGGAGTCGCTCCCAGCATCGGGAAGTAGTTGCCGGAAACAAAAAAGCACATGATGGGTTGAGCGCTGCCCTGAAGCAATTGCGGGAGCTGGAAACCAACGGCTCCAGCAACGCGGGGCGTGGCCTCAGGACCAGCGGCAGGCAGGTCGGAAGAAGTGACGGCCATGCCGAAGGCAAACAGAGAAAGATCAGAGAACGATCTGCTGTGGTCGCGATAGTAGAGGTAATCGGGATAAGAGAATCTGCCATCGCGTCCACCCGGAGTGGTGCGAAAGACGCCTGCCAGACTGTTCGGATCTTTCACCGGGCGAGGTCGCAAGAAAAGGGCGTCGAAGGCCGTGAACACGGTGGTGTTCACGGCGATGCCCAGGGCTAGGGTTAGGACGGCGACACACGTGAAGCCGGGATTTTTGCGCAGCATGCGCAGACCGTAGCGCACATCTTGGAGGAGCGTTTCGAATGCGGGAAGCCCGCGCCGGTCGCGGTAGTTTTCTTTCGTTTGCTCGACGCCGCCGAGTCTGATCAGAGCTTGGCGCCGCGCTTCTGCTGCGCTCATGCCCGCGCGCAGATTGTCTTCGATGTGCATCTGGAGATGGCTTTCTATCTCGTTGGCGAGTTCGCGCTCGCGCCGGTCTTTGCGAAATAGGCTTGCGAGGCGGAAAAAGAGTGCGCGCATGCGTCTCATGCAGATTCCTTTCCGGGCGCCAGGAAGCGCGCCAGAATTTCCGTGGTCTGCTCCCACTCACGTGCCTCTTTTTCCAATTGCTTGCGCCCGGCGCGCGTCAGCTTGTAATACTTGGCTTTACGATTGTTGTCCGACGTTCCCCATTCCGAGGAAATGTAGCCTTCCTGCTCCAGCTTGAGCAGTGCGGGGTACAGCGTTCCATAGTTCACGGCCAGTAGGTCGCCGCTGGTCTGTTCGATGCGGCGCGCAATCCCATACCCGTGCAGTGGCCCCAGCGCTTGCAACGTTTTCAGCACCATCAACGCCAGCGTGCCTTGCCAGACGTCCTTTTTCTCGCCCATCGTCTTCCCCAGTGGCTCCTATGGGATACCCATACCGAATATGCCATCGTCCCTATGGGAATGCAATAGAAGAAACGCAAGACCCCGGCATTTTGTTTCCGGATTTTTTGGTTTTCAGGCGTACAGGCGAGGTTGGATGGGTCTTTCTTAAACTAAGGGCGGCAGCAGCTCGGAGCCATGGTTACCAGATGGTTTGGATTCCAGCGGCCTGGAGGCGGCGGTCGCGAGTTACGAGCGGAAGGCCAAGATGGAGGGCGGTAGCAGCGATGATACGGTCGGGCATGTCGGGAACCACGTTTCGCGGAATGCCCCTCAGCGCACTAGCGACGTGGAAATCGAGTGGAACGACTCTGAAGGCGGGATTGTCTTTGCCGAGTTCGCTAACAAATCTGTCGAAAGCATCGGCGGCAATGCGCGCGCGCTCCACCAGGTACACAACCTCAACGAGGGAGACCGCGGAAATGTACGCGGGCGTGCCGCTAGCCGCCGCGCCGTCAATCAGTGTAAAGACTCTCGGTGTGAGATTCTTTGAGTCGAGTAGGTACCAGATAGCCGCATGCGTATCGAGTACCGTGGGCATCAGGAGATGTCTCGCGGGAAGTTGCCCCACATTTCGCGGCGGGCCTCGGCGATATCTTCTTCTGTGATGTGTATGTTCAAATCCGCCCACAGACCCCGGAGGCTGCGGAGCGGCGGCTTCGGGTCGTCCTTTTTCTTCAGGAGGTCCACAAAATCCAGAACTTCCTTTTGTTTCTCAGGAGGCAAATCGCGCAGCTTCTCAAGAACTTGTTCTTCGATGGTCATCGGTGCCTCTCGAGCGATCTCCAATTTATTATACGCCCGCTGGATGCGATTCCGGGACATTAGGCGCCGGGCCGCCAACAGCCTCACCGAAGATGTGTTTCTTAAATCTCCTGATGACGATTCCTCGTCCGAGCCGGGCCACGTTAGAGCTATCGTGTCCTAAATCTTGACTCAGCGGAAACTTCCCACTAGCCTCATGCGTCTAGTCCTACAGTTGCGTTTGCCGGGGGATGGTGTCTTTCCAACACTTTCGCGAGGAGTCTTGCATGCGTTCCAACCTGATTCTCAGGTGCGCGTCAGCAGTTTGCCTCACCATGCTTTTCATTCTTGGCTGCGCCGCGCCAACTCTTTATGCGCAGGGTGGCGAGCCACAATACTTTGCTATTCGCGGCGCAAAAGTGCTGCCCGTTTCCGGCCCGCCTGTGGAGAACGCCACGATTGTCGTCTCTCGCGGCCTCATCACGGCGATCGGGAAAGACGCCACCATTCCACCCGAGGCGTGGGTCATCGACGGGAAGGGATTGATCGTGTACCCCGGCTTGTTTGATTCCTTCACCGACGTGGGTATGCCCGCCGCTCCTCCCGCCGGTGGCGAAGGCGGCCCGCGCCGTTCGCAGGAGACGGCCCGCGGCCCGGAGGATCGCCCCGGCTCGACGCCTTGGCGCAGCGCCGCGGACGAAGTAAGCCTCAGCGACAAGCGCATCGAAACCTGGCGCAGCGCGGGATTCACGACCGTTGTTTCCGCGCCCAAGGGCGGATTTTTTCCCGGCCAGGCTGCTGTGCTCGATTTGGCTGGTGAGCGCGCCGGCGATCTGGTGGTGAAATCGCCGGTCGCGATTCCTCTTTCATTGCAGCCCACGGGAGGATTTGGCAGCGGCTTTCCCAGTTCGAGCATGGGAGTGCTCGCTTACGTCCATCAGGTTTGGTTGGACACGGAGTGGAGCACCAAGGCGCAAGCTATCTACGAGAAGAATCCCCGCAGCACCGCGCGGCCCCGCTACGACCGCACCGAAGCGGCGCTCGCCGAAGCGCTGGAAGATCACGCGCTTGTTTTAATTCCGGCGAACAATTCCGTTCAACTGCGCCGCGCGCTAGAACTGGTGGATCGCTGGCACGTCAACGGCGCCATCTACGGCGGACAGATGGCTTATGAAGTCGCCCCGGAAATCGTCGCGAAAAAATTGCCCGTGCTCGTGGATCTCAAGTGGCCGGAAGCGGAAAAAGACGCCGATCCCGAGGACAAGCCTTCGCTGCGAACGCTGCAGTTTCGCGACCGCGCACCGTCTTCACCGGCGGCGCTTGCCAAAGCCGGCGTGAAATTCGCGCTGTACTCCGGCGGCATCACCGTGCCGAAGGACATCCTAAAGGCCGTGAAGAAATCGATTGACGCGGGGCTTGCTCCGGACGCGGCGCTTCGCGCCCTGACGCTGTCGGCTGCGGAAATCTTTGGCGTCGCCGGCGTCGCCGACCGCCTGGGCTCGATTGAAAACGGGAAAATCGCCAATCTCGTGGTTGCCGATGGCGACCTCTTCGAGGAAAAAACGAAAATTAAGATGGTTTTTGTCGATGGCCGCAGATTTGAGGTCCGCGAACCGGAGAAGCCTAAGGATCCGCCGAAAGGCGACATCACCGGAAAATGGAAACTTTCCTACACCACGCCCGATAGTGGCCCCGAAGAATCTACCGCCGACCTCGTCATGGACAAAGACGGCTCAATTTCCGGTACGCTCACGAGCAAGCGCGGCACAGCGTCGATCATCAGCGGTTACCTGAGCGTGGACAGATTCAGCTTCACCATCAACTTTGTACTCGAGGGATCTCCAGTGGATGCCACCTTCTCCGGCACGTTTGACGGGACTTCCTTGAAGGGTAGCATTAGCGTGCACGGCATTACGATCGAGTTTACCGGCGTCAAGCCCGGCGCGGCTTCATCGGGGATGGTCAACCTGGGAGGTGCGCAGTGAAAACCTCGCATGGGTTGAACGCGGATCGCCTGCGGACTCCGTTCCTTTATTTCCTTTGCGTCCTTTACCTCCTTTACTTCCCGATTCTGGCGCACGCTGCCACGCCGCCTGATGCGCCCGCCGTCATTCTGATTCAGAACGCCACCATCATGACCGTCTCGCATGGAACCATCGAGCACGGCTCCATCCTTATTAAAGATGGCAAAATCGCGGAAGTGGGCCAGTCCATCAACGCTCCGAAGGGCGCGCAAGTGATCGACGCCGCGGGACAATTCGTGATCCCCGGCATCATCGATTGCCATTCGCACATCGCGGCAGAGAGCATTAACGAAGGCAGCGTTTCCGTCTCCTCGATGGTCAACATGGCGGAGATTCTGAATCCGGAAGACATCGACATCTATCGGGATCTCGCGGGAGGAGTTACCGCGGCCAACATTCTTCACGGCTCGGCCAATGCCATCGGCGGTCAGACGCTGGTCATCAAGCTTCGCTGGGGCCAGCCGGCGGCGAAGCTCCCGTTCGAAGGTGCGCTTCCCGGCATCAAGTTCGCCCTCGGCGAAAATCCCAAGCGTTCGAACTTCAGCTTTCCCGGCCAAGCCAAACGCTATCCGGCCACGCGCATGGGCGTCGAAGAGACCATTCGAGGCGCCTTCAGCGAGGCGCGCGATTACAAGAAAACGTGGGAGGCATACAACAAGCGCACCGCTGCCGGTGAAAAAAATCTTATCCCGCCGCGCCGCGATTTGCGCCTTGAACCGCTCGTCGAAGTGCTGGAAGGCAAGCGCTACGTGCACTCGCACTGCTACCGCGAGGATGAAATCCTGATGCTCCTTCGTGTCGCCAAAGAGTTCGGCTTTAAAGTCCGCACCTTTCAGCACATTCTGGAAGGCTACAAAGTCGCCGATGAACTGGCCGCGGCCGGTGTCGGCGCTTCCACTTTTTCCGATTGGTGGGCCTACAAAGTGGAAGCTTATGACGCGATTCCGTACAACGCCGCGCTGATGACCCGCCGCGGAGTGGTCGTCTCCATCAACTCCGATGACGCCGAGGAAGCCACGCACTTGAATCAGGAAGCCGCCAAGAGCATGAAATACGGCGGGCTGTCGCACGATGAAGCGCTAAAGATGGTCACGCTGAATCCGGCAATGCAGCTGGGCATCGACAAGCGCGTGGGCACGATTGACGTCGGCAAAGACGCGGACCTGGCGATTTACAATCACGATCCGCTCAGCGCCTACGCCGTGGTGCAAAAAACCATCATCGATGGCCGCGTCTACTTCGACCGCAAGCGCGATATCGCCGAACGCTCCGAGCGCGAAAAAGATAAGAAGGCGCTTATCGACAAACTGAAAAAAGCTTCGGAGAAAAAGCCCGAAGGAAAAAAGCCGGAAGAGAAAAAACCGGAAGAGAAGAAGCCTGATGCCAAGTCGCAAAAACTGCCCGAAAAGAAACCGGAGGAGAAAGAACCGGAAGAAAAAAAACCGGAAGACAAACCTAAGCCCCCGCAGCCTCCCCAAGGCTTTGTTTCGAATGACGGCGCACGGTCTGGCGCGTCCTCTACTGGTTTCGGAGGTGCGCTGTGAGCTTCGCGCCAATTCGCACTCGTCTCCCTTATCTCCTTTACTTCATTAACTTCCTTAACCTCTTCAGCCCTGCAAACGCTGGTGCGCAATCGCAGCCATCCGCGACCTACGCCATTACCCACGCAAAAATATTTACTCTGGCGGGGAGCACCATTGAAGACGGCACGATCGTCATTCGCGATGGAAAAATTGCTGCAGTCGGCGCCAACGTGGAAGTCCCCGCTGGAGTGCATGTGATCGATGCAAAAGGACTGCAGGTCTATCCGGGAATTTTCGACTCGATCACCCAGATGGGCTTGCGGGAAATCGGCGCCGTCAACGCCACCGTCGATTCGACGGAAACGGGAGGTTACAACCCGGACGTAGTGGCAGCCACGGCCGTGTCTCCGTCGAGCGAGCATATTCCCGTAACGCGCGCAGCGGGAATCACGGAAGT
>WNFO01008973.1_pt1 | contig 15581 bp, 10 predicted proteins | sample 5400251 | NCBI WGS metagenome assembly WNFO01 (sample SAMN13153354, study PRJNA577476) | soil metagenome | isolation source: 100 cm saprolite under Madrone tree | place: USA:California | collected 2016-06-14 | reverse complement strand
GAGCCTGGCATTGGCCGTCTGCTCATCTCCTCTCGCCCCGGGCAGCGGGACGAAGACGGCCGGCACGCCGAGCCCGCAGCACTCGGTGACCGTGCCCGCACCGCTGCGCCCCACGAGCAGCGCGGCCGCCGCGTAGACATCGCGGAGCTCGGCGCCCACATACGGCGTCACGGCATAGCGCGCCCTGGAGGCCGGCGGCAGGGCGCGGGACAGCTCCTGGAGCCAGGCGTGATCGCCCGTCTCGGCGCTGTCGCCGCACTGGTGGAGGATCTGGCAGATCGCGAGGAGTCGCGGCAGCGCTTTGCCCACCACCCGGTTGATCCGGTGAGAGCCCTGGGCGCCGCCCGTGACATAGACCAGCGGTACGGCCGCGTCGAAGCCGAACTGTGCGAGCGCGCCTTCGCGGCTGCCTCCCAGGACTTCGCGTCTCACCGGATTGCCCGTCACGACGACCCGGTCCGCCGGAAAGCCGCCGCCCGACTTGGGGAAGGACACTGGGGGGAACGAGACCGCGATGCGCGCCGCGAAGCGTGCCGTGATGCGGTTGGCGAGGCCCGGAACCGCCGTTTGCTCGTGAACCACGACGGGAATGCCGAGCGCGCGGGCCGCGAGAGCGGGCGGCACGCTGACGAAGCCGCCCGCCGAGAAGAGCACGGCCGGTCTCAGGCGCCCCAAGAGACTTCGCGACTGCACGAAGCCGGCGGGCACGCGCAGGAGAAGATCGGTGACGTTCTTGCGGTCCCAGTACCGGCGGAGCTTGCCCGTCGAGATGGGATAGAAGGGCACGCCCGCCTCGGGCACGCGCCGGGCTTCGATGCCCTCGTGGCTGCCGATCCAGTGGACCTCCGCCCCGCCGGCGGCGAGCGCCTCCGCCACCGCCAGTCCCGCGCTCGTGTGTCCGCCGGTGCCGCCGCCGGCGATGACGACGCGCACGCCGATCAGCAGCCCTGGCCCGAGACCGGGCTCGTCGGCGGCGCGTCGCCCGTGGCTTCACATCGGGTGACGGTGCCCTCCGGCGTGGCGAAGAGCGAGGCGGAAAGGCCCTTGGCATTGCCGCCCACGCCGGCGATGGAGACCTGGCCGATGGGCCCGGGCGGGCTGCCGCTCATGCTGATCTGGGCCACGGTGACCTGCCAGCGGCCGTCGGCGGTGATCCCGGTCGGTCCAACCCCGGCGTTCCCCGAGACGTCGGCGAACGAGCACGAGCCACCACCGCCGGCCATGCTCTTGCGCTGCGCGCAGAGGGTCAGCGCCGACATGGAGCGCGCGAGGAGCGCGTGGGCCTCGGCGACCCGGGCGGTCTGGTCGGGACGGACGCTCTCCGGCGGACCGTCGCGCGTCAGCGGCTCCATGCTCGCCCGGAAGTACCCCTGGAGCATGACCCCGGTGAGCGTGGCGACGATCACGAGAGAAATCAGGAGCGAGATCAGACCGAAGCCGCGCGGCATGCGCCTACCGCCGCTCGAGGGCGAGTTCGATCAGCCGCGAGATCAGCTCGGTGTAGGAGATGCCCGACGCTTCCCAGAGCTTGGGGTAGGCACTGGTGGCCGTGAAGCCGGGCAGGGTGTTGATCTCGTTGACGAGCACGTTCGCTTCGCCCTCGATGAAGAAGTCCACGCGCGCGAGCCCGGCGCAGTCGATGGCGCGGAAGGCCTCGAGGGCGAGCTCGCGTACCCGCCGGGTCAGCTCGGGTCCGAGCGGCGCCGGCACCTTGAAGGTCGTGTGCCCGGCGCCGTACTTGGTCTCGTAGTCGTACCATTCGCCCGCGTAGCAGACCTCGCCCGGCAGGGAAGCCTGCGGCTGGTCGTTGCCGAGCACGGCGACCTCGACCTCACGCCCCTGCACCGCGCGCTCGACGAGGATGCGGCGGTCGTATCCGGCGGCCAGCGCCAGCGCGGCGGGCAGATCTTCGGGCGCCTTGACCTTGCTGATGCCGACGCTCGAGCCGAGATTGGCGGGCTTGGCGAAACATGGGAAGCCGATGGCCTCCCCGACCGCGCGCTCGACCGCGGCGGGATCACGCCGCCATTCGTGGCGCTTCACAGCGAGATAGTCCACGACGGGCAGGCCGTGGGCGCGGAACATGTCCTTCATGGCGACCTTGTCCATGCCGACGGCCGAGGCGAGCACGCCCGCGCCCACGTAGGGCAGCCCCGCCAGCTCGAGCAGACCCTGGATGGTGCCGTCCTCGCCGCGCGGGCCGTGGAGCATGATCCAGACCACGTCGAGCCGCTCGCGCAGTCCCGGCGGCAGGCTCTCGGTCGACTCCATGCGCTGGAGCGCCGTGGTCGTGCCGACGTTCCCCGCGCGCACCGCCAGCGACTGCTTGACCGACGCTTCAGTTCCCCCCTCGCCGAGCGCTTTGCCCGCGGCCTCCTGGGCGAGCGCCCGGAGCGGATCGCCCCCCACGAGCCATCGCCCGTCGCGGGTGATGCCGATCTGCACCGGCTCGAAGCGCTCGCGGTCGATCGCGGCCATCACAGAGGCCGCGCCGGCGAGCGAGACCTCGTGCTCGCCCGATTCGCCGCCGAAGACCACGCCCACCCGCAGCTTCTTCGCCATTGCCCCTACTCTAAACCTGCCGAGGCCTGCGCGTGAACTCCTTGAAGCCGACCGTGAGCGGGCCGAGGAGCGCGACGACGCCGAGGAGCCCGAAGCCCCAGATCCATTTGCCGCCACCCGAGGCGCCCCATCGAGGCGCCCAGTCGAGGACCAAGCCGACGGCCCACGGTGAGAGCGCGCCGGCCGTGAACCCCACCGTGGACTGGAGCGCCATGGTCCTGCCGAGATAGGCGGGCTCGGCCGCGTCGGCGATGCCCGTCGAGACGATGGCCGACTCGGAGGTGATGAGGACGCCGTAGAGAAGGCCGAGGGCCACGAGTGCGGGGAAAGGCCAGCCAAGCCCCCAGCCGATGGCGAGAGAGCAGCAGGCCGAGAGCAGCATGAGCACGCTGATCGGCTTCGCCCGTCCGAAGCGGTCGGACAGGAGCCCGGTGAAGGGGTGGGGCAGGGCGCCGATGGCCAGCACCGCCGAGGCGGCCAGCGCCGCGCGTTGATTCGCCTCGGCGAGCACCGCGCCGGAGGCGACGAGGCTCGCGGTGAAAAAGGGCACGATCCAGCCGCGCATGCCCATGAGCTCGAACGTGTGCGCGCCGTACGCCGTGATGAGGCGCACGGCGGCGCGGTTCTTCAGCACCGGGCCGAGGCGCTCCTGCTTCGGGCCGGGCGCGGCCGCCGCGGGCACGGCCGCCATTCCCCGGGGCAGGACGAAGAAGCCTATCGCGCCAGCGAGGAATGGCCCAGCCGCCGTCAGCGCGAAGGCCCAGCGCCAGCCCCAGAGGCCATTGGCCCAACCGGTGACGAAGAGGGACACCGCGGTGCCGAGCGTGAACGTGCCGATATAGCAGCCCATCGCGAAGCCGCGACGGCCTCCATGGGCGAACCGCTCCGCCACCATGCGCATGCCCGGCATGTAGGTGCCGGCCAGGCCGAGGCCCACGGCGCCGCGCAGGAGCACCGCGGAGAGAAAACCGTCGGCCCAGCCGGCGAAGCCCACGCTCGCGGCTGCCGTCCAGAACGCGCTCGCGAGGTAGATGCGGCGCGGCGGCATGTAGTCCGTGAGTGTCGCGAGGATCATGACCGCGCCGATATAGCCGAACTGGTAGAACGAGACGATCAGCCCCGCCTCGCTGTTGCTGAGCCCCCACTCCCGCTGGAGGAGGGGCAGGAGCGCGGAGAAGTTCGAGAAGACCAGGAGCGTGCCGAGCTCGGAGGCGCAGATGGCCGCGAGCCAGGCGCGGTCGCTCACCGCTTGCCCTGTTGCTCCCGCCACGTCCTCCACGCATCGAGGCGCGCCGCCAATTCCTTTTCGAGCCCGCGGTTTACGGGCCGGTAGTAGACGCGGCCGCGCAGGGCGTCGGGCAGGTGCTCCTGGTCCACGCGCGCCTCTGCCGCGTCATGCGCGTACTGATAGCCCTTGCCGTAGCCCTGGTTGGCCATGAGCCCGGTCGGGGCATTGCGGAGGTGGAGCGGCACGGGCTCGGCGGGCTTGTCCTGGATGTCCTGCTTGACCTGATTCCACGCGGCGTAGACCGCGTTGGACTTCGGCGCGAGCGCCAGGTAACAGGTCGCCTGGGCCAGCGCGAGCTCTCCCTCGGGCGAGCCCAGGAAGTGATAGGACTCCTTGGCGTCGAGGGCCATCCGCAGCGCCTGCGGGTCCGCGTTGCCCACGTCCTCCGAGGCGAAGCGCACGAGCCGCCGCGCGATGTAGAGCGCGTCCTCGCCGGCTTCCAGCATGCGGCCGAGCCAGTAGAGCGCTCCGTCCGGGTCGGAGTCGCGCAGCGACTTGTGGAGGGCCGAGATCAGGTTGTAGTGCTCCTCGCCCGACTTGTCGTAGAGGAGCGTCTTCTTCTGAACGGCGTCGCGAATGGCGGCCTCCGTCACCGCGCCTCCGTGCAGCGTCACGGCCAGCTCGAGGATGTTGAGCGCGCCGCGCGCGTCGCCTCCCGACAGCCGCGCGATGAGCCGTAGCGAGTCGGTGTCCGCGGTGGCGCCGGTGGCACCGAGGCCGCGATCGGGATCGCGGAGCGCGCGCTCGAGGATGGCCACGATGTCGTCCTCGGAGAGCGGCTGGAGCGTGTAGACGCGGCAGCGCGACAGGAGCGCCGCGTTGACCTCGAAGGACGGGTTCTCCGTGGTGGCGCCGATGAGGGTCAGCGTGCCCTTTTCGACGTGGGGCAGGAAGGCGTCCTGCTGGCCCTTGTTGAAGCGGTGGATCTCGTCCACGAAGAGGATGGTGCGCTTGCCGCCCCGGGCGCGGTCCGCCTGGGCCTCGGCCACCACCTGGCGGATTTCCTTGACGCCCGCGAGCACGGCCGAGAAGGGGACGAAGCGCGCGCCCGCGACCTGGGCCATGAGGAAGGCGAGCGTCGTCTTGCCGGTGCCGGGAGGCCCCCAGAGAATCATGGAGTGGAGCTGCCCCTCCTCGAGCGCGCGGCGGAGGACCTTGCCCGGACCGATCAGGTGCTGCTGGCCCACGACCTCGCCGAGGGTGCGCGGACGGATGCGATCCGCGAGCGGGGCGGGAGCGGCCGGGATGACGGACGGCGGAGGATCGAAAAGATCCACGGCGGGATTATACGCCGCGACTGAGGATGGGCGGGGGTCAGGCGAGCGCGGCGGGGAGGTCGAGGAGCGAGCTGATGCGGGCCGCGACGCCGACGCCGCGGCGCTCGAGCTCGGCCGCGTCCGCGCGGTAGGCGATGAAGGGCACGCCGCCCGCCTGGGCGGCGAGTCCATCGACCCAGGCGTCGCCGACCATGACGATGTGGGGCGCCTCGGGCCAGCGCTCGCGGACCACGCGGAGGCCGTCGGGATCGGGCTTGAGCGCGGTGACGTCGTCGCGGGTCACGACCAGGTCCAGGTGGCGGAGCAGGTCGAAGCGGGCCAGGACAAAGTCGGCGACCACCCGGTCGTTGTTGGTCCAGATGGCCGTGGCGAAGCCCAGATCTCTCATCGCGGTGAGCGCCTCGATCGCGAAGGGCTCGAGCACGGCCTGCTCCATGGCGCGTCGCTCGTGGGCCTGCGGAATGGCGAGAATCTCCGTTTCGAGATGCGCGGCTTGGGCCCGCACGAAGGCGAACAGCTCGGGCCCTGACCAGCGGAGCTCACGTGGCGGCAGGGGCAGACCCCGCTCGCGCACGAAGGCTTCCATCTCGCGCCCCACCGCCTTCATGTCGAGCGGCGAGCTGACGAGCGTGTGGTCGAGGTCGAAGACGCAGACGGGCGGGCCCTGCGTCATGCCTCAGCCGCCGTGCGCCGGCTCGCCGTCGGGCTGGCTGAGGAGGTCGCGCAGCAGCTCGATACCTCCCCGGTCGAGCGTCCGGTCGGCCACGATCAGCTCCACGTCCTTCGGCAGGCTGTGGCGAATGCGCGCGGCGGCCTGCTCGGAGCAGACGACGGTGCGGGTCTTCTCGAGCATGCGGTCCAGCGACCACGCGTCGTCCGTGGAGGCGAGCACCGGGGTGACGTGCATGAGCCCCGCCGACTGGACGGAGCGAAGCAGGTTCTGACCGCCCGTGGCCGTGGTGCAGACGAGGCCGACGGTCGATCCCTCGGGCAGCTCGGTCAGTCGCAGCAGCGTCTTGATGCTGGCCTCGGCCAGCAGCGCGACCGCGGGCGGACCGTCCGGAGGCAGCACGCGCCTGACCTCATGGATGTGGAAGAAGGTCGTGATCACGGCCCGGTAACCCTTCAAGAAGTCGGGATCGCGGGCGGCCTTCGCCTCGAACTCGTGGACCAGCATGCGATCCACGTGGAGCGGTAGCTCCGCCTCGAGCTCGTCCCGGTAGCGCGCCAGCTCCGCGTCGTTGCACTCGACCAGCACGGCCCGACGGCGAGCGAGCTTGCCCACGCGGTCGACCGGCGCGCTCGAGGCCAGCGCCGCCAGGAATTCATCCTGGGTGAAACCGAGCCGGCGCACTCGCTCGAGGCTTTCGCCGACCAGGCGCTCGAGGCTCCGCGCCGCTCGGCCCTCGCGCGTGGGACGGTCGGCCACGAAGGTGCCGCGCCCCTGCTGCCCTTCCACATAGCCGTCTCGCTCGAGGTCGGCCAGGCCGCACCGTCGGGAGCTGCATGCCGTGCTTGAGGGCGCCCGTGGAAATCAAGTGGCGGATTTGCGTCATGAGCTGCACGTGCACGGGTACGGCGCTCTTCCGATTGACCCGGAGTCCCGACGGCGGCGCTATGCGTGACGACTCGCGCGCCATGGGACTCGGCTAGGCTGTGGCTCGTCGCGGGCCGGCAGCACCTTTGGCGGTCCGACCCGCCAGCGAGCGGCCCAGCCTGATCAGGGCGAGCCCGATGGTCACCCGCAGGGGCTCGGGGGCCGGGCGTGTGGTGCCCATCATCCTCGCCACCGTTGCCAGCTCCCGGGCCTCTCTCAGCCGGTCTTTCGCGATCTGCTCCGCCAGATAAACATTCATCACGTCCGCCTCCTCTCGGGCCTCCGCCCTCACCATGTCCGTAATAGTGTACTGGTATATTCATACACTATAACCCTCCCGAATGCAACTCTTTACATGAGGTGGAGCGGCCCCAGGGCGGCGAGAAGGGTCCAGATGCGAGGCGGCGCCCGACGGCCGGGGGCGAGGCGTAGTCCTTCTACGTTGAGCCCCCGGTCGAGGGCGCCAACGAAGCAGCTGGGCCCTTATCGGCGCCCTGGGGGGGCTAGACGAGCCAGCGGAGTAGGGCTGTCGCAAGCGACAGGAAGATCGTGACGCCCAGAACGTCCTGGAAGGCGGTCTCGAAGGGACCGGCGGTCAGGGCTGGGTCGAATCCGAGACGCTTGGACAGCATCGGGATCGCGGTACCCGCGCAGCCAGAGAGATTGACCGAGACGAACATGGACGTGGCGACCACGAGCCCGAAGGTGAGGGAATGCCACAAGAGTCCGATCAGGCCTACCGCCAGGCCGCAGACAGCCCCGAGGATGGCTGATGTCTGAATCTGCCGCCAGAGAGGCTCCCACCAGCGGTTGAGCTGGACCTGTCCCGTCGCCAGGCCGCGCACCACCATGGTCACCGATTGGAGACCCGTATTGCCGGAGATGGCCTGGATCACCGGCATGAACGAGGCAAGCAGGATGACCTTGCCCAGGGTCTGATCGAAGTAGTGGATGACGACGCCGGCCATCATCTCGATCAGCAGCGTCAGCATCACCCAGGGCAGGCGCAGCATGGCGACCTGCCGCGGAGAGCGGCGCTCGAGCTCGGCGGCATCCGAGCCCGCCATGCGGAAGATGTCCTCCGACGCCTCCTCCTGGACCACGTCCATGACGTCGTCCACGGTGATGGTGCCCACCAGCCGGTTCTGGTCGTCCACGACCGGAACGGTCACGAGGTCGTACTTGGCGACGACCCGCGCGACCTCCTCCCGGTCCATCGTCGCGTTGACGCTGACCACGTCCTCTTCGAGGATGCCCAGGAGCAGGCTTCGCGGATCCGCGAGGAGAAGGCGCCGGAGGGGCACCCGCCCGATGAGGTGCTGGTGGTCGTCCACCGCGTACACGCCGAACGGGCGCTCCTCGGTGACGGTCTTCCTGATGTGCTGGATGGCTTCCTCGACCGTCGAGGTCTCCCGGATGGCGACGACGTCCTGGGACATGAGGCGTCCCGCGGAGTCTTCCGGATACTCGAGGATCTCCTGGATCTCTTCCGATTTCTCCTCCTCCATGAGATCCAGGATCTTCTCGGCATGCTCGCTCGAGAGCTCGTCCACGACGTCGGCCGCGTGCTCGGCCGGCATCCGGTCGAGGATCATCGAGACCTCGACGTCGTCCAGGGAGCGGACGAGCTCGAGCAGGGTGGCGTCGTCGAGCTCGGACAGGACGTCGCCGGCCTGATCGGGCCGGAGCGAACGGAAGATCGTCGCGCGGTCGGTGAGGGGAAGCTGCTGGAGCACGTGCGCGATGTCGGCCGCGTGGGCTTCGACGAGCGCCTGGGCGGCGCGCGGGTCGTCGCGATTCTGCAGCAGCTCTTCGGCTGCGCGTAGCAGGCGCGCGTTCGGGTCCATGTGTCGTGATCTCCAAGTTCGATTGTACAGGCCCGCGCGCATTGCGGGGACGAAATACCCATGAGGACTCGCGATTGGGACGGTCAGGGGGGCCGTGGTAGCCTGACGGTATCCGTATGGCGTACCACCTCCGCGCGTACTCCGGCTTGCTCCTCGCGGCGCTCGCGGTCGCCGCCTCCCTCGCGGGGCCCGCGCAGGCGCTCGACGAGGCCGATCGCCTCCTGCTGGTCGGCGAGAAGGCCTACGAGGACGGCCTCTACCCGTTGTCCCGCCGCGTGCTCGAGCGCTTCCTCGAGCGCTTCCCGGGCGACAGGCGGGCGGGCGATGCCATGCTGCTCGTGGGCAAAGCCCGGCTCTCCCAGGGATCGCTCGACGCCGCGCTCGATGCGTTCAGGAAGGCGGAAGGGTTCACGCCCGTTCCCGGCAAGCCCGAGGAGGCGCGCTTCTGGGAGGCGGAGACGCTCTACCGGATGAAGCGCTTCACCGACGCGCGCGCGGCCTATGCCCGCGTCGTCTCGGCCGAGCCTGCCTCGCCGCTCCTCCCCGACGCCCTCTACTCCTTGGGCTTCGCCGACCTCGAGCTCAAGCGGCGCGACGCGGCGGCGGCCGACTTCCGGCGTCTCATCAAGGAATTTCCCGATCACGCGACGGCGCCCTCGGCCACCATCCAGCTCGCCCGCGCCCTCATCGAGACGAAGCACGCGGACGAAGCCGTGGCCGTGCTGGAGCCCTTCGCGAAGAAATATCCCGAGCACAAGCTCCTGCCCGAGGCACGCTACTACCTCGCGCGCGCGCGGCTGGCCGACGGCGACGCGGCAGAGGGCGTGGCGGAGCTCCGCACGTTCGCCCGCACCTACCCGGGGCACGAGCTGGCGGCCTCCGCCCGCCGCGTGGCGCTCGAGACCCAGATCAAAGCCGGCAAGAAGAAGGAGCTCGCGGAGGAATACACGGCGCTGATGGCTCTCACGCCGCAGACGCCTGATGGCCTCTACGATGCGGGCGCCATCGCCGTCGGCCTCGACCGGGGCAAGGATGCCGAGGCGGCCTGGGCGCGCCTCAGGAAAGAGTTTCCGGATCACCCCCTGACCGCCCGCGTCTCGCTGAACCAGGCGCAGGCGGCATTCGGCAGGAACAACTTCAAGGACGCGTCCGCGCTCGGGCACGCCGCCGCCAAGAGTCCCGAGGACACCGTGCGGGGCGAGGCGCTCCTCGTCGTCGGTGAAAGCGAGATGAAGCTCCGCCGCCCCGCGCAGGCGCTCCCGGCTTTCCAGGCGGCGGCCGACACGCCCGGCCTCGAGCCCGCGCTGCGCTTTCGCGCGCTGGCCGGCAGCGGCCTGGCCCACGAGGACCAGAAGCAGTGGACCCAGGCCGCGAAGTACTACGACGAGGTGGCCGCGGGGAGCCCGGACAAGACGCTGGCCAACTGGGCCAAGACGCGACGGGCGGCCATTGCCGTCAACCTCAAGCCCAAGGCAACACCGGAGAAAAAGCGATGACGTCGCGGGCGCCCCTCTCGATCGCGCTCCTGCTCGTGCTTCTTTCCGGTACAGGCGTGCGCGCCGCCGAGCCGCCGTTCAAGCTGCCGCCGCCCGACCTGGCCCAGGTGGTTCCCCTGGTCTCTCCGGCACTCGACAAGCCCGAGCTCTCGGGCTCGCTCGCGCTCTTGCCGTCCTCGCCCCAGCCGGTGCCTCCGCTGCCACGGGCGCGGGTGGAGATCGACCTCTCTGCCCTGCCCCTGGCGGCGGCGCCTCCGCCACGCTTCCTCGCGTGCAACCCGCTCGGCACCGTCCTCGGCGTCGTCTCCGAGCTGGTCGAGTGCGGCCGCGCGCGCTTCCAGCGCGGCGAGTACGAGGACGCACGCGAAGCGCTCGACGGCGCGGTCAAGCGTGCGAGCGACGCCTCCCTGCTTCGAGAGGCGCGCTACTGGCTGGGCGAGACCCTGATCCGGCTCGGCCGGCCGGAGCCGGCCGCCCAGGCGATGCTCGTGGTGATCCAGGCCGACCCCCGCTCGGACGTGGGTTTTCCGGCGGCCCTCAAGTACGGCTGGCTCTCCCTGATGGCAGGCGAGCCGGCGCGGGCGCTCGCGACATTCGACGCGCTCAGCAAGAGTGGCCCTCCCGCCGACCTCGCGCTCTGGGCGCAACACGGGCGCGCCGTGGCGCTGTACGCTCTCGGACGAGATGCGGAGGCGCGCGAGGTGTGGACCCGCCTCCTTCGCCTGACGCTGCCCGCGCCGGTCGCGGCTGACGTGCCCTTCTGGCTCGGCGATACGCTCGGGCGGCTCGGCGAGTACAAGGACGCCGTCGCGCGGCTCAAGGTCTTCACCGACGGTGGCCCGCGCCTCCTCATCGACACGGCGCTCCTGCGCCTGGCATGGTGGAGCCGGGCGGCGGGCCAGCCGCTCGCGTCGGTACAGGCCTACCGCGGAGTGATGTCGGCCTATCCGAAGATGCCCGAGATCCTCTGGGCGCGCGCCGGGCTAGCCTTGGCCCTCCTCGATCTCGACGACTACGCGGCCGCCCTCGACGAGGCGCGCAGGCTCGACACCGCCGACAAGACGGGCGCGCTCGGCCTTCCCGTGCTCCTGGCAGTCGATCGCTGGGCCACCGAGAAGCGCCGGGCGGACGACGCGCGGGCGCTCGAGCAGGACCTACTCGGCCGGAGCCTCGAGCCGGCCACCCGCGCGTACGTCCTGCTCCTGGGCGCGGAGGTCGAACGCGACGCGGGACAGATGTCGGAGGCCCGTAGCCGCTTCGAGCTCGTCGTGGCGCAACCGGGGACGCCCGCGCTCGGCTGGTACGCGGGGCTGCGGCTGGCGCAGCAGGATCTCGAAAGCCGGGAGATCGCGCTGGCCCGGTCGCGCGTCGATGCGCTCCTCAAGGAGCCGCTGACACCCGAGTTCCGCGCCGCGGCGCTGGCGCTGGGCGGCGAAGCCGCCTATGCGGGCCGCGCCTGGGACGAGGCCGCGGCGGACTACAGCCGGTTCCTCGGTGAATTCCCGACCTCAGCGCAGGCGCCGTTGGTGATGCAGGCACTCGGCTGGGCGGAATTCCGACGCGGGCGACTCGAGGTGGCGCGCGATACCTGGACGCGCTTCGCCACGGCCAACCGCGAGGATCCGGGGGCGCCTGCCGCGCTCTTCCTGGCCGCGGAGCTCGCGGCGCGCTCCGGCGACATCGTGGGCGCCCGCGCCCTCCTCGACGGACTCGTCGAGCGCTACCCGGACAGCGAGTACGCCGACATCGCGCGGCTGAACCGCTCCATCCTCGCCATCCGCGCCGGCCGCGCGGCGAGTGCCCTCGGCGATCTGACCGAGCTGGCCCGTCGCGCGCCACTCTCCCCCTACGCCGGGCGGATGAGGCTCGCGCGCGGAGTGGTCCTCGTGGGGGATGGCAAAGCGGCCGAGGCCGCGCGCGAGTTCAAGGCCGCTCAGGCCCAGGGCGAGGGCGCAGGAGCCGCGCTGGGGCTCGGGCGCGTCGCATTCGACGGCGGGCAGTGGGCGGACGCCGAGCGCGAATTTCTCGAGGCGCGGGACACGGGGGCCGGCGCCGTCGCGGCCGCCGCCGAGTACGGTCTTGCCGCCGTGCTGTGGAACCAGGGGAAGACGGACGATTTCAAGCGCTTCGCCCCGGCGCTGCTCGCGCGACCGGTCGACCCTGCCACCACGCCCAACGTGCTCGCGGCTGGGGCGGCGCTGGCGGCCGGAGAAGGAAGATGGACCGATGCGCGCGCGCTGGCGATGCGCGCGGTCAGTGAATTCCCGACGAGCGAGGCCGCGCCGGCGGCCCTGTCGCTCGTGGGCCTGGCGGCGGCGCGCGCCGGGGAATGGCCGCTGACGAACGAGACCTTCCAGCTCCTGAGCCGGCGCTATCCCGGCTACAAGACGGGACGTGACACGCGGCTGGACTATGCCGAGGCCCTCTACCGGACGGGCGCGCTGGCCGAGGCGCGGGCGAAGCTGCAGGAGTTCATCGACGCATCCCCGACCGATCCCGAGCTGCCGCGAGCGTTGCTCCTGCTCGGCCGCGCCTCCGAAGCGGGCGGGGATAGCGCCGCGGCCCTCGACCTCTACAAGCGCGTGGACCGCGAGTACCCGGCCTTCCAGGGCGCCGCTCTTCTCGGCAATGCCCGGGTGCTCCTGGTCGCGGGGAACTGGGACGAAGCGAGGCCGCTCCTCGAGCGCGCGATGGCCACGGGGGATACGGCGGTGGTCTCCGAGGCGGCCTACCGAATGGGTGAGGGGTTACGCGCGGCGGGGCGTCATCAGCAGGCGGTCGAGTCGTACATGACGGCCGCCTATGTCGCGCCCGACACGCCGTTGGGCCGCCGCGCGCTTCTGGGCGCCGGCCAGTCCTTCACCGCCCTCAAGCAGTCCGACTCGGCGGTGATCGTCTACAAGAAGATCCTTGCCGGGAAGACGGTCGAGCCCGAGCTGGCGGACGCCGCGAAGAAGGGCCTGCGCGCCCTCGGCGCCAACTAAGCGGCGCTCGGCGCGCGCGCGCACATGAGCAATCCTGAGCACCCACAGCCCCGAGACGGCTTCTCGTCTCCCCGCTTCGGCCAGCCGGCGACGTTCATGCGGCTGCCCTATGTGACGTCCCCGGCGGGACTCGACGTCGCCCTCTATGGGATTCCCTTCGATGGCGGCTGCTCCTATCGCTCGGGCGCGCGCTTTGGACCCCGTCACGTCCGCGATCAGTCCTCCCTCATCCGGCCGTGGAACTCGGCCCTCCGCGTCCATCCCTTCGACCGCCTGCGCGTGGCGGACTGTGGCGATGTCGATGCGGTTCCCATCTCGATCGAGGCCACGTTCGCCGCCATCGAGCAGACGCTCCAGCCCGCCGTGGAAGCGGGAGCGATTCCCCTGTGCGTGGGCGGCGATCACACGGTGACGCTGGCCATTCTCCGCGTCCTCGCGCGGCGGCACGGACGGCTGGGTCTGGTCCACTTCGACGCGCACCCGGACACGTGGGATCGCTACTTCGGGCTGCCCTATTACCATGGGAGCACCTTCCGGCGCGCCACGGAGGAGGGTCTCATCGACGGTGCCCGCTCGATCCAGGTGGGCATCCGCGGCCCGCTCTACGGGCCCGAGGACTTCGACTTCCACGCGACGCACGGCTTCGAGGTGATCCGGATCGAGGACGTGAAGGAGCGCGGGGTGGCGTGGGTGGTCGAACGCCTCGGGCGGCTGGCCGGCGGGCCGGTCTATTGCTCGTTCGACATCGACGCGGTCGATCCCGCGTACGCCCCGGCGACCGGCACGCCCGAGGCCGGCGGGCTCACCTCCTACGAGGCGCTCGGGCTGGTGCGCGGGCTACGCAGCCTGAATCTCGCCGGCGCGGACCTCGTGGAGGTCTCGCCGCCCTACGACGGTCCCGGCGCCATCACGGGCGTGCTGGCCGCGAATCTCGTCTTCGAGCTGCTCTCGGTTGCCGCGCTCACTCGCTGAACACCGGAGGCGTGATGGACGTGGTGTCGGTTCCCACGCGCCACCGGTGTATTGAGCACGAGCGCGCCTCGCGAGTACAATGACCCCTCATGAAAGCCTATGGGGGACGCATCCTCTTCGTCGACCTCACGCGCGGCACGAGCCGCGTCGAAGCGCTCGGCGAGGACACGGCGCGCGCGCTGCTCGGCGGCAACGGGCTCGCCGCGCGGCTCCTCCTCGACCACGTGCCCGCGGGCGCCGACCCCTATGAGCCGGCCAATGCCGTCATCTTCGCCGTCGGCCCTGTCACCGACACCACGGTGCCGGGCAATAGCCGAGCCTGCGTGGCCACGAAGTCGCCGCTGACCGGCCTCTTCTTCGACTCGACCTTCGGTGGGCGCTGGCCCTGCACCATGAAGCGCACCGGCTTCGACGCCATCGTCATCACCGGCCAGTCGCCCTACCCCGTCTATCTCAAGGTGGGGGAGGCGGGGGTCGAGGTGAAGCCGGCGACGCCGCTGTGGGGCAAGACGACGCGCGACACGGTGCACGCCATCCAGGCCATCGAGGGCGCCGACACCGACGTCATCGCCATCGGTCCCGCCGGGGAGCGACTGGTGCGGTTCGCCTGCATGGCGACGTACTGGAAGAACCGCGAGGGCGTGGCGGGCAGGGGCGGGATCGGGGCCGTGCTCGGCGCCAAGCGCGTCAAGGCCGTGGTCGTGGCGGGCGCCCGGAAGACCGAGGTGGCCGACTCGGCCCTGCTCAAGGCGCTCCTCGAGGAAAAGCGCGAGCCGCTCAAGACGGGTACCAAGGCGCTCTCGACCTACGGCACGTCGTTTCTCGTCAAGCCGATCAACACGCTGGGGGCGCTCGGCGCCTACAACCTGCGCCAGGAGACCTTCGCCGAGTCCGCGGCGATCTCGGGAGAGGAGATGCACGCTCTCTACCACGACCGCGACACCACGTGCCTCAAGTGCCCGGTCGCCTGCGGCAAGCAGTACGAGATCCGCGATGGCGAGCTCGCCGGCCTCAAGGCCAAGATGCCGGAGTACGAGACGATCTTCGCCTTCGGGTCGATGCTGGGCAACTCGCACGCGGGCTCCCTGGCGCGCGCCAACGACCTCTGCGACCTCCTGGGCATGGACACGATTTCGATGGGCGTGACGCTGTCTTTCGTGGCCGAGGCGCTCGAGCGCGGCTGGCTCTCGCCGGAGGAGCTCGGCGTGCCGTTCGGCTGGGGCGACTGGCGCGGCATGCTGCGCCTGATCGAGATGACGGCCGCGCGCGAGGGCTTCGGCGACCGCCTTGCCGAAGGCGGCTGGCGGCTCGCCGAGTCGGTCCATCCCGAGGCGACGAAGGCCGTTTACGCCGTCAAGCGGCTCGAGCTGCCCGCACACTCGGCGCGCGCGCTCAAGGGCATGTCCATCGGCTACGCGACCGCGACGCGCGGCGGCAGCCACCACGACACCCGCCCCACGCCGCAGTACGCCCAGGGTTTCGATCGCAGGGGCACGGACGGCAAGCCCGAGTTCGCGATCAGGAGCCAGCACTTCACCGCGGTGGACGATTCCCTCGT
>WNFO01002349.1_pt1 | contig 15583 bp, 8 predicted proteins | sample 5400251 | NCBI WGS metagenome assembly WNFO01 (sample SAMN13153354, study PRJNA577476) | soil metagenome | isolation source: 100 cm saprolite under Madrone tree | place: USA:California | collected 2016-06-14 | reverse complement strand
GCGCGGTCTTTACCACCCCAGTAGCTGGGGCTGAGCACGCTCTGTCCTTCCGTGAGCAGCGCTTCTATCTTCAGTTGACGCTTCGCTTTTGATGAATCGGGAGATTCGGGAACGATTGCGCGTTCGTGCAGGATGCGTTCCGTCGCGGCGACTAGCGGCTCCGCATGGAACCGCCGCTGAATCGACGAATCACACAAAACATTGGCAACTGAAAGCAGGCACATGCCCTGGTGATGCGCCATCCAGGAGCGCACCAGCGTGAATTTTTTGCGGTTGAGCGTCATCTTCGGCCCATAATCCAGAGCTTCGTAAAAACCATACGGCCCGACGCCACCCAGTTTCTTCAGACGCTGCAGGTTCTTCAGCGCATCATATGAGCCGGTCATCAGGCTCATAAACGTTGAGTATGGAGAAATCACCACGCGATCCTCGTCCGGGCGGTGCAGCGCCAGCGCCGGAACTCCGAATGCGAAATAGTGATAATGTCCATCGCCGCTGATCAAGCTGCATCCGGATTCGGAAATTCCCCAAGGAATTGAAAAACGCCGCGCGTATTTTTGCTGTGCAGCAACGGCGCTGCGCATATTTCGCTCCAGAAGAGTGCCGGGCGAAGACTTCATCCACAGCGATGGCATCAGGTATTCGAACATGGTGCCGGTCCATGACTGCAGAACTCTGGTGCCCTTGTATTGGACATGCGAGCGATCCAGATGAAACCAGCATTCCTGCGGAATTTCGCCCTTGGCTACTCCCGCGAACACTGCCGCGCGCGCTTCAGATGCCAGCAAATCATAGTGATGTTCGCTGGCAGCACCTTTTGCAGCGTCAAAACCGATGGTGATCAGTTTGCGCGGCTCGTCGTAAACCAACGAAAAATCCATTCCCGAAGCCAGTTCGTTGGCGTACGCGGCGATGCTATTTAGTGCCGCGGTCGCGTTCGCGGCGCTTTCGCGGCTTGCAGCAAGAGCTTCGCGAAGAAGTTCGCGCGAAATATTTTCTGCGGTGCCTTCATGCGAAGAAGATTCGCTCTCATCGTTCAACGAATCGGCAATTTCTGAATAGATGTGGTCGGCGCTGGCCAGACTCAAGTCCGCAATCCATTTGGTCTGCTGTTCCTTTGTCGCGCGCAACATCCGGAACTTCGTCGAGGCCCACGGAGCGAAACGCACTGTCAACTTTTCCAGTTCGCAAAGGCGAAGATTCAGTTCCGCCATCCACCAGCGGAGATCGTCGGATGATTCGCCGGAAGAGCGGGCCGATTCGATCAGCGAAGCAACAAATTGTTCAAGTGCCGGCAGAGCGCCGAGCCACTCCAGCGGAGATTTGCCCGTGTTCGCAATGCTGTCTTCAATCGAACGAAAAGCCTTGCGCGCTTCCCTGGTTCGCACAATCTGATGGAGAAGCCGCGCGTGATCGCGAATTCCCGTCCATAATTCCTTCCGGAAAATCGGACGTTTCCATTCTTCCAGGCAGGCTTGCTTCAAGGTCCACAGGCAGCACACCAGGTTGCCGTTGTCGACGGTGGAAAGAAAAGGATCTCCAACCGGTTCGAGCGTTCGCGTGTCATACCAGTTGTAAAGATGCCCGTGCGATTTCGCCAGCCGTCGCACTGTCGCCAAAGTATTTTCCGTGCCAGCGATGAATTCCTCCACCGTCAGGTGCCCGAGATCAAGCGCCGCGATACGCGCGTTCAAAAGCAAGCCAAGGTTGGTGGTTGAAACGCGATGCGCGATCAGGCCGCCTTCCTCTTTCAAAATATCCGGAATCAGGTAATTCTCATTTTCGTTGCTGAACTCGCGGAAGAATCTCCAGGTGCGCAACGCTGCGCTCCGCAGCAGTGCTTCGTCGCGCGGCCCGATGCGCAAACCGTCTTCCGGCAACGGTTGATCGAGCCAATTGGAAAATGCCTCCGATGCGCCCCACAGAAAAAGTAACGGCCAGGCCACTACAAAAGACTCCGGATGCTTCACTGCCAGGAACACACCGCCAACGATCGCGAGCCACGGTGTCAGCTTCAAATATAGATCGACGGGACTGGTCCTTTTGCCGCTCGATTCCGCTTCGGCCGCGGTTTCCCATTCAAGAAGTTTATGGCGCGTCACGGCCATGCGAACGCCGGCGCGGATGATTGCGTCCAGCGTCACCATGCTCTGTTGTGGCAGACACACCAGTCGCATCAGCAGATGTGCGTTGGCCGCGGCGAAATCGGAAAACCATTCTTTCCAGAAGCGCGCGGTAAATTTGCCGCTGCCGCTGCACAAAAATGCCATCGCGGATTGCAAATAACTGGGAAGCACGAACATTCCCAGAGTGGCGAGCGTCCAATAGAGAGCTTTGCCAGGCAGAAACAGCCATCCGCTGATCAGGATCGCCAGCATCGAAATCTCCGTCAGGCTGCGGCGAAGATTGTCCAGGATTTTCCAGCGCGAAATCAGATTGATCGGATTGCGCACCACATTTCCGGAATAATCCGGCACGCGAGGGAACAGCCAGAAAAGAATTTGCCAGTCCCCGCGAACCCAGCGATGTTTGCGCTTGCTATACGCGGCGATGCGCGATGGATAATCGTCGATCACTTCAACATCGGAAAGTAGACCCGCGCGCGCGTACGCGCCTTCGATCATATCGTGACTGAGAATCGCGTTTGAAGGGAATCGCCGCTCGACCACTTGCTGGAAAATCTCGACCTCGTAAATTCCTTTGCCGGTAAAGCTTCCTTCGCCGAAAAGATCCTGGTACACATCGGAAACCGCGCGAGTGTAGACGTCGAAACTCGAATCGCCGGAAAAAAGCGCCGCCAGGCGCGAACGGTTGGCGGAGTGAACGCTTACGCCGACACGAGGCTGCAAAATTCCGTAACCTTCCACCACTACATTTGAAACTGGATGCACGACCGCCCGCTGCAGCGGATGCGCGATTGCTCCTACCAGCTTTCGTCCGCAGTCGCGCGGCAATTGCGTGTCCGCGTCGAGAGTGATCACATATTTTATTCCGCGCAACTGGTTCTGGTCACCAGCAATCGTGGAAAACCTATTATTTCTTCCGAGCAGCAGATTATTCAGGTCCAGAAGCTTGCCGCGTTTGCGCTCCCAGCCCATCCATACTTTTTCGCTGGAGTTGAAGCTGCGATCGCGGTGAAACAGAAAAAATGTGCCTTTCCCCTCGAGGGCGTAGCGGCTATTCAGCTCCTGGATCAACCGCGCGCATTCCGGAGCCAGTTCATCGCGTTTATCAAACTGCGCCGCCGCATCGGGAGGGTCGGTGAGCAATGCAAAATGAAGATTGCCGTCGCGATTTCCCAAAAATCGGATTTCCAGATCGCGGACCGCGCGCTCCATCTGTTCGCGGTTCGTCAACAGAGTGGGAACAACCACCAGTGTTTTGCTCTCGGCCGGAATTCCCTCAGAGTAATCCATTTTGGGCAGCGCGCGCGGCTTCACGAACATCATAGCCAGCTGATTGGCGATGGCCACAGCGCTTTCGGCGGCCGGCAGCAGAAACAGCGCTACTACCAGGAAAATCGGCACACTAACTTCAGCTCCCACGACGACGGCAGTCAGCAACGCTACCATCAGCAACTCGATTCCAATCACGTACAGGCCGTCCGGCCAGCGCTTCAGAAACTTCGCGGATCTCACCAGCCAGGAGTCCTTGATTCCGAGCACCTGTTCCAGCTCTTGCCGGCCCTCGGCGTGCAAATAGAAACCCACGTGAGCGCGGCGCTCGTTGGCGCGCACATTGCTTCCGCGCTGCGGCTGGTTTGCCAATTTCACAGTGCGCCGCGCGACTTCAGCTTCACTTTCACCGGATTTCTTCGCCAGTTCTGCAACTGCGGCGCGATAATCAGACTTGGCGGCTTTTTCCATTTTGTCGTAGGCGCCCGCGGGATCCTGCGCCAGGGCCTGCTCGCACAAACTTGCTTCGACAAAGAGCTCATCCCAATCCGTCAGTCCGAGCGTGCGCAAACTCGCGATCAGCGCGGGCAGCGTCGGCGCCGGAGTGGAATCATTTTGTATGGACGCGGAAGTTCGGCCCGGCATCGCCAGTTTTCGCGCGTGCGCAGCGACTTGTTCCAACAACACTTGATTCAAGAAACCTTTTAACGCGGTGATTTCCGCGTTGGTCAGTTCGACGTCCTCTTGCAAAGCTGCAAGATACGCCGCGAATTCCGCGCGATCGAAGAGAAATCTCGCGGCTTGCAAATAGCGCTCGGCGACAGCACGCACGCGTAGCCGCCCTTCGCTGCTTCCGTTCGCGACAACAGGTAGTTCGCCGGCGAGTTTCAGCGCTGCACGGCTCTCCTCAATGCTTTCTTCCAGAATTTTGGTATTTGAAGTAAGGGCTCGCCAATCGTGTTCCAAAAATGCGCCCGAAGCCTGCCTGCGTTGCAGGAATTGTACTGCGCGAGCGATCAGCGCTTCCTGCAACGCCAGGTCTTCGCGAAGCGGCGAAATGATCGTACGGCGAGAATTTGCTTGTGCTCTTAAGCCGTCGGCGTGCGCGGCGGCCAGGATACGCTCCTTGCGTAAACAGGGTTCCTCAGCTCCCGCGGAATTTTTCCAATGCACCATTTCATCCGCTTCTTCCAAGCGGGTACTCCACTCGCGTGCGCTTCGCAGGTTCAATATCAAATCAACATTGGTCGCCATGACCGTCTTTCCCCTGGACTACCGGTAGCTCGCAGCTTGCATTTCAAACATTTCCGCATACCGCCCGCCACTCTGCATAAGTTCGTCGTGCGGTCCTTCTTCGGCGATTCTGCCGCCTTGCAATACAAAGATTCGGTCCGCCATGCGCACCGTTGAAAACCGGTGCGAGATCAACATAGCCATTTTCCCGCGGGTAAGTTCGGCGAATCGTTCAAAAACCTCGTGCTCGGACCGGGCGTCGAGCGACGCGGTCGGCTCATCCAGCACCAGCACTTGCGCTTCGCGCAGATACGCGCGGGCCAGTGCAAGCTTTTGCCATTCGCCGCCGGAAAGATCGGTGCCGCCGTCGAATCGTGTTCCGAGTTGCTGGACATATCCGTTTGGTAATTTGCGAATGACCTCCTCCGCCAGACTTTTTTGCGCCGCCGAGCGGATGCGAAATATGTTGTCTCGCTCCTCAATGCGACCCATGGCGATGTTTTCCGAGGCGGTCATGTCGTAGCGCATGAAGTCTTGGAAAATGACGCCGATTTCGCCCCACAAGTCGTCCAGGTCATAGCTGCGTAGATCCTTGCCATCCAGCAGAATCTGTCCGGCGGTAGGGTCGTAGAGCCGGGTGAGCAATTTTACGATGGTGGTTTTTCCCTGGCCGTTTTCTCCGACCAGGGCGATGCGCTCTCCTGGGGAAAGTTTGAAACTGACGCCGCTCAGCACCTCGCGTCCATTCGGATAAGCAAAGGAAACATTGCGAAATTCGAATCCCTGACGAATCGGCCGCGGCACCTTGATGGCTCCGGGGTTTGACGAAACCACAGGTTTCACCGCGAAGAAATCCAACAGATCGCCGACAAACAGCGCTTGGTCGGCGATGGTCGAAAATGTCGAAAACACCAGTTGAATGTTGGAGCTGGCGCCGGCAATGGCGCCCGCCAGAAATGTCAACATGCCGATCGTAAGAACGCCAGCAACGGTCTGGTAAATCACGTACGCATACGTGCCGTAGTATCCCAACGTGCCAAGCAACGTCAAAAGCGAGCCGATGAGCAGACGCTTGCGAGCAAGCCGCGCCGTCTCTCCGTGCAGTCGCATGGCCAAGTTTGTGAATCGTTCGACCAGATACGGGCCGATGCCAAAGAGCTTCAGTTCCTTTGCGCTTTCCTTGCTGCCGCCCAGCACGCGCAGATATTCCATCTCGCGCCGCGCTGGCGTTTGCGTAAAACTCAACGAATAGCCAAGAAACGCAAAGTGGGTCTCGCCGAGGAACGCCGGCACGACGCACACGATCAGCGCCACCAGAAGCCACGGCGAAAATAGACAAATGCTGAAGGCCAAGCTGGCGGTGGTCACGACCTGCTGAATCAAACGGCCGGCTGCTTGGATCATCAGCACGCGGTCAGTGCCTTGTACCCGGGCGCGCTCCAGCTTGTCTTGAAATGTAGAATCTTCGTATGTCGTGAGGTCCAAGCGCGAAGCGTGTTGCATAATGCGCACGCTGACGTACTTGGCGTACTTGTCGGCCAGCACCGTGTCGCAATAATCCGTTACGCGAACCAGAATTGTCGAAATGCAAGCCAGTGCGAATTCCACTGCCACCAGCCACCAGAAATAAGTTGGCAGCGCCGTGTGGTTCGCAGTGTAGCGGTAGATCGAATCGATGATTACCTTGGTGACCGCCAACATGGCCAGCGGAAGCAAAGAAACAATCAGGCGCACGCCGATGTTCGCGACGACGATGCGCGGCGACGCTTCCCAAACCATTCGAAAAATTGGCAACGTGTTGCGCAGCGCGGCGAGGCGATCTTTCCAGCGTGGCACCGGATTGGCTATTTGTGGCTCCAACTGTCCATCCCTGAAAAATCTATCCCCGAAAAATCTTGTTGCACTTTGCTTACCGGTCGCAACTGTCTACACCATTAGCTGGCAACAGAGGCCCAAAAATGCCCTGCTTTAGTCGCCTTACACCATGCCAAGGACGAAAAGCTAGCGGGGTATCAAAACACCTAGCGGTACTATAACCAACCTCTGCGACGTCTTCATATATATGCATCCGTAGTACCAAGGAAACGGAAAGTTCAAGCGGCTTGTTTTGTTATCTTTAGGCGCACCGAGTTTTGGCACCAGCCTGTCGTTTCTTCGCTGGCCTTGTAACTCTTGCCACCGATTATTCAAATTTTTGGGCTGGCGACGAAGAAGCGAAGACGTGCAGCTCGGCTGAAACCTACTATCCCGATGTACCGCTCGATGATGTATCGCTTGATGATGTGCCGCTGGATGTTTGCCGACGCAGAGTTGGTTTTTCATATCGCCCGCCTACCTCAGCGGATCGGGCGGCGGGCGTCCTGGGTCCGGAGGAATTCACGACGTCGCCGCACCACAGCAGAATATCCAACAGCCGCGCGCGCTCCAGGTTGTTCAGCAGCATTTTGCTCATACAGATATCGAGCGTCTTGCGAGCGCACTCATCCGCCATTTTAATTTGTTCGGCGGTCGGCGACTGCAAGGCCGCATTCCACTGATTGCGCCGGTCCATGGCATTCAGCATTTCGTAACTGCGGCTACAGAAATGATCAAGACAAAGAGCTTCCTCACCAAGGGTAGTAGTGACAGGCCGCGAGCAACCGCGCCGATCGCAAGATTCCGGATCACGCATTGCAGTCTTTTCCCCCTGGTACCCATGGATTCTTTCGCTGCCGCGTCAATTCCTCTTCGGTCGAAACAGCATCATCCTGCAGTCATGATTTCAACCAGTTCAGCAATCTCGGCTGGTCGAAGGTCGGAAAGCGTGAGCTTCGTGGATTCTTTTGGGAGCAAGAAATGCGCGACGCTCGTACTCGCGCGCAGTGGGCCGTCCGCGAATTGCGCGACAGTCTTCAGCGTCCAGGACGTAAGGCGTTCCCGGGCTGAATTAAATCGTTCGGCGTCCCACAGCGTTAGCAACGTCACGACCCGCGCCTCGCGATCCGAAACCAGCAGCATGCTTGCTTTCAGCCCTTTCTGATGCAAGCCAGCCTCTGCCAGAAGGTCCCCCACTTCAGCAGCGATCTCACTCTTGTTACTGGGTTTGTTCACAAAGTCGACGCGCAGGATGATGACTCCAGACGTTGTTTGCTCTAGCGTTCCTTCCGAAAGACGCTTCGATGTTGAAGTGGTCTGCCGTCGCAACTCTGGGTTCAGATACAAGACTCCACCATCCTTTACTCACAATCTGCAAAATTCAGCGCCGGGCGCTGAGCTCTAACGATCAGCGCCGGACGCCGCTTCAGGGGCACGCCAGGGGACGGTTGGTCGTCCCAGCGTGTTAGGTTTCCTTGACCTGCAGGATTCCTATAGCCAGTAGTGATTCGAATGCAGGAACCGTTTCATTTCGGGAACGAAATTGGTGCAGCTCAAGCAAACCTTAATCGACCTTAGCCATTAATCGAACTTAACTACGACTGTCGACAGATTGCTCCGTTCCCCTACCGCAGCTATACTTTCCAGCACTTCGGGGGAAGTGTTGGACTTTTTCGCGTTTGACGAAGCTTACGTCGGTCGGCTCCGGGAGGGTGATCCTTCCACGGAAAGTCATTTTGTTGGCTATTTTACTAAACTAATTCAAATAAAACTGCGCGCACGCTATCTTTCTCCTGAAGTCGTGGACGATCTAAGGCAAGAAACCTTCACCCGAGTGATTCGCTCATTGCGTTCGGAGGGCGGCATTCGGCAAGGTGATCGGCTCGGTCCATTTGTGAACTCGGTTTGCAATCACGTGCTGTCGGAACATTACCGGTCAGGCTCAAAGGACGTTCCATTGGCATCCGACCACCTGGAATTGCCCGATAAGGCGCTGAATCTAGAGAATTTGGCGATTTCGGAAGAGACCCGGCGAACCGTTCGCAAGATATTGTCGCAGTTGCCGGGCCGCGATCAGGCGATTCTTCGCGCGGTTTTCATGGAGGAGATGGATAAGGATGAGGTGTGCAAGCAGTTTGCCGTTGGCCGGGACTACTTTCGGGTGCTGCTATATCGAGCAAAAGAAAAATTCCGGATCGCGATGGGCCTGTAACTTACATAGAATAAACGCGTTAGATGCTTTTTATGGGAATGAGAAACGAATCGGCTCAATTTGACACTACTCTAGCGAGATGGATTCACACTCAATGAACCACGACCTGGCGGTGAAATCACAAGCCTGCGAAAAGTATCTGCTGGGAGAGCTTTCGCCCGACCTGCGTGACGCCTACGAAGAACATTATTTTTCTTGCGCGGAATGCGCCACCCAACTGAGAATCGCCGCGGAACTCATTGGCGCTGGCCAGCGGATTTTCGCGGAGGCCCCAGCGGTTGCGGCGCGAGAGCGCGCAGTTCAGGAATCTGGCGGCTGGTTGCACGGGTTCCGTCCGGCGTTTGCGATTCCAGTCTTGGCAGGTTTACTGCTCATCGTGGGTTACCAGAACTTGGTCATGATTCCGCAATTGAAGGAATCGCGAGCTCCGCGCGTCCTGGCAATGTTTTCCCTCATCGCAACGAACACCCGGGGCGAAACGGTACCTGGGTTTGTGGCGCATCCGGACGAACCCATAGGATTGTATGTCGACGTGCCTGCCGATCCAGCGTATTCGGCCTACGACATTCGCTTGCAGGATCCGAGAGGAAAGACAAGCAAGCTGCGATCCATAAGCTATGCGGAAGCACAAAAGACTCAGGTCGTGATCATCAATCCCGGCAGGCGGGCAGGGAACTATGTAATCGTCGTTTCGGGGCTGGCCCAGTCCGGCGGGGTTGCCGCTTCCGCAAAGGAGCTAGCTCGCTTGCAGTTTACGGTTGAATTAACGCAATAAATTCAGCACCATGAAACGCTTTTTGCTTTGACCCTATGTGAGGAGGATCGCCCCCATGACCCCCGACTCCCCGTGTTCCGAACCAGTTTCTCTCTTTCACTATCACGCCTATGCCAACTCCTTCAGCGGGCGATTCACACGCCCGTTTGAGGAACAGATTGACGTCCAGGCCGCGTCCTCGCTTCCCGCCACCGGCGGTCACGGCTGCGCGCGTGTCGAGAATTTCCAGTTCCGCGAATTCATCTCCTTCAAGAAGGGCTACACGCACGTTTCCGGCGCGCATCAGAGCGAAGACGGCAGCAACAACACGCTGGTCACCGCCGCGCTCGAAGGCCTGAACATGCTGGACATCCTCACCGCCGATCGCATCGTCGCTCGCCTCTACTCCAAGCACCCCAAAGATTCTGGCGAGGGCCGTATCACCATGCACGGCAGCAAGTTCGAAAACCTGAGTATTTGCGGACATCCTGTTAACATTACGCTCGACTTGGATCTTTTCGAGGGCATCCAGACCTATGAGCAGGCGCAAACGGCCTTTCTTGACCCCGCTTCCAATTTTCGGAAGATAGCCGAGGAACCCTTCCAAGACGGCCAGGTCTTGAAGCCGCAGGGCGACAACGGAGTGTTTCTTTGTTCCTTGGTCAAAGACATGGACGTGGACTATCCGGGCGTCGAGCGTTGTGGCCACTCGCTCTATGTTCCGGGCTTTGGCACAGTCTACTTTGCCGAAGTGCTCATCACGCACGGCCAGCGCACCCTGACCATGCTCCGCTTCGAGCTGGGTTCCACAACCAGTGCCAGCGGTTCTGCCGTCTCCGCCACCACCAACGGCAAAAACTACCCGCCCGGCGGTTGATCTTTTGTTTGGAATTGATCCTGCCAACAGTAATGTGCTTAGCGTTGTGTCAGGGTTGTCGGCACGCCGCTTCGCCTGACTCTACACTGCTTCAGATTCGCGACGAGATGAGACGCGGGCAGTTGGAGGCTGCACAGCGCGACGTCGACGCTGCTCTCGCTACGTACCAAACGAAGAATTTACAGTGGGCTGCGCGCTTCCGCGTTGTCAAAGCGCGCGTCTTGATGATGCGCGGTTCCTATTCTGAATCCCTGCTACTGTCAAACGAGCCTCTGCCGTCCGCTCTAGCGCGGACCGATACGGAAGTCGAGAGGAAGATGGTTCAGGGGTTGGCTTACGATTACTTGCAACAGTTCGAGGCCGCCGACCGGGCCATCTCGGAGGCCGAGAATCTTGGCTCCGCCGTTCACTCTTCGCTCCTGGGCGCCGTGGCGCAGACTCGAGGAATTCTGGAGATCGATCGAAAGGACTACCCAAAGGCAGCTGCTGCATTCCGAACCGCTGCGGCGATCGGCCGCGAGCGCAACTTGCCTCGAATAGAGCTCGACGCGCTAGCCAACCTTGGAAACGTTTCGATGTGGCAGGAGCACTACGATGAAGCCGTTGACCGCTTCAGGGTGGCCCTAGCAAAGTCGCGCTCAATAGGGGCGGCGGACGTCGAGGCTAAGACTTTGGGCAATCTCGGCTGGAACTATTCCGTTGTCGGAGACTTCGACAATGCCGAGGCTGTGCTGACAGAAGCACAAACTAAGGCGGGCCAGGCAGGCCTAGTGGAGGACCAAACCTATTGGCTCATTTCGCTCGCCGGTGTTTATTACCAGCAGCATCGCTATTCGGAGGCCGATTCAACGGCGCAAACGGCCCTTGCGCTCGCCGAAAGGCATGACGACAAGAAAACCCTCACCCAGTGCCTGAATACTCTCTCTGATATCGCACTCGCTGTCCGACGTTTGGATGATGCCAAGAAATTAAACCGCCGAGCGGCGGACATTGAAAACGCGGGGCTCGATCAGTTTGGCATCAACTATTCGCAACTCATCACCGGCAGGATCGAGACGGGCAAGCATGACTATCAGGCTGCAGAAGCCTCTTTCCGCAAAGTTCTCGCCGATCCCAAGGCCGAGACGCCGGTGATATGGGAGGCACACGCTCGCCTGGCGGAAGTCTTTGCGGCGGAAAAGCAACCCGCAAAGGCAGAGAGCGAATTCCGCCGTGCAATTGAAACCGTGCAAAGCGCCCAGCGTTCCGTTCAGGGTGAAGATTTCCGTGTCTCGTTTCTCTCCAGCGCCATCGAATTCTACGAGGCTTACGTCAACTTTCTCGTTGAACAGAAGCGTTCGCTCGATGCTCTGAAAATTGCCGACCTAAGCCGAGCGCAAGCGCTGGAAGGGGGGCTGTCTTCGAGCACACAGGGGAAGACCTCTGAGGCCGCGGTATTATTCAAACCGCAAGGCATCGCACGCCGCTTGAATGCAACGCTGCTTTTTTACTGGCTTGGCCAAAGCCGCTCTTATCTCTGGGCCATCACTCCCACAAAGACTTCCATGATCACGCTGCCTGGCAGCGCCGACATCGACGCCGCGGTGAAATCTTACCGGCAATCATTTCTTGAACCGCGTGATCCCGTTGAGGCGGAAAATGCCGACGGCAAGAAACTTTACTCCGTCTTGATCGGACCAGCCGAAAAGCTCATCCCCAAGAATTCACGAGTGGTAATTCTTCCCGACGGCAGCTTGAATTCGCTGAATTTCGAGACCCTGATCGTGCCGGGTTCTCAGTCGCAGCCTAAGCCGCACTATTGGATTGAAGACGCAACCACCACCACCGCCAACTCCTTGGCGTTGCTTTCACGCAGTTCGCTTACGGCGCCACCCAAGGATGCGCGTTTGCTCGTGGTTGGCGACGCACTGCTGGCCAGCACTGATTTTCCGCCGCTGCCGCAAGCTGGCAAGGAAGTCGGCCTGCTCGAGAATTATTTCAGTGCAACACAAAGGCTGGAACTGACCGGCGCAAACGCAACAGCAACGCAGTTTCTCGCCAGCCAGCCGGAAAAATTTGCGTACCTGCATTTTGCCACTCACGGCACGGCAAGCCGTATGCGACCGCTGGAATCGGCCGTCGTTCTTTCGCCCGAAGCCGATTCGTTTAAGCTCTACGCCCGCGATGTCGTGAAGCATCCTCTCACCGCATATCTGGTGACGATTTCCGCATGCAACGGGGCGGGCACCAAATCTTATGCCGGAGAAGGCCTGGTCGGTCTTTCTTGGGCATTCCTGCGCGCGGGCGCGCACAACGTAATCGCCGGGTTGTGGGAAGTCAGCAATGCTTCAACCCCGCAGTTGATGGATCAGCTCTATCAAGGGATTCACTCCGGCCAAGATCCCGCTACGGCGCTGCGCAATGCCAAGCTCACCTTGGTTCATTCGAATGGTAATTACCGCAAACCTTTTTATTGGGCGCCATTTCTTCTCTACTCCGGTTCGTGAACAACTTTTCTCGCTGCTGCTTCCTATATCTGACCGATTCCGCTTGATTGTCAGTGAGTGTGCTATTGTGATAATGTCGATTGTAAAACAATATCCCATCCTCTTTCTTCTCACTCTCTGCGGCCCAACCCGAGGTGTGCGACCTAAGTCCTTTATTTTCTGTGCGATCCATTGACTCTTTCTCGCTCTTTTTTACTCTTGAACCCGTAAGTTCTATATTCGCTGTTCATACGAAACGTACCCGTGTATACACCCCTGTCCCCCACCCCGGCTTCATGTTTTACTTGGCGGTCCGTCACCATTCGCTTGGCCGTTCCTACGGTGCTATCCTCTTTTCTCGTCGCATTGAAATTGACCGCTTGGCGGTCATCATTGAATATGTCCTTTTCACTTTCGGAGTTTCGTCATGGCCTCTGACATCACACGCCGTAGTACCGCGAGCGCTCAATTGGCGCCTGACTCGCGAGCGATTGCCGTTCTCGCTGGCCGTCCACTTCACATCAATCGCGGAACTTCTCTCAACCTCGAATGGGTCGAATCGGTCCGCGTAAACACCAGCGCCGTCGAACGCCGTGCCGCCACTCTAGTCACCCGGCGAACCGTAAAGAAGGATTGGCAGTTGGCGTGGCTGCTACGCGCCATCACCTGTATGGATTTGACCACGCTCTCTGGCGATGACAGCAACGAGCGAGTCAAACGATTGTGCGCCAAAGCGCGTCAGCCGCTGCAAAATGAATGGATTGAGAGATTGGGTATCGCCGATCTGAAGATTCGCGTTGGCGCGGTGTGTGTCTATCATTTATTTGTTGAAACTGCAGTGCGCGCTCTTGAAGGCAGCGGAATTCCCGTGGCCGCGGTGTCGACGGGATTTCCGGCGGGGCTTTCGCCGCTGCCGGAACGCATCGCGGAAATTCACAGATCTGTCGATGCCGGTGCGCAGGAAATCGATGTTGTGATCACACGCGCGCACGTTTTTGGCGGCGAGTGGCAGAAATTGTACGACGAGATTCTGGCGTTCAAAGATGCTTGCGGGCCGGCGCACTTGAAAGTGATATTGGGAACGGGCGATTTGTTGACACTGCGCAACGTGGCCAAGGCCAGCATGGTAGCGATGATGGCCGGCGCGGATTTCATCAAGACTTCGACCGGCAAAGAAACAGTGAATGCCACGCTCCCGGTCGGATTGGTGATGGCTCGCGCGATTCGCGAGTACGCGGAAGAAACCGGCATGGCAGTCGGCTTCAAACCGGCAGGTGGGATTCGCACCGCCAAGCAGTCCTTGGAATGGCTGGCGCTGATGAAGGAAGAGCTTGGCGATGCGTGGCTAGCCCCGCATCTTTTTCGTCTTGGCGCCAGCAGCGGCATGCTCGCCGATATTGAACGCCAGCTCGAGTTTCACGTAACTGGTCGCTACTCGGCGGAACATCGCCATGCAATTGCTTAGGGTGCAAATTTCTCAAGCATTCGAGGATAATTTTGCAATGAGAGGCAAATGAGCGTCATCGAAAAATTCGGGACGATGGAATACGGGCCGGCGCCGGAAGACGCCAAAGAATCCTTGCTGTGGCTGGATCGCAGCAAGCGCCGCTTCGGACATTTTATTGGCGGCGAGTGGCGTGCTCCTGCAGACGGAAAATATTTCGAGACCAGTGATCCTTCGACCGGAGAAAAACTTGCTGATGTCGCGCAAGGCAGCATAGCGGATGTAGATGCGGCGGTGAAGGCGGCGCGGGCCGCGCTGGGTGGTTGGCAAAAGCTTTCTGGTCATGAGCGCGCGAAATACTTGTATGCCTTGGCGCGGCAAGTGCAAAAACATTCGCGGCGCCTGGCGGTGCTGGAAACTCTGGACAACGGCAAGCCGATCCGGGAAAGCCGCGACATTGACATACCGCTGGTGGCGCGGCATTTTTATCATCATGCAGGCTGGGCGCAACTGCTCGACCAGGAATTTGCAGCTTACACCCCATGCGGCGTGGTTGGACAAATAATTCCCTGGAATTTTCCGCTGTTGATGCTGGCTTGGAAAATTGCGCCCGCACTTGCCACGGGAAATACCGTGGTACTGAAACCGGCGGAGTACACAGCGCTGACAGCGCTGGCATTCGCGGAGTTGTGCACGGAAGTTGGATTGCCGGCTGGCGTGGTGAACATCGTTACCGGCGATGGTGCCACGGGCGAGGCTTTGGTCAAGCATGACGATGTGGACAAAATCGCTTTCACTGGTTCAACCGAAGTCGGCCGCGCGATCCGCCTCGCCACAGCTCGATCGCATAAAAAACTTTCACTAGAGTTAGGCGGAAAGTCGCCGTTCATCGTTTTTGAGGATGCCGATCTCGACTCTGCAGTCGAGGGACTTGTTGATGGGATCTGGTTCAACCAGGGGCAAGTGTGTTGCGCTGGATCGCGGCTGCTGGTGCAGGAAAGCGTTGCCGCGAAACTGACCAAAAAATTGCAAGCGCGTATGAGCACCCTGCGAATCGGATCGCCGCTCGATAAAGCGATTGATATCGGTGCGATTATTGCGCGCGTGCAACTGGAACGTATAGAGAGTCTTGTGCAGCAGGGAATCGCCGAGGGCGCAACTTGCTGGCAGCCGGAAACTGTTTTGCCTTCGCGCGGATTGTTCTACAAACCGACTTTGTTAAGCAATGTGCATCCGACATCCATTGTTGCGCAGCAGGAAATTTTTGGCCCGGTGCTGGCCGCGATGACGTTTCGCACTCCACGAGAAGCGGTGGAGCTGGCGAACAACACGGTTTATGGATTGGCGGC
>WNFO01002345.1_pt1 | contig 15586 bp, 7 predicted proteins | sample 5400251 | NCBI WGS metagenome assembly WNFO01 (sample SAMN13153354, study PRJNA577476) | soil metagenome | isolation source: 100 cm saprolite under Madrone tree | place: USA:California | collected 2016-06-14 | reverse complement strand
CCTGACCCGCCGCGGTCGGCGCGGTCGAAGGCGCGGGAACTCGAGGCGCGACGCTCGGCCGCGCCTGCTGGGCCGAGGTCGGCGCGCGCGTGTCGATCAGAGCGCCCCGGTGTCGCACCAGCGGCAAATTCGGCTTGGCAAACATCCCGTCGTCGAGCCGCGGATTCAGCGCGATCTTGTCGATCAAGAGCTTGTCGCCGGCTTTACCGCTCCCCGCTCCAGTCTCGATCGTGACCGGTATCTGCAGCCCCTCGAACGTGTGGTAATCGCCGTAGAGCACCGATACCCGTGCCGTCCGGCCCGCGCTGGTCCGGAATTCGCGATCGTACCTCAGCTCAAGGAAGGTCTCGGCGTCGACCCACACGCGGTGCATCGTGCCCGGGCGCGGGCTGAAGTCCAGTCGGTAGGACTTGCGGCCGTCGACGGCATCGACGCCGCCCAGCGTCACGGCAAGACCCCTGGCGGCGGCGTCCATGAGCGGGCCTTCGATGCTCTGGCTGTCGCGCGCGAAACTCACCTCGTCTGCGGTGTACTCCTGCAGCCGCGGCGGGCCCTTGCCGTCCGGGAGCATTTTCCAACCATCGCTGCCATCGAAGATGCGCACCGACCTCTGGTTCGCCCCCATGATTTCGAAGCGCGTGCTATTGGGACGTTTCTGCTCGAGCAGGAACGGCAGATTGCGCGCTGGCGCAGCCGCGCTCTTTACGTGCCCGGCCCAGGCCATGGTCTTGATCTTGCGCCACGCGTCCACGCCGCCGCGGGCGGCGGCGTTCTTCTCGATGATCTGTGTCGCGCTCAACTCAGGCGCGGCGCTCCGCTCGGCCGCCTCGGCCAGCGGCGGGATCAGGAGGCAGGCGGCGAGTACCCACTCTGCGGTGCGTCTCATCGCTGCCAGCTCCCTAGCGGCCGGCTGCCTGGGCCATCGGGAGCTGCGGTTTCGCGAACAGCGCGTCCGCCAGCTTCGGATTCACCGTGACGGTCCGAACGTAGATCTTGTGGGTCTGCTTGACTCCTTCGACGGCGGTCTCGAGCACGTACGGCAGGGTGAGCCCGTTCACGGTCCTGTAATCGCGGTAGAAGACGGCCACCTTGTGCGGCCTGCCGTCCAGCTTGCGCGGCTCGCCGTCGATCTTCGATTCGAGAAAGCTCTTGGCGTCGATCCACAGGCGGCGCACCTCGCCTCCCTTCATCGTCAGCTTGAGCTTGTAGGTTCTCCTGCCTTCCACCTTTTCCGTCCCGGCCAGTTCGACCTTGGTGCCCTTCTTGACGTAGTCGACCAGCGGACCGTCGAGTTCCACCAAAGCCGCGTCCGCCTTGGCCTCGGCACCGGTGTAAGGCTCGACCTCATCGCGCCCGAGGAAGGGCCTGACCTTCCAGCCGCGCGCGCCGTCGTAGACCTGCACGGCCGTCTGGTCCTGAAAGCGGATCTCGAGGCGCCTCTTGAGGGGCCGCTTCATGCTCAGCACGAACGGCAGCTTGGCGTCGGCCTTGCCGCCCGCATCGAGCTCGCCAGACAGGGCCAGACTGTCGACCGCGCGCCACGCCTCGAGCCCGCCGCGCGCGGCCACGTTCTTCCGCACGATCTGTGCCGCGGTCAGGGTGCCTGCCGGCGCGGGACCCGCCGCAAGCGCGGAGAAGGCCGCGAGGGAGGCCACGCAACATACGAACTCAGCGAACCGTTTCATTCTATCCATCCTTTTGATGTGGGCTTGGCGAGTCGGATCACTCGACCATCAGCCCGTCCGCATGAAACTGGCCGATCATCACATTGACGCGATCCCCGGGCTTGATCAGATCGCCCTTGTTGGAAAACGTCATCCAGTACTCCTGCCCCGCCTTCGCTGCGCCGCTCTGGCGCAGCGGACCGATTTTTTCCATGACCGGGATGCTCAGTAATGCGCGGCTTTTTTGTCCGAGCATGTAAGGCGTAAGCTTCCTGTCAATCAGGGCCGCGGCCCGCGCCGGTTCGGTGATGCGGAAGCTGAAGCGGATCAGGTTGCCGGAGGCGGTACGGCTGACCTTCAGCTTGTCGATGCCCCAGGCGGCCACGTAGTAGTTCCTCGCCTTGTACGTCGCTTTCACGGGCCGATACGGCGAAGCCTTGCGCGCCCGGGACGGGGCCGGATCCGTCGCTGCGGAGGCAGGCGATCCCGGCGTTCCAGGCGGGGCGTGCTCCGCTTTCTCGGCGTGGGCCGCCCCTGGCAAAGCAAACAGGCCGCCCGCGAGCATCCCCGCGAGCAGTCGTGCCATGCTGCCTGATTTGGCGAGCATCCTTCACCCCCCCACAGTTATCGTACCCCCAGTGATCGGGTACGTTCAATGCTTCCGTACACTCAGGGGATGCAGCCGCGACTGGGCAGGCGCGCCTTTCTTCGTACGGTCTTTCTCGGCCGCCTCCAGACGCCGCCGGTTCAGAATCGCATAGGGAGAGACCTTCTTCGGCCCGTTCCTGGACGGCGTTGCCTCCGCCGATTCTCCCTGCTTTGCGTTCTGCGTCGCTGCTCCGGCCATCCCTGGCCCGAGCAGCATGCCACCCGCGATCAGGCCTGCCAGCGCCATGCGGCCGGCGCAGGCGCGCAGCGCCCGGGCCCACCTTCTCACCGCAGCGAGCTCCGCTCGGAGCATCGGCTGTTCGCGCAGCATCTCACCGAACATCGACATGCGGGTCTGCCTTTACCTGCTTCGCTCGGCTCAGGTTCATCCAGTACTCGACGCCGGCCTCGGAGCTTGCGGCCGCATCATGCGGCTGCCTGGGCGGATTGTACTTCTTCTTCTGCTCCTCGTTCAAAAGCGCCCGGATCTGATCGGCGGTCCGCTCGCTGATCGCCTGCGTGGCACTTACGCGATAAGGTCCCGACAACGACGGATCATTCCAGATTCGCTGGACCTGGTCGCGCTGGCCCTCCAGTACCTTCCGCAGCTCGGCTTGCTGCTTCGGGTCGAGCCCGAGCCCTTTCGAGAGGATCTTGACGCGACCCTCGATGCCCGACCTGACCGTGTGGCGTGGCGTGTGCCGCTTGACTGCCTGAACCTGCGACCCTGCCTCAGCCGCAGCGGCATGCGCCGGAATCGGCCAACCAGCGGAAAGGGCCAGGGCCAGTCGCAGAAAAGCACGGACGATCCCCGCTCTGCATTTTGCTCCAGCCAGCAAGCTCATCTCGTCCCTGTAAACGACCGCTCGCGGGAGGGGCCCGCGAGCGGTCGTCCTCGGAAACATCGACTCTCCGTCACGGCGCCGCTGCGAGACCCGTGGCTGCCACGGAGTTGCCCGTCAGCGAAACCGGGGAGTTGGTGACGCCCGCGTTTCCGTTGATCGTCACCGTCCCGCTCGACACGGTTCCAGCCGGCGCCGGCGCGGTGTACTGCACCTTGATCGTGCACGAAGCGCCAGCCGCCAGGCTCCCACCGCAGTTCGGAGCGCCGGCCGGGAACGTCCCGCCCGTGTTCCGCGAGAACGGCGCCGTGATCGCGATGGAGCTGATGCTGAAGGCTCCAACGCCATTGTTGGTCAGGGTGAGGTTCTGCGTCGGGCTGGTCTGGCCCACCACGACACTGCCGAACGCGAGCGAGGACGGGGTGACCACCGGAACCGGGCCGGTGGGCGCCACGAACTCGACGGCGCCGATGTCGACCCTGCCGTTGGCGGACGTCGGCCCCCGGCCCTGACCGAAGAAGTCGTGGTCGGGGGCAAACATGGGAAGGATATTTCCGGCATTGACCGCGGCTGACGTGCTGGGGATCGCGTAGGCGCCGAGCGCCGGACCGGACTTCCCATCGGCAACCATGGCCTGCCCGGCGACGTTGAACAGCGTCAGCGGACCGTAGAGCAGGTTGATCCAGTTCTGGCCTTCATCGACCGTCGCGTCCGGCCTGATGTTGTTCACCGTGAACACCTGGTGGAGGCCCGTGGTCTCCGACTGTCCGGGCGGCGCGTTGTAGCCGTGCCCGCCGTTCTCGGGCGGCAGGCGCGAGCCGTTGCAGATCACGCTGCGGACCGGCGACGTGCCCGGCGCCAGGTTGTTGGTCATGGGGTTGCCGTTGTTGTAGCGACCGCCACTGAGGCTGGTGAGGATCGAGTTGTTCAGGCGGAGGGTGGGGTTCGCCGGCCCGCCGAAGATGTTCGCCGGGTTGGTTGATGACGTGTCGCCACGGAAGCCGACATCCCAGTAGGTCGCCCCGCTCACACACTGACCCGTCGCCGTCTGGTTCAACGTCGGCGTGAGCGTGACCAGGTTCTGCTGCGACTGCAGGCCCGAGCCGGGTCCGACGATGGTGATGTGGAACGCGCGGTTCTGCCAGAACAGGTCGTTCAGCAGCACGGGCTTGGAGTACAGGCGGCAATCGCCGTCATGGACCGCGCTGTAGGCGCCGCCCAGGACCGTGGCGATGATGGGGCAGTTCACCCCGTTCGAGCCCGGGCCCGGCGGCGGCAACGCGGCGATCAGGTTCGGCGAGTGCTGCATCGTCACCAGGCCCGCCGGTTGGTCGTTCACCGGCGCGTTGGGCCCGTAGCAACTCGCGGTGGAGTCGGACCCGGGGTTGCAACCCGGGGGTGGCGAGGACGCAAACGCCGAGCCGATGGTCTTGAACAGCACGCCCGCGGAAGCGGTCGTGTCATTGGAGACCACCGTGTTGTTGATGAAATTCACCCTCAACGCGTCCTGCATCGACATACCGCCGCCGTCCCAGCCGGCGACGTTGTTGGCGATGATGTTGTTGGTGACGGTGACGCCGTGCCACAAGTCCGGACGCAGCGGGAAGGCGATGACCTCCTGCCCATTGACGCCCTGGAAGCGGATGCCGCCGCCACTGCCGCTCTCGGCGCTGTTGCCGATGAGGAGATTGGAGTCGATCACGAGATTGCGGCCCGTGCCTGCCGACAGCCCGGGCGGGCAGTCCACGTCGGTCGTGGTGCCGCACTCGACCACGGTCCCGTCCGGCAAGGTGGTCTGGCGATCCGGCGCGCCCCCTATGATCACGAGACCTCCGCCGTTGGTCGGCAGCGTCGCGTCGGAGCTCTGGTTGTACAGGATGAAATTGTTCGAGATGTTGCCGTCGTTGATGTAGCCCACGTGCGCGACACCGCCGCCATCGCCCGTGGAGAGGTTGCCGCACACCCAGTTGTGGTTGAACTGGTAGTTGTCGGCACCCGCGCTGAAGGAGACGCCACCTGCGGCCGACGGCGTGCCCGAATACAGGGCGTCGCCGATGGACGCGTTGTCCGTGACCGAGTTGTGGTGGACCTTCACGCCCCTGTTGAACCCATACCCGGCCTGCTGGCCGTCGATCAGGCCGCCTGCAGGCTGGTTGGCAACGGGCGGGTTGTTGGCGTCGCCGACGATGTATGCATCCGGGAACTCGCCTTGGCCGATGGTGATGCCGCCGGTGAGCGTGCCGTGGTTGCCCCAGACGCGCGTGTTGGCGACTTCCAGATTATGGTTCCAGGCATGCGCGAAGATCGCGCCGCCGCCCTGCGAGCTGTTGATCACGCTCAGGCCGTCGATGCGCGACGGATTGCAGAGGAAGTTGCTGGTGCCGTAGTCGAACCCGTCCGTGCGAGTCGTGCTCGACGCGCAGTCCGCGGTGCTGGTCGAGAGATAGGAGTACCCGGCTGGGAAGATGCCTTCGTTTCCCGCGCCCCAGAAATCGGTGCTGCCGGGCGGCAGCCGAATGCCGCGGCCGAGAACCGTGATGCCGGCTCCTTCATAGGCGCCCATGATGGTGGGCTCCTGCAGCTGCTCCGCCAGGTTGCCGTTGCCGGCGACGTCCCAGCCGACGACCGCTTCGACCGGAAGCCGGTCGACCCGTAGCCGCATTCTTGCCGGGCAGGTATAGGTGCCGGACGGATCGTACGGATCGGGAGGGAACGTGCCGTCGGTAATCAAGGGCCGGCCGGCCAGGGACAGGCCGAACAGGCAAACGACCTGCCGGCGCCAGGGATCCATCTTGCCCGCGGGATGAGCGTCGGCATTGATCGTGACCGAGCCCGCGCCCACTCCTTGCAGGCGCACCGGCTTCCACATCAGGAGATTCTCCCGATACGTGCCCGGGCCGACGATGATCAGGTCGCCGGGAACGGCGGTGTCGATCGCGTTCTGCAGCGGGTGCGGGAACGTCTGGCCGAAGCACGGCCCATTGTTGCAGAGCGTGCTGCTCGGGCTCGCCGGCGTCACGTACTTCGGAGTCCTGCCGCCGATGGTCACGAGCACCGTGTCGATCGACCTCTTGCCGTTGGCGGCCGTGATGACCAACTCGCCGCAACGGGCGGTGGCGTTGTTGCCCCGGTAGGAGGGGTTCGACGCGTTGCACAGAGGCACGTTGGCGGGCACCGTTCCGGTGATCGTCGTGTCGGTCCAGGACACGGGCGTCAGCGGGCGGGAAACGCCGTCACTGCCGACCAGGGCGACCGTTCCCGCCGTACTGCCGAATCCGTAGTGCCGCTTGACCGTCTTCTGGTTGTACGGCGCGGTCGCTGCGCCCGGTCCCGAGAAGGCCGGGTTCTGCACGTCGTTGTCGCCCCGGGCGGTGATGGTCAGCGTGTGACCGCCTCCCGACGTGCTCACCCACGGTCCCCTGCCGCTCGATCCGGGGATGGCGTCGCCGAGCACGCTCTTGATCGCCGGAGTCGCATCCGGGTATTCGCAGTCCGCCAGGTTGTACCCATCCGCGAACGCCATGGTGGGAATGACCGGCGTGTCCATGTAGGAGGTGGTGCCCGGCATGAACGGCCACTCGTAGCAGAAGTTGCTGTACGCCGGGTTGTAGGCCGGATCGGTGATCATCTGACCCAAGGTCGGCGAACCGGCCCGCGTATCGAGGATGGGACCCGAGTCGTTCATGCACGCGAGGGACATCTGCGGCACGTAGCCGGTCGGGTTCGGCGGATTGACGCCGTAGGTGGAGAAGTACAGACCGTTGAAGAGGCCCCACTGGTCAGAATAGGTGCGAGACACCTCGTTGCCGCTGAAGTCGCGCATCGCGACCGGCAGGTTGGGCGGGCCGAACTTCTCGCCGAACTGCGGCGAGAACGGGTCGAATTCGGCGGCGAAGTCGTTGGTGATGGTGCCGGTGAAGTGGCCGGCGACATGCGTCGAGCTGAAGACGTAGAACTTGGCCAGCACCGAGGCTTGGTCGTCCAGGATCACTTCCTTGCGGTCGCACAGATTGCGCGACGCACCTGCGAACGGCGCGGCCTGCCCGGCGCCCGGGTACAGGCTGTTCAAGTCGGGGACGATGCGCTTCTGGCCCACACACGGCCAGAACGCCTCGACGCTGCCCGTGTCGCCTTCGTGGCGCGGCGCTGCGCCGAGGTTGGTGGTCAGGTTCAGGCCGCCGGGACTGTTCTTGTTGTAGTAGGCATTGATCGCGGCCTGGTCGGGCATGATGAAGATGTTGCCGAATCCGGCGAACTGCTGCGTCACCGGCGCGATGTAGACGTCGCCGAGGAGGATGTTCTTGTCCTCTTCCTTTACCAGCTCGTAGCCTGCCGGGACGATGAGTTCCACCACGTACTTGCCGGGCGGCAGCATCTTGGTGCCGTCGCCGGTCGGGTTATCCACGCAGACCGTGGGGTCGCAATTGGTGCCGGTCGGCTTGCCGGTGGTCGGGCTGACTCCCGTCACGCTCGGGAACCGGTACATCCCGTCGTAGGGCGCCGGCTGGACCTGGTTCAGCTGCGACCAGCCGTCGTAGCACTTGAACAGCGCATGGTTCGGAAGCGACGTCTTCGGACTCGCCGCGTCGAGCCACTGCTTGCTGTCCTTCAATGTCGCGAAGAACGGGCTGGTGGGGTCCTGGCCCGGGCAGTTCATGTTGGGAATCTTCGTCACGCCATCGGCGGCAAGGTGGAAACCCTGCGCCCACTCGTCCCAGCTCGCGGTGTTGGTGGTGTCGACCAGCTTCAGGTGCTCGTTGCCATACTGGTCGACATTCTTCTGGTACAGGTTGACCTTCACGCGCGCCACGCCCGGCTCCCAGCTCAACTGCAGCAGGAGCGTCGGATCGTCGAACGGACGCGTCGAGGCGTAGATCACCTGGCCGGTGATGCCGCCGTTCTCGCCGGCGGCGAAGGGCTTCACGCCGAATTCGACGAAGCTGTTCTGGCCGAGCAGGCCTTGCCAGCCCTCGGTGTTTCCCCAGGCTTGCGGGGGGTCGATGCGGCCGGTGGAAAGACCCGTGCAGGTCTGGATGCCGGTCGTCGGGTCGGTGGTGCAGGTACCGGTCGTGTTGCCCGCGCCAGTCGCGATGGACGCGTTTGTGCAGTCGGCATCGGCGCAATACACCGCGCCGGGAACCCGCTGGTTGAGCGGCAGCGACACCTTCTCGATCGTGTTCGCGAGGTGGTCCGCGATGGCGGAGCTTGCTCCGCCAGGCGTGCCGTCCGGGGCGCCGCCCGCGTCATAGACGACGTGCGTCCCTGTCGGCTTGAAGCGCGTGGAGGAGGTTTCGACCACCAGCCAGTTCATGAACGGGAACACTTCGTTGAAGCCCGCGTATCCGTACAGATCCGTGTTGTTGAAGAAGCCGATGCTGCCGTCGCGATAGCGGATGTTGGTGTTGACCAGTGCGAGGCCCGGCTCGAGGTCATTGCCATTGGCATCGCGGTTCGCCAGGCCGTCTCCATTCAAGTCGATGAACGTGCGGGTATAGATGTTCGAGCGCCACTGCGTGGCGGCGAACAGCTTGGGCGCGGTGTCGCCGTCGACCCTGACCGGCTGCACCAGGCCGTCGACGATGATCTCGTTCCATTGGTCGAAGATGGTGAGCTTCCAGTCGCCCCTGGGAATGTCCGTGAAGGTGACCAGTCCGTTCGGGTCGCACTTGCCGAAGGCGAAGTCCGCGGCATCCGGTTGGCCCAGCGCCAGGTAGCACTGCGTGAAGCCGTAGGCAGCGTACGCCGCCGGATCGGTCGGGCTTCCGCCGCTGCTGTAGATGCGCTGGTCGGGCGTGCGGCTCATGCGCGCGCTCGAGACCTGCACGTTGAGGGTGGCGTTGCAGGTGAGGCCGCCCCCCGCCGGCGCCGGGTCGCAGATGCCCGTACCCGCGCTGTTGTGGCGCCGATTGTTGATGATCTGCGGGTTGGCGAAGCCGATGGCGACGTGGTAGCCGCCCGGACCGAATTCTTGGAAGTAGGCTGGCTCGTTGGGCTTGATGAACGCCTCGTGCGGCTTGGTGCCGTCCAGGGTGTTGGTCTGCAGCCACTCCTCGCCGCGGGCGATGCGGTCGGCCGCGGGCGTGGCCACGACTTCGTACAGGCCCGGATAGAGGTTGGCGATGACCGCCTGGCCGGCGAGCGGCGACCAGGTGACGCCGTCGGCCTCGAACTTCGGGCAGGTCGGGATCATTCCCACCAGTCCGTCGGTCCTCTTCGTGATCGGACAGGCATCCAATCCGGTGACGGGATCGATGGTCCCCGCTAGGGAATTGGACACCGGCTCGTTGAACTGGTCGTAGGTGAGCTGCCCGGTCGAATCGCCGAGAGCCCCCGCCTGGTCGAAGAGCTTGAGCTCGAACCCGCCCAGTCCGGGCTCGTTGGGCGCGAGGGTCGTACCGGGGCTGCCGCCGACGTCCTGTTCGCCGTTCACCGGGTAGTCGTCCTCGAACACCAATACCGCGATCTTGGCCGTCGGCAGCGGGGTCTGCTGCAGCCGGATCTCGAGCGCCGTCTGGCCGGCGGCGATCGACGCGCCGCCCATGGCGTGGCCGCACAGGGCCGTGTTGTTGCCGTCGGCATCGCCGAGATTGCCCGGCTGCCACCGCGGGTCGGCCGGGTTGTAGGGCCCGCAGTCCTTGGCGATGTCGAACTGTCGCAGGGCGCAGTCGGTGGCGCAATTCGGGTTGACCTGCATCGCGCCGCCCGCGCCGCCGATGGTCGGGTTCACGCCGTCGCCGGGCAGGATCGAGAGGTAGTAGCGCTTCGTGGGATCGAGGTGGACGCTGTTCGGATTCACCGCAACCTTCTGGCCCGCGGCGGGATCGACGACGATGCCGACGCCGGAGGGGTCGGACGTCGCGCGGCACGCGCCGTTGCCGATGTCGCACGTCGCCGGAGCGCCCTGCACCGTCTGCCCGCCCTCGCACGAGGTCGCGCCGACGCAGCCCTGCGCCACCACCGGCATGCTGGAGACGTGGAAGCTGTAGCCCAGGCTCTCCACCGGCAGCGGCGGGCAGGTGCTCGGCCGGACGCTCGGGTCGGTCGAGTTGATCTGGCACTTGGGATCCACCGAGAACGTCCGGTCTTCCTCGATGATCCAGCGGTAGTCCGCGATCAACACACCGTTCAACGCGTCTCTCACGTTGACCGTCACGTTCGACGCCGGCAGGAAGACCACGGCGGCGTTTGGCGTCGGCGCGGCGCTCGTCGTCCCTTGCGAATTCCTGGCCTGGTAGCCGAAGGTCACGCAGGTCGCCCCGACTGGCGCGGACGCAAATGCAGGACAGGCCACGCCCGAGCCACTCTTGTTCGCGACGAATGATCCGTCGGCGTTCAGCGTCACGGTGCCGCCGGCGGCGGTCCCCGAGACGACGGCCGTCAAGGGAAGGCCACTTGGATTGGTCACGTTGCTGCCAAGAACCCCCGGCGGGGACGAGGCATAGCGCGTCGCGATGTTGCTGGTGAATGCCACGTTGCCCGCGACGGGCGCGGCGGCGAGGCAAGTGCCCGAGACAGCGCAATCGGCCAGCGTGACCGTGGCGCAGGCGTCCCCTACGGTTGCTCCGTTTCCGCAATAGGTGAACGTGGTCGGCGCGCCTGTGTACGTGAACGTGCCGTTGGCGTTGAACGTGAGGCCCGCCGGCGCCGCGCCTGAAACCGCGACCCCGTAAATGCCGACGTCATTGGCGATCACGCCTTTCGCCGGGTCGGAAACGGCCAACGGAATTCCGTTGACGACGTAATAGGTATCGGGGTTCGCCTTGGCGGTCGTGCTGGGCGTTCCGGCCGGGGCGCCGCCGGCGACGTTGATCAAAGCCTGCATGCCGCCGTCGCGCTGGCCGCCGATTGACAGGCTGAGCGCGCGGTCGAAGACCGCGTAAGTGGCAGGGGCGTAGGTTGCAGGAGTGGTGGCGGGGGCGACCTGCGCCGGCTGGATCGTGACATCGTACGTCTTGCCCGCCGCGAGGAATACTTCGCTCTGCACTTTCGCAGCGCCCGGCAGCTTGTTGCCGTCCTCCGCGAGCAGAGTCATGCCGGTGCCAACGACTGAGGGTACGTGCATCCGCAGGCCGGCGTTGACGAAACGCAGCAGCACGCGCGCCTGCGCGGCGGCGGCTGGCACGGTCAGCGCGGAAGCCCCCGGCTTGGTGCGGTCGAACGAGACGCCGTTGATCAGGGAATACAGCGGGGTGTAGTTGACCGCCGGTGGATAGCAGGTGTTCGCTGCCGTCGTAGCGGTGGCGGACGGCGGCACGTCGCCGCATTCGCCGGGGCGACCGTTCCAGACCGTGGTGGCTTTGAAGCCGTCGGTTCCCACTGCCGTGTCGACCGACCTGTTTTGCACCGGGTCGATTTCGCTCAGCAGCAGCGGCACGGCCGAGTCGAAGGTCGTGCCGTACGCTTGGTGTGCCGGCGGGGTGGTCGCAGTGTCCGGTTCGGTCACTACGAGCACGCCATAGAGACCCATCGGGTGCTGGATCGAGGGATGGGTGCCGGAGTGGATGAGGTAGGTGCCGGGCCGGAGATTGCTCCACGTCAGCGCGGTGGTTGCTCCTGCCGGCACTTCCGTCGCGAACGAGCGCACGCGTTCGGGCTGAGGAGCCGGGGTGAACACCGGGTCACCCAGATTGGTGGTTCCCAATGTGCCGGGCCAGGTCGTGCCCTGTGGGGCGTGAGTGGGGCTGAGCGTCGTCGTCCTGTCCGTACCCAAGCCGCCGCCGAGCTGGCCGTCGATGACGAGCGAGGTCGGGATACTGTTGGGTGCCCCAGTCGTCGCAAAGGTCAGGTTGTTGATCAGGGTGATCGTTAATGGCTGACCGCTGGGTACCGTGATCAAGGGCGGCTGCCAGCCGCCCGTCTGCGCAGCGCCGCTCATGGCCGTGCACGTCGCATTGGTCGGCGTCGCGCCGCAGGTATAGCCCCACATCGGCACCATCTGCCCGTCGGGCAAGGTCGCCGACGTCGGACCTGCGGTCAGCGTGACGGCGCTCTGCGCTATCGCCATGCCGCCCGTCAGGAGGACAAGGGATGCCACGAATCCCGAATTGATCGGGAACGAATTCAAGATGTTTGATCGCATTTTTTCCCCCCGTCCTAATCTAGAGCGACTCGTCGATTACGAATTCGCGTGAGTCGACCAGCATCATCATCAGCATGCCGCCCGGAAAGATGTTGTTGGTCGTGATCTCGCGCTCGTTGTGGGAGTGCCACATGAAGGCGAAGCCCGCTTCGTCCGTCGGACTGTTCGCGACGGTGCCGGACGGCGGGATCGGCGTGCTGCCGACAGCGCGCGTGGTTGCGTTCGGACCGAGATAGGGACTGCCCCCGTACCAGGGCCCGTTCGCCACGATGCCCGGATCGGGCAGCGTCACGGGACCACCGCTGCCAACATTGCCGAAGGGCTTCGACTCCAGCGCCTTGTTGTGATCGCCGCACCACTCGTAGTAGTTCGGCGCAGTCGGATCGTTGTGATAGCCGTTGGCGTCGGGCGTGCACGTTGCCGCCGCCGTTGGCTTCAGAGGGTCGTTCGTATGTCCGAAGACGTCCCAGTTCAGGCCCTTGCCTGTCCACACGAAGATGCCATCCATCGCCTGGCCTGGCGTCGTGGTGGTCGTGAAGAGCAGCGGCCCGGCAAGCTTCGTCGTGTCCGTCTCACTGAGGAGCAGGTTTCCGTCACGGGCCAGCACGCGCACGTGGTTGCCGTGCTCGTGGAACGGATGCTGCCAGCGTCCCTGCCCGATGATCCGCAACAGCGTCAGCTCACCGGGATGCATGTGCGGGTTGCCGTTGTACGGCTGGCGCGGATACTGGACTGCGTAATGGGGGTCCATGTTGTCCGGCATGGAACGGCCATTGATCATGTAATAGGCGGGTTTGTAGACTTCGGTCTCGACGACCATGCAGCCGCCATTGTTCGTGCACGGCACGCCCTTCTGCTCCTCTGCCTGGCGATGAATCGCCGGGTCGATCTCCGAGAATTGGAACAAGTACTCGCGGTCGTAGCAGGTCGCGGCGTGATTGTAGGCCGCCTTGGCGAGTCGGAAGTCCAATTCGCTATTGGCAGCCTTCGCTTGGTCGTTCAATGTACTCGAGCAATTCGGGGGAGCCGGACTGGGCAAAACAATGATCGCTCCATACAGGCCCATCTCGATCTGCAGATCGCCCTGCGTGCCGCTGTAATAGGCGCGAGTGCCGGGTGTCGTGGCAGTGAAAGTGTAAGTTACCGTGCCACCATTAACGGCCTCCCGTGCAAGCAGACCGGCTGCGGTTCCTGCCCCGCTACTCGCCGTTACCTGAAACCCCGGGAACAGGATCGAGGTGTTGCCTGCGGCCGCCGGCAGGTTGTTGGTGAGGTTCACCGTCACCGTGTCGCCCTGGTTGACGATCAGCGTCGGGCCGGGGATCTGCATGTCCGGGCAATTTTGATTAGGCATTCCCACAACCGGCAGAAAGCCCGCCGGCGTTTGACTGCAACCGTAGCCCCAGGAGTAGATGCTCGCTCCATCCGGCTGACTGATGTACGCCGGACCGGCTCTGAGGTTGAAAGTCGGGCCAGTGATGCCGGGCACGCCCGCTTGCGCGGGGATGGCGAGCAGCGAGACAAACGCAGCCGCAGCGCCTCGCAGTAGGCGCCCGACCAAGGTTTTCGTATTCGTGTCGCGCATGTCTGCTCTCCTAGATGCTGGGGCAACCAGTCCAGACCTTCGTCGTCGGGTCGAACGAAGCGCAGATGTTGACCTCGGTCATCATGCCGCCGAAGTTCTCGGCGTCGTTCGACAGGTGGTCGAGATTAGGCGAGTACAGATAGAACTTGCTTCCCGCCGGATACTTCGGCGTGCTGTCAGGGTTCGTGCCGCTTGCGTCGAGAATCACGTCAAGGGACTCGCCGCCGCCAAGCGTGATCGAGTTCGTGTAATAGCTCATGTCGTTACCCGCCGTATCACGCAGCAGCCGCGCATTGATCCCGATGACCTTCATCGGAATGCCGAGCGATGCGAGCGTCGAGAACTCCGTGACGCTGAGGTCCGAGATCCTGAGCAGCGCCCTGCCACCGGCCGGGATGTTGATGATGGTCGGCAGCGGCTGCGAGGAGTGCAGGGTGCCGTCCGTTGACTGCGTCTGCATCGTGCCAGGGGAAATCGTGTCGGGGTAGCTGCGCCCGCTGAGCATGAAGTACTTGTCCTTCATGTCGGTGAAGGATTCCGGGTTGAAGGTCATGCCGACGAAGTGGAAGTTCGGATCGAAGCCCATCATCTGGATCGGGTACTCGACGTCGTAACGCGTGGATCCGTCACCGTCGTTGTAGGCGTACATGCCACCGCCATTGACGCCGGTCGCGCCGGTCGTGGCATTGGCGCCTGCCGGCAACGGAGTCTGGCCCGTGCACAGGATGTCGTTGCACGTCACTCCGGTCGTGCCGCCGTAGGCCGCTACCGTGTTCGCTGCCTTCAGCGCCACGCCGAGGTCTCCGGTCACCCGGTTCTGGCGCGGCCGCACGTAGATCTGGCCCACCATGCCCATCTGCAGGTGCTCCGGTGGCGAGATGTGGCAATGCCAGAAGTAGGTTCCTGCCTCGGGCGCGAGGTAGTAGTAGGTGAAGCTGCCGCCGATGTTGATGGCGATGGAGGCATCAGGCACGCCGTCGTAGAAACTGGAGGCGTTCGGGTAGCCGTGGAAATGGACGGTGTGCTGCTCGAACAGGTCGGGGCGCATGACCTGGCCGACGTTCGTCAGCGTGAGGAAAAACTCGTCGTCCTCGTCGATCGCAAACAGCGGCGCCGGCTGGCTGGCGTTCATGACGCCGACATCCATGATCAGGCGCGGATCGACGTGGCCGGTGAGCTGGCCGGGCGGATCAGATTCCGGGTCAGGGACGAGGCCGATCGCGCCATTGAAGCCATAACCAGGTTGTGGATCGCCGATATTGATATTGCCGACGCCGAAGACGGTGTTGTCGGCGTTGAACACCGATGCCGGCTGCGTCCCCGGCAGGGCATTAACTATATCTTTGAGGCCCGACAGCGGCCCGAAGCCGAACATATAGGTCTGCGTGCCGTCGCCCATCGTCGCGAAACCCTCCCCGCCCGAGATCTGCTGGCACTTGATGCTGGGATTCGGCGCCCCGCCGATCAGCGGATGGATCGCGGTGCTCGTCGGGCACTGCACGCGGAAGCTCTGCGCCACTGCGCCCCAGGCGAACAGCAGAACGGTCACTGCGGGCAGCAGGCGAACGAAGCGGTGAATGCTGACCATGTCGAGTCCTCCATTCCCATGCGCGGGCTCCGGCGCGCCCGCTCGAACTACCTTGTCGCAATCGAATCGTCGGCTGCACATATCGGTTCTCGCGGTTACCTTGAGGCGTGCATGGCGGGCAGCTCGGCGAGCAACTCGTCGGCCGTGGCGAAACCGTCGATGCGCACCCACAGCGCTCCA
>WNFO01011637.1_pt1 | contig 15588 bp, 14 predicted proteins | sample 5400251 | NCBI WGS metagenome assembly WNFO01 (sample SAMN13153354, study PRJNA577476) | soil metagenome | isolation source: 100 cm saprolite under Madrone tree | place: USA:California | collected 2016-06-14 | reverse complement strand
GTCGGGAATGTACTCTCGAGTGCGCACGCCTTCTCGGACTACGGCGCCAAATTATGATGCGTCCGAGCCACAAGGCGTCCCTACATGAGAAACCCTACGCGCCGGTTGTGCGGTGACCGGCAAAACTGGGGGATAGAGGGAACCGCCTTATAGTTTCGGGGCGACGCGTCACTTAACGTGACTTGAAGTATTCAACCGTGCGCTCGTGTGCTTCGGCCGCCTTTCTTGTCTTGAAGGTCCCAAGGTTCCGGCGCCTGCCAGTCTTGGGATCCTTCTTGCGCGAGTACAAGCGGTAATGGCCTGACGTCAGTTTGCGAATCATATCGTTGTCCCTTCTTTCTCCCGCACACCAAATGTCTTGAAGCAGGGGACGTTGACCTCGCGTGCAGCTCCCGCAATCTTCACTACAGCTATTCTTTTCCCTCCTTTTCCTTCTCCTTTTTCTTCCTTTCCCTAACCGCGAGACCTGATTCCTTGATCGCCATGAGCCGTAGCACTGCGGCTGCGGCGGTGTACCTTACCGCGTCTTTTTCATCGGACATAGACTGCTCCACGGGATCGAGCACCGAGGGGTCTCCACGTTTGGCAAGAGCCTCCAGTGCTGCTGCGCGTACCAGCCAGCTCTTGTCGCCGACCGCATCGGCTAGCGCTTTCGTCGCGGCCGGATCGGGATCCTTGGCCAGTACCTTGGCGGCTGCGGCGCGAACTGGGGACGAGTCGTCCTTCCTGATCGCCTTAATCGCTCCCCATCCGATACCGGCGAACGGAATGAAGCCAATGCCCTCTTCGAAGCCGAGGTGCGCCATCTTCTTCGGATCCTTCAAAATGGATGTTTGCGAAGCGATCAGGCCTCTGCCAGCTTTCCGCTGGCCAGTCAGGACTTCGTAGTAGACCTCGTAGGCGGAATGGTCATGCATCAGGTCAAGGGAGTGGGCGGCTGCCAGGGCAACCGAGGGATCCTTGTCGTCCAACGCCTCCCTCAACTTCGGGATGCTAGTCCTCGACTTCATGTCCCCCAGCGCTGCTGCGGCCGCGGATCTCACCTCCGGTTTATCGTCATCTAGGGCTTTTTCCGCTAGTTTTAGGGCTTTGGCGTCGTTCGGCGTCAGTCCCAAAACGCGAATCGCCGTGGCGCGACCGCTTGTTTTGTCTCCGGTGCATGCGGTGTTTAGGATTTGCCACGCCTCCTCCTTCGGAGTGTGGGGAACTTTGGGAGTGGCCGTGGGCTGTTGGCCAGGCTCAGTCACCTCCGGCTTTGTGGCAGGCTGTTGCTTTGGCTCATTGGTGGGAGTCAATGCGCCTGGTTGTTGTTGTGCCGGCGCATTCGTTTGCTGCGGCGACCCCACGGTTGTGGACTGCTGCTGTGTAAACAGCGAACAGGATGCAATAAATACAAAGGCAGAGATCATAGGCAAGGCTACCGTACGCATGAATGCACCTTCGACTCGCCGGAACCGGCTGGTGACGGGCGTCCGCGCGTGGGCAGGGGCTTCCTTGGAATCGGGCCGGCCTGGTCTCGTTCTCCCCGACGGGCGTCTTCCCGCGATACTCCGCGTGGCAGTAAGTCTAGCAGCAGTTGCCCGCTGAAAGATGGGTTCGCCGTGCTCTGTAATTTTTTGCGGTGTGCGTTTAGTGTGCGTTCAGGGGTACATGAAACATTGTGTCAATCAAGTTGATCGTCTTGTTTCAGGGCGATGTAGAAGGCTACCCGATGTAGAAAGCTACCCTATGCTTAGACGTCAAATATGCGGTAAACCGCTGGGGGATTCTGCGCCTGCAGCAGAGTTATCGCAACGTTCCGCACTGGCACTCCGGCCGTTGTCTTGCCCTCAAGAGTTCCATGGTGGGCGTGACCTAGGACAAGGTCAGCGCCATGGCGGTCTATCACCTCCGCCAGGCGTGAGGTGCCGAGGAAGGGAAAGATTTCCCGCGGTTCCCCGTTCGCCGTTTCGGCGATCGGAGAATAATGCAACACTACTACTCGCTTGGAAGTGTGCAACTGCCCCCCTCTTCATCATCCAAGATCGCCCCGAAAATGCTGGGCGAATCAAAGTGTGGGTAGCAGTACCAGTCGATCGAACCCTTCATGCCTAGCGGGGCAACAGGGCGCATGTTGCCGATGATTCCGTAATTTTCGATGGGCTGATACGACATCGTTCTGTTCCTCCGCTAGGGCCGAAATGAATTGATTCGGTCCCAACCGTCATCCGTATTCTTCGCACAACTGACAAGATTTGCAAAGCCGATGGACTGCGAAGACGCTGCTTCCGATGTGGGTCGCCCGAGACAGACAGCGCCCCGACGCACTCGGTCATAGTGACATGGCACGACGCGAGAAGACCACCCTGTGGATCAGGCATGCCCAAGGGAATCCGGTCATCGCCGCAGTTGCGCAGGACCGCGCTCGAGAGGCGGCATCCGTTTCGGATTGATTCGGATAGACTACCAACTCCAGAACTCGTGGCGCTCATCCTAGGTAATTCTCTGCAAGCCGCCGTAACAGCGCCACGCGAGATTGTGAGCGGATTCGGGCTCTAATTCGTAAGAGTTTACGCCCCGACCTTTCCGTGCCGACATTTGCCCCAGCTCGATGGATGCGATTGCTGTTGAAGTCGCTTGGCCCGGGCGTTATCAGCGGAGCCGCCGACGATGACCCATCCGGCATTGCCACATATTCCGTTGCGGGCGCGCAGCTTGGAACCAAGCTTCTCTCGACCGCGCTCCTGACGTGGCCGCTGATGGCCGCGGTTCAAATCATGTGTGCCCGAATCGGAATGGTGACGGGGCGAGGCTTGGCCGGGAATTTTAAGCAGCGATTTCCAAGTTGGCTGCTACGCGTCTTCGTCATGGCCCTGCTTGCGGCAAACACGATTAACATCGCGGCCGACCTCGCCGGCATGGCGGATGCAGCTGCAATGCTGTCCGGCGTCAATGCGCACTTGTTGGTAGTGGTCTTCGCACTCTTGATTTCGTGGGCAACGGTTCGCCTCCGTTATCACCAGATAGCGAACGTGCTGAAATGGCTGGTGCTGGTGCTCTTCGCGTATCCCATCACCGCGTTTGTGGTGGGGGCTGATTGGGGCCGAGTGGTACGCGATACGCTCGTACCTTCGATGCCGCACACCAGAGATGAATGGTCGATGCTGGTCGCAATTCTCGGCACCACGATCAGTCCTTATTTGTTCTTTTGGCAGGCGAGTGAAGAAGTTGAAGAAGAAAAGGCGGCCGGTCAGAGTACGCTTGCAAAACGGAGAGGAGCAACGGCCACAGACCTTCGGCTGCGGCGAATGGATGTCGGCGTCGGCACGTTCTTCTCGAATGTGGTCATGTTCTTTATCATCCTCACGACCGCCATCACCCTCAACCGCCACGGCATCACGCACATCGAGACTTCTCGCCAGGCCGCCGAGGCCCTTCGGCCCTTCGCGGGAATATTTGCTGCTAGCCTGTTTACCGTCGGCATTGTCGGAGTGGGATTTCTTGCCATCCCAACGCTGGCGGGATCAGCGGCATATGCATTCGCGGAAACGCTTGGTTGGCGCCAAGGTCTGGACAAGAAATTGAAGCAGGCACGCGCGTTTTACATCCTCATTCTGCTCTCGACGGGAGTGGGCGTTGGACTGGACTTCGTAGGCATTAACCCCGTGAAGGCGCTCTACTGGACCGCTGTCATCAACGGACTGTTAGCCCCCTTCCTTCTCGTGGCGATTCTAGTCGTCGCTTCGGACAAGAAACTGATGCAGGGCCAACCGAGTTCACGCTTGGCATCGACCATTGTGGCGATCACCACGCTGGCAATGTTCGCCGCGGGCGTCGCCATGTTTGTTGTGTGATTGCCGATCTCGCCAGGAGCGGAATTCGTCAAACGCTTCCCTTGGATTCAACATGCGGTTGGACAAAGCTGACCACGTCCTCGAATACCTGCGACTCTTCGGTGTGTTTCGTGTAGCTACATCGCGCGAGCCTCGCGTTAAGGTGCCAGGAGGTATGCTCCGGCGAGTAGCACACCGGCAGAGCGTTCTTTGACCGCTGATCCAAATCGGAGCAACCCCCGGCGCAACAATTGCGACTCGATGGAGTCAAGGCAGCTTGTGCGTATCTACTGTCCGCGCGAGCTAGGAGAGCCATCATTTCGTCGAGCGTAGCCATGTCGAACCTTCGCATCGAGCTGGTGCGCTGCAGCCTGCTCCGCACAGACTGGCGAGGATTGAACAGTTTGAGTCGAAGGTCGTGGTCGTGAGCCCCTCGCTCCAGAAACACGAGCATGCCTAGACCTCCGCCTTCGATGGCGGGGACTTCCGAGAGATCAAGCACAATGATTCGGGCGTCTCTTTGCGAGTTGACAGCTTCGCGTAATTTGAGAGCGGCCTCGCTCCGGACAATTCTGCCTTCGCACTCAATCACTGCCATGTCGCCAATGTTTTTAATATGTACAGTCAGCAGACTTTGCTCCCAGCGTTGGTCTATTGTTCTGAGAACACGAGCCGTGCCATCGATTCGCACCCTGCATTTTGTGCAGGGTAAGCGCCTGATCAGTCGAGGTTGAGAGTTTCTGGCGAGGGACCGAGAAAATTTGCGCTACAGCAAGTGCTGTATCTCTTGGCCAAGCAGAAGGGAATTCACCTGACGAGAGAAGGAAAGAGGCCCGATACCGGCCTCAAATATCTCTCTGCCGGGAATGCCACTCCGGGGCTTACATGGGCGAGGCTCTCACCCGCAACTCAATGCACGAGTAGCCTATGGGGTGTTGGCATAGCGGGATGCGCAGCGACCTACTCTGGCATTGGGGCAGTCCTGAGTTCGATCGAGAAGCGTCGCGTATTTTGGTACGCGACGTGCATGGTAACTGAACTGAGGGCTTAGCCTAACGGGAGCCACGACTATGACGTACGTGATGACCAAACCTTGCCCGGTCTGCAAACAGCAACTAACCAAGCGACAGCCTACCGATACCGTGCACTGCACCTGCGGTAAACATGTTTGGCAGGGCTAACACCGAGCGTGCGCGCTCGCGAGGTTTGCTGTGGACGATTTTGTGATTCTGCTGGTGTTGCGATTTGGGACTTGTCAGCTGCAATTGGAGCAAAAACACGCAAAGGCAGCAGAAGTTGCAGGACAAACAGCAGCCACCGAGACAGAATCAGTCCAAGCCTCCGAAGGAGGGCAGTCCCCCGACGGAAAAGCCTTAATTGTTCATTGAAAGCGTACCGGGCGGGGTTATCTGCTAACCCGCTGATGCCTCGCCCGGCGCAGGTTGCCATTATGAATTCAAACTTCGCGAAGTTTTGGGGATCCGCTCATCAGATGATGGACAGTTTCTTTGCGCGACTTCCTTCTTTGATAGTGGGCATCATCGTCTTTCTCCTGTTCTACGTGCTCAGTATTGTTGTCAGCCGAGTGATATTTCGCACTACTCGCAAGTACCGCCCAAACCTGGGTGTGGTCTTCGCCCGCCTAACGGGAGCGGCAACCATTCTGCTTGGCTTCTTGGTCGCTTTCTCAGTCGTTTCGCCTTCGTTCCAGGTTGGTGACCTGATAAAGATCCTCGGGATCATCGGCGTTGCCATTGGATTCGCCTTTCAGAACATATTGCAGAATTTCCTTGCGGGCTTGTTGTTGCTATGGGCTGAGCCATTTCGTGTCGGGGATGAGATCAAGTTGGACAACTACGAAGGCACTGTGGAAGAGATCCAGGCCCGCGCAACGATCATCGAGACCTACGATGGAAGGCGAGTCGTAATCCCAAATGCGGATTTGTTCACTCATTCGGTCACGGTCAATACGGCGCTCGACATTCGTCGCTGGGAATACGACCTGACCCTAAAAGACAGTCGGGACTTAGCAGAACTTAAGTCTTTCATCATCAAGACTGTGAGCAAAGTTCAGGGGGTTTTGTCGGATCCCAGCCCTGAGGTTCTCGTCATGGACTTGGGCGATCCAGACTCGAACACGGTCAAGGTGCGAGTCTTGTGGTGGACGAGGGCTCCTCGCCAGCATCAAATGCTTACTTCGTACGACAGTGTCTTAACTGCAATCAGACAGACTCTCAACCGTTCCACAGTTGGCCAAGATCGTGCCGCTTAATCGAGTCCTTTGTCACCAAGCCTTTTCTGTGCCGTGGACCTGAAACAGCTGAGCAAGTCAAGCCTTCTTAAGCATCCGTACGAGGGAAACGAGAACAACCGCTCCAAGTATCGCCACCACGATGCTGGGGATGAGGCCCCCACTCGTGTAGAAGCCCAGCATGCTCATGATCCAGCCACCGACGATGCCACCCACAATGCCAAGCACGATATCCATGAGCGCTCCATACCCAGAACCCTTCATGATCTTGCCAGTGGCCCAGCCGGCAATGAGGCCCACAATGATCACCCATATCAGCCAGAACATGTGACCTCCTCTTTACCGCGGACCTGAAAGCAGCCCGCAGGCGTGCTGCCCAGCAACTCTGGAAATGGCGAGTGGCAGCGCGATAGTTTCTGGATAGCATAGCTGTCAATAGGGATTTCCGCTTTGGATCTCCAAGCAGGCAGCATTAGGGGGATTAATTGACACAGGCCTTGGCAGAAGTGGCACATACATCCGCCAGGGTGGGGAAGACTATGGAGGGCTCTTCCCTACAGATTTTACTGTAGGTAGGGAACGGGGCCCTGCGTAACAAAATTACGCGGAACTAGAAGATTCCACTTCCGAACAAAGGGCCGAATCTCTCATCTAAGTTGTTGTAACAATTGCCTCCCCCATCCTGGAAACTCGCCAAGCTGATGGCTCTTGTTGCCGATATAAACAGGGCGCTAGACGAGCGCGACAAGAAACGGAACATTGCTTGCAAGAACGAGAGAGAGGACGAGGCGAGTTTTTGCGGTACCGTTGTTGTTTAAGGGAGACTGCAATGATTCTGATCACTGGAGCAAGTGGAAATGTCGGTCGTGAAGTGGTAAAGCAAGCGCTGGCCGTAGGGCTGAAGATACGCGCCACCTTCCAGTCGCCTGCCGTAGCAGCCAAAGCCCCTGCGGGATTGGAAGGTGTGATCATGGATTACGCCAAACCGGACACGATTCGTCCAGCATTGCACGGGGTAGAGAAGATTTTTCTGGTTGGACCGCCGCTGCGGGACCTGCCAACGTTCGAAGCGAACTTCATCAAAGAGGTGCGCGCTGCCGGGCGGCGGCAGCACGTCGTTAAACTTTCGGCTTTAGGTGGGCGCGAGTCCATGTTTCCGAGCCAGCATCGCGATTCGGAAGAGAACATAGAGGCCTCGGGTTTACCCTACACATTTCTTCGTCCTAACGGTTTCATGCAGAACTTGGTCAACTATGATGCGGGCGCTATCAGGTCTCAGAATGTGTTCTATGGATGCCAGGGGAACGGCGCGGTCAGCGTAGTTGATATCCGGGATATTGCCGCGGTGGCCGTGATAGTTCTCGCCGCGACGGGACACGAAGGCAAGTCCTACGCATTAACGGGAGGTGAAGCTCTTACCAACGAGCAAGTTGCCGAAAAGATCTCTCGCGTTGCGGGACGCAAAATCAGCTATGTGGACCTGCCGGCGGCCGAATTGAAGAAAGGCACGTCTCTATCGCGAGGGGAAAGCGAGTCTAGTGACCGACGACGTCGAACGGCTCACCGGACACAAGCCGATCACCTTCGATCAGTTTGCGCGCGACTACGCCTTTGCTTTTCAGGATGAGGCAAAGGTCGCGAGTTAACTGTGCTGTGTGCTGTCAGGATGACATTGCATGGCGGCTGGGATTGAAAGCACGATCTAGACGCTGAGGGATTTGCTGTCGTAATACCACAAACACCGTATAGAATCTGTCGGAGCCGTAGTACTCTGGGGATTGCTAGGCGTTGGGAGGGCACAGAAGACCGTGTCTGTGAACTGTGCACCAAAGCTATAGTGACAGAAGACTCCGAGTTGGGCGCGATCTTTGTCAGAGCTGCAATCGGCCCAACATGAGGCACAGCGAGCGACTCAGAAAACTGGCCGCCAGGAAACTTATCAGCGAAGGGCACCCTGTGGAGAAGCGGTCACGCCCCATCAAAGCACTCCTACTATTCCATCCGCGATGCGGGATTTATTGGCCGCTCAGTGATAGGATACGGCTGCCGTGCCAACATAAGCGCCAATCAAGTGCGCGATCTGTGGCAACTTAATCTCGCTCGAAGACCAGGACGGGAAGCCTGATCACTTACATGAACCGGAACTCCTTCGCGATATTGTCCACATCCGCGGACGGTGCACACTTCCGACCCCTGAGACCGCCTGCAGTGCTTTCTTGGCCCGCACTTAACGACGACGGAATCCGATCCAGGTAAAAAAGGTCCCTGCTAAGACGCCGGCCGCAAAAACTGTGCCTATTGCCTGCAATGGCCTCTGCTTGACCGTGTGTTTCGCTTCCTCGATTGCGTCTTCAGCAGCATGGCGGCCATGCCTGATCGCTTGGCTTGCCGACCGGACGCCATCTCCCACCGCATCAGTGACCCTAGACCTAATCTTGGAGACCTCGCGAAGAGGACTCTCAACCATTGCCGGTTTTTCCAATACATTCGCTAGCATAAGGTTTACTCCTTCTCCGATACCTACTGAGTGCAAGAGCTTTGCCAAAAAGCGAGTGGCTTTGTTTTCTGCTCGATGCACGCAGAGGAAGGGGAAGAGAAAGACTCTTTTGGGAAGGTATCGGGAAAATCTGCACTATCAAAATCTGACATCCGTATTTCTCACCTGGATTCTGAGGGGTTCCACCCCACAACCGAGGGCTCCAATTGGGACTCCAATTCCACCAGGAATGGGATAAACTGACAAACCCTAGGACCGCTTCCACCGCATCCAATAAACCCGAAAGCCTGGACTCAATTCAAGGGATGACGATCTAAACATGCCGGGGGAGCGCCCTTAAACGAGACAAGCAAATGAGATACGCGAGCGTAAGGGATGCACTGTTGCGCACCTGCGATGATGTGGACCGAAACCATACCCTGCAAATGGCGGCCGCGCTCTCCTACTATTTTGTTTTGTCTCTTTTCCCAGCGTTGGTTTTTCTATCCGCGGCGATTGCATATTTACCCATCCATGATTTATCCCACCAGACGTTGATCCTTCTAGCGCCTTTTCTGCCAGCCGAGGGGATGGACCTGATTCGCAGAGTGCTGGGCGACGTTATCCGATCGGACAAGGGAACGTTCCTTTCATTTGGCCTGTTAGGGACGCTTTGGACCGTTTCCGGAGGGTTTGCAGCAATCATCGAAGCGCTGAATGTTGCCTGCGATGTGAAGGACAATCGTCCGTTCTGGAAAACCCGGCCTTTGGCCGTTGGTTTGGCCCTTTTAGTCGGCACGCTGGTACTGATTTCTTTGTGCGTAATGGTTCTGGGACCCAGATTCGGAGAATGGCTGGCGGGAGAAGTTCATCTTTCCCAAGGATTCGTGTTGCTCTGGCCCTACGTGCGCTGGAGCATGGTAGTGGGGTTTACCGTGCTTGCGGTTGAAGCTCTCTATTTCCTTGCGCCCAATGTGAAGATGCGCTTTCGAGCGACCCTGCCTGGAGCGTTTCTAGCTGTGGGCTGCTGGATTGGCCTCTCTCATTTGCTGGGCCTCTATTTTCGCCACTTTGCCGCGTTCAACAAAACTTATGGGACGCTCGGCGCCGCCATTGCGCTGATGATCTGGTTGTACTGGACAGGCTTCGCCATCTTGGTGGGAGCGGAACTCAACGCCGAACTGGCAAAAATAAGCCCCCAGGGGAAGCTGCAGGAGAGGCAGGAACCCCCGACAATTACAACGATTGATCTCGCAGCTTGAATTGCTGGTGTCGCCGACCGGAGACAAGCCAGCAGAAGCACCGGAAGCGGCGATGCACTCCAGATTCCTCTGCCGTCTCGACAACTGCCGTAGATTCGGGAGCATCCAACCTCCATTGTCCGTCGCCTGGGTGCAAAAGTGCGTCTCTACTTCACCAATGTCAGGGCCACATTTTTTCGCTTGTTGAAAAACGGGCCAGCTTTCTTACGGTATGCGTTTATCGGCTCCATGCTCTCTACTTTGTTTCCTCTTGTTCAGCGCGGCCATTCTAGCGCAAGAGTCGCCACGGAGCCCCAGGGAAGTTTACGAAGGTCAGACGGTGAGTGCCATCGACATCATTGCGAATCCCCGGCATGACGTGGGTCCCCTCGGTAGCGTCGTGGCTCAAAAAGTTGGACAACCTTATTCTGAGGCGGACGTGCAAGCCAGCATCGCAGCACTGGAGAAAGCTGGCTTCGAAAAAGTCGCGGTCGATGCAATTCCGGAACCTTCTGGGCTGCGTCTGAACTTCATTGTTGAGCCCCCCTACTACCTCGGCATAATCGAATTTCCGGAAGCGGCAAAATATTTCTCGTACACCCGTCTTCTGCAAGTAACGAACTTTGCGGATCAAGATCCGTACGACCCAGCCCGCCTTCCCGTCGCGGAGGAAGCACTACACCATTTCTTGCAAAGAAACGGATATTTTCAGGCCCGAGTACATGCCGAGCCACGGATTGACGATTCACTTCAATTGGTAAACGTAACGTTCTCAGTACAAATGGGAAAGCGGGCGCGCATTGGAGGCATCGAGGTTGAGGGTTCCGGCCCCGAGCAGGCCCGCCTGCTTCATTCGGTCCGTTCCCTCCGCGCGCGCCTGACCGGAGCGCTGCTGAAACCCGGGAAACCTTACACCTCGGAGCGGATCAAGGCCGCGACCGCATTGATCAAGAAAAGCCTGGCCCAACAGCATCGGCTGGCCAGCACAGTGCGCGAGGATCCACCGCAATACCATACGGAGAACAATCGAGTGGATGTGTCTTTCCAAATAAAACTGGGCCCGGTGGTCATGGTTCGCGTCACGGGCGCTCGACTGTCCGCGATTCCATTCATGTCCCGCCGTTTAATGAATAAACTGATTCCGATCTACGCCGAAGGCGCCATCGATCGCGACCTGGTTGAAGAGGGTCAGCAGAATCTCGTCGATTACTTTCAGAAGAAAGGCTATTTCGACGCTCAAGTCAAGAGCGATTTTCAGCGCCAGCCCGACCGGATCTCTCTGGTTTATGAAATCGATCGCGGAAAAAAGCACAAGGTCGACCGCGTTTCCTTCCGCGGAAATCGCCAGATTTCCGAAAAGGAGCTGCTGGCGCAGGTCGTGGTAAAGAAATCCCACATCTGGACGCACGGCGCCGTCAGCCAGAAGCTGTTGAAACAGAGCAAAGACAATCTGCAGGCGCTCTACCGCGATCGGGGCTATGAAGAAGTCAAGGTCACTCCTAAGGTCGTCGATCGCGAACCGAAACTGGCTGTGACGTTCGAGATAGACGAAGGCCAGCAAACGCTCGTCGACAATGTGCAGGTAGCGGGAAACAACCGGGTCCCTTATGCCGAACTCACCGCCCCCAAGGGATTTCAATTGCAGGCGGGCGCCCCATTTTCTTCGCGGCGTTTGTCCGAAGACCGCAACCGGATTTCAGCGACCTACTTGAATCGGGGATATCTCAACGCCGAGGTGAAGCCGACGGTCGTCCTCCACCAAGACAATCCCCACTTGGTGGATATTACATATGCCGTGACTGAAGGACAGATGGTGCGGGTGAGCGATGTGGCTTATTTGGGACAAAAGCGAACGCGACTCTCATTACTCAGCAAGACGGCACAGATTCCACGCGAATCGCCCATGAGACGAGGTCAGTTGCTCGCGGCGGAGAGCCGTCTTTACGACTTGAGCATCTTCGATTGGTCAAGCGTGGGCCCGCGAAAGCCGATTGTCGATCAGACAGATGAGGAAGCACTGGTCAAAGTGCACGAAGCCAAGCGCAACGAAATTACCTACGGAGCGGGGTTTGAGGTGTCGCACCGCGGAGCAAGCGTTCCCTCAGGTTCCGTGGCCGTTCCTGGCGGAACCACGGTTAACTTAGGTGGTAACCAGCTCGCATCGAGCCAATCCACATACGCCAGTCCGCGTGGCTCGATTGAGTTTATACGGCGAAATATGCGTGGTCTGGGAGAGACCGCAAGCACTTCTCTTTTGCTCTCGCGGCTCGATCAACGCGAAGTTAGCACCTATGCTCAACCGCACTTTCTGAACTCGCAATGGAGTTCTCTGACCAGTTTCTCCATCGAACGCACAACGGAGAACCCTCTCTTCGCGGCCGGCCTCGGAGATCTCTCGTTCCAGGTAGAAAAACTGGTAAGCCGCAAAACCAACACACGGCTCCAACTTCGTTACGATTTCAACAAGACCATGCTGTCGCACCTGCTGGTCCCAGATCTTGTGCTGCCGCAGGACCGGAATATCCACCTCTCCACGCTTTCAAGCACGCTGATTCGCGACACCCGAGACAAACCTCTGGACGCGCACCGTGGAATTTTTGCCACTTTCAATGTAGGCATCACACCGGTGGCGTTAGGCTCCAGCGCTAACTTCGCCAAATTCGTCGGACAATATGCCTTCTACAAACCATTTCACTCTGTAGTCTTCGCTAACAGTCTGCGGCTCGGTCTGGCAAAAGCATTCGCCAGAAGTTTTGTTCCTACCAGTCAACTGTTTTTCTCTGGCGGGGGAACCTCGTTACGCAGCTTTCCGATCGATGAAGCCGGACCACAACGCGTGGTTCCCTTCTGTACCGGCCTAAAGAATCAAACAGGGTGCGTTAAAGTCACCGTGCCGGTGGGTGGGCGACAACTTTTCATTTTTAACTCCGAAATTCGTTTTCCGCTGGGGATCATGAAAGCGCTTGGCGGAGTCCTGTTCTACGATGGCGGCAATGTCTATAGCGGAATCAGCTTCGGCAGTTTCGCTCGCGACTACACCAATACAATTGGAGTTGGTCTGCGCTATTCCACCCCGATTGGACCCATACGCATCGATTTCGGACATAACTTAAATCCTGTGCCTGGAATCAATTCAAACCAATACTACATAACTCTAGGCCAGGCCTTTTAGGAGCAGTTATGCGATGGCGGCGAAGCATCGGTTGGGCGTTGGCAGCGCTCGGGGTTTTGCTCCTGGTGGGAGCGGTCGGCGGATATCTGTTTCTGAGGAGCCGCAGCTTCCAGGAATATGCGCTGCGAAAAATCGTCGAGGATACAAATGAAGCTACTGGCGGGCGAGTTGAAATCCGCGCCTTCGACTTTCAACTGTCAAAGCTCACAGCTCATCTCTACAACATTACCCTGCATGGCAAGGAACGTCGGGGCCAACCGCCGCTGCTGCAAGTCGACAAGCTTACAGTTGGCCTGAAGATTCAATCTTGGTTGCGTCGCAAGGTCACGTTGAGAGAACTTCTAGTTGAGCATCCTGTGGCGCACCTGGTGATAGACCGCGGTGGCAACAGCAACCTTCCACAAACCCCGCCGAGCCAAAGCAGCAGCAAGACCAGCGTTTTCGACTTAGCGATCGGGCACGTGCGGCTTACCAATGGAGAGATTGATTACAACGACAAGAAAACTCCCCTGGATGCCGACCTGCACAATCTGAACACAGAAATTCGTTTCGATCCGCTGGCCACGAGTTATCGGGGAAATATCTCGTACGACGACGGCCACCTGCGTTATGCGAGGTACTCGCCACTTCCGCACAGCTTGAATGCGAGATTCAACGCCACGCCATCGGGTTTATCGCTGGAATTGGTCGAACTTAAGGTCGCCTCTTCCGCTATTTCATTCCGTGCCGCGCTCACCAACTACAACAATCCTGTGGTCGAAGGCAACTACGAGATCAGCATTCATGCGCCGGATTTCGCTGCAATGTCGCCGAATGTGAAGCCAACCGGAGATGTTTTGCTGGCCGGCACGCTACATTATCGCGGCGCAAGCGGCCAACCACTGCTGCAAGCCGTCTCCATCGATGGCCGCGTTGCCAGCGAAGCGCTTGCCGCTGCGTCTTCCGGAGCGCGTCTCGACCTGCGCCGGCTGCGGGGAGAATATCAGCTCACGAATGGCACGCTCCGGGCTCGCAACATTGGTGCCGAAACGCTCGGCGGCCAAGTCAGCGTCGATGCCGAGATGGAGCATTTGGATCGCACACCCGTGTCTCGGGTCCGGATGCTCTTGCGAGGTATTTCGATGCAATCGGCGCAACAGGCCATTCGCACGTCAGAGCTAAAAGGTATAAAGCTATCGGGCAGGCTCGACGGCACCGTGGTTGCTAATTGGACCGGCGGCGGGATGAACACACTTCGCGCCAGTTCCGATCTAAATCTGCGGTCCCCCGCAAATGCCAAGTCGAACCCTTCCGGGAAGGTGCTTCCCCTCGATGGGGCGATTCATGCCACCTACGACAGCAAACGCGATACCATCGCTTTCCGCCAAACCACGCTTCGAGTGTCTTCGACCACGCTGGCATTGCAAGGAGAAATCAGCCAACACTCGAATTTGCAAGTTGACGCGAATGCCGGCGATCTACATCAGTTGGTGGCTCTGGTTTCTGCGCTCCGTCCAGGTCAATCCATTGCTTTCGCGATTTCGGGTTCAGCGGAATTGAAGGGAACCGTGCAAGGCTCAATGCACCAACCTAACCTTACCGGGCAATTGAGCGCGCAGAACCTGCAAATGCAAGGCAGCCGATGGAGCCGCGCGCAACTCAAGGTGCAGGCAAACCCTTCGCAGATCGTGCTCGAAAACGGCTTCCTTGTGAATGCTCATCAAGGCCAAGCCTCCTTCCGCGCGAAAGTAGAGTTGCACAACTGGTCGTACGTTCCTTCCGATCCGATTGCATTGAACATTTCCGCGCAACGAATGTCGGTAACCGATTTGCAACATCTGGCGAATCAGCAATACCCGGTCTCTGGAGATTTATTCGCGGATATTTCGTTTCATGGGTCCCAGCTTGAGCCGGCCGGGATCGGTTCGGTGAGGATTCTGAACGCACGTGTGTATGGCGAGCCTTTCCGGAATCTCGAGATGAAATTCCACGGGGACAAAGGTTCGATAGCGTCCACAATGAATGCGAGTTTGCCGGCTGGCTCGGCGACGGCGAGGCTTTCCTACACTGCGAGAACCAAGGCGTACGATTTCACGCTCAATGTGCCCTCGGTCGTACTGCAGAAGTTGAGCATGGTGCAGGCAAAGAATCTGCCGCTCACTGGAACCTTAACCGCCTCGGCGCGGGGGCAGGGAACCTTGGACAATCCCCAGTTGACCGCCGTAATGGACCTTCCACAGCTTCAACTTCGGCAAAATTCAATATCGCAACTGAAAGCAGAGCTGCACGTGGCCAATCAGCGCGCTGACCTGGCGCTTAGCTCGCAGGTCGCGCAGACCTCAATACGGATGCAGGCGAAGGTAAATCTCACCGGCGACTACTATACCGAAGCCGCGATGGATACCGGCAAGGTGGAGCTCGACCCAGTGCTCGCGATGTACTTGCCCAGCGTGCCTGAGGGCTTTCAGGGCGAAGCCGAATTCCATGCAACCATGAAAGGCCCATTGAAGGACACGTCTCAAGTGGAGGCTCACCTGGCGATTCCCCGGTTGAACGCCAGCTACCAGTCGCTGCAAATCGGGGCTGCCGGCCCCATCCGCGCCGACTACTCACGCTCCGTTATTACCCTGCAGCCCATGGAAATCAAGGGGACGGGC
>WNFO01009025.1_pt1 | contig 15591 bp, 10 predicted proteins | sample 5400251 | NCBI WGS metagenome assembly WNFO01 (sample SAMN13153354, study PRJNA577476) | soil metagenome | isolation source: 100 cm saprolite under Madrone tree | place: USA:California | collected 2016-06-14 | reverse complement strand
GGAGACATCGATGGGGAAATTGACGCCGTCCCGATGCGTCGCGATTGGGAAGCCGCACTCAAGGTCGCCAAGGCTCTCGGTGATAAGAAGTGGGAAAATCGCGCGTCCGGCGAGATCGGATTTTCGCTGTTTCTGGAAGGGGACATGACAGCAGCGCGCCAGAAGGTAGCTGGCGCTCTGATGGGGGCAATGATGCTCGGCGACGCCGGGGCACAAATCCGTTATCTAGCTGCAATCGGACACGCCTTCGTGCAGATGGGTTCGTATGATGACTCACTCGGATACTTTGACAAAGCGCTGAAGATTGCCGCCTCAAACCCTGACACCGGATACCCATTTCTTGTCAACGAAGGAAGGCTGCAGGCATTCAGGGGTATGGGGAAGTTCGATGCCGCAGAACAGCTCGCCGACGAGATCATCGCCCAGGCACGCTCAAGACAAAAACATGTCAAGGAGACGCAAGCTCTAATCACGGCCGGGACCGTGGCAGTTGCAAAGAAGGATGAAGCGAAAGCGATCGAAGACTTCCAAACAGCAATCGACCTGGCTCAAAAAGGTAAATTCACCCGCCTTCTCGCCGATGCTCAATTCTATTTAGAAGACATTTATCGCAAGAGGGGTGACCTACCGAAGGCAGAATCCCTGGCAGCCGCCGCAGCGGAATCAACGCAGAGCAGCGGTGACATTTATTTGCTCCCCCTGCGACTACAAGCCCTGGCGCAGTTGCAAGCTAGCCAGGGCAAACATCGCGATGCCAGCGCAACTTATGACCGAGCGTCCGACATCCTGGATGCTATGATCGGGAACGTTACATCCGCGCACGGCAAGATCGGCCTTATCACTGCTATGAGCGCGGTCTACACCGAACATTTCGCCTTGGTTGCAGACCATTTGAACGATACTGCCAAGGCCTTCTCGGTCCTTGAGCACGCACGCGGCCGCGTAACCACTGATCTGCTGATGAGTGGAAAACCTCCTGATTCTCCCGAGGAACTAGAAATCGAGAAACAGATTAGCCGATTGAATCTCGAACTAACAAAAACGGATTCCGCCGAGCAGATCCGCAATATTCGAGACAAGATTTTTCTCGTCGAACAAGCACGGCGGGTTGCTCCCGCGTCGGGCGCCTGGAAATCGAGACCATGGGAAACGATCCCACTGGAACGCATACGAGAGGGCTTCGCCACAAACGAGCTGATACTTGAGTATGTTGTCGCTGATCCTCATTCCTATTGTTTAGTGATCGGCCGGGACTCTGCGCGCATCGTCCCGCTTGCCAGTCGCGAAAGCCTCGAAAAGTTGGTCGCGGCATATCTAAAGACACTGAAGGCGAAAGGAGCGTCAAAGACGGAAGGAGGTCAACTGTACTCGGAGCTTTTCAAGAACATCCCGGAAGCCGCTAAGAAAGAGCGCTTGGTAATCGTCCCGGACGGCCGCCTCCATCTGCTGCCGTTCGATGCCCTCGTTGACGGCAGAGGCCGGTACTTGGTCTATTCCCACACGATAACGTACGCACCCTCTGCGAGCGCAATGTACTTGATGAACTCGATGACGCCGCGCCAGCCCGCACAACTTGCGCTGCTCGCGGTTGGAGGCATCCCTTACGACCAGACGGCAGACCTCAACAAATTGGCAAAGATGCGCGGGTACACCAACCACACGTTAGTTAGTCTGCCGGCTTCCAAAGAGGAGGTTCTCGCCGCCTATGCCGCGGTCCATACTGGCACCAATACTCTCTTAATTGGACCAACCGCGACAAAATCTGCGTTTGAACACTCGGATCTGGACCAGCACGCCATCATCCATTTGGCAGTACATGGCGTGGCGAACGAGAAACACCCGGACCGAGCCGCGCTGATACTTCTCAGCGATTCGTCATCGGGAGATGATGGCATTTTGGAGGCAAGCGAGATTGTTCACCTTCATACGAATGCCGATCTGGTTGTCTTATCCGCCTGCGATACAGCGGTTGGCAGTCTGCAAGGCGAAGAAGGCATCGCAAACCTCTCTCTCGCGTTTATGTTGGCCGGTGCGAAGAATGTAGTTTCTACGCTTTGGAGCATCGGCGACACGTCTACCCTCTATTTAATGAAGCGCTTCTACGCTCATCTGGCCGAGAGAAGTACCGTCGCGTATGCCTTGACTGCGGCCAAGCGGGACATGCTTAAGACTTACGGCCCGCAGGCCATTCCGTATTATTGGGCCAGTTTCAGGTTGGATGGTGTCGGAGATCATTCCATCAGTTTCAACTCTAAGAGGCTAACTACCACGAAGTAGGGAAGCGATAAATGCCACTCGCACAAAAAACGTCATCGCCACCATTGACCCAGAAGGACCGGGCGAAGATCCTTAGCGTCCTTAAGAAGCTCGTTCCCGAACGCCACATCAATGTCAGCAACGCAAATCAGGACTATGGCCCGTGGCATGCGCTCGTTGACGAGCGCATGCCGCATCTCGTTGATGTGGACACCACAGAAGCGTTTGAAGCTGGTGTGAGTGAACTCCTCAAAGCACTAGGCAGCAGCCACACAGCTTTTTTTCATCAGCGCCGCGACAGTGTCCCCGCACCCTATTCCATCAACGCCACGCTGCGCGCGGTCGACACTCCAGAAGGCAAGCGTTGGATGTTTGTGGATGTGATTGAAGACGGGCCGACGTTTCAGGCGGGGATTCACCCAGGCGAACTCCTTCTCTCCGTAGACTCCGAAGCGGTGATACCGCCAAGGTCCGCAAATTTCCGCATCGGCGGCAGCCATAAACTTGAGATTGGAACTCTCAGCGGCGGCAAGCGGCAGGTCGCTATCGAAGTCCCAAATCGAGCGGCAAAAGATCGGCCACCGATGATTGAGCCCCGCAGTCTATCCCACCGGATGCTTGCTCCCGACACGGGTCTTGTCAAAGTAGCGACCTTTCCGGGAGCTGTCGGTCAGAGTTTCGCCCGGGCTTTGGACCAGGCTATACGCGACATGAAAGATCACGGCATTCAACGGCTCGTCGTGGACATTCGAGGCAATATCGGGGGTGGGTTAGGATCTTTGCGACTCCTGAGCTATCTGTGTCCGGGCAAAGTGGAGATAGGTTATAGCGTTACGCGGCGGCGCCTTCGGAAAGGGTACCAGAAGGAAAAATTGACCCGCATTGGCAAGATTCCCGCGACAAAAGCAGAGCTGTTTATGATGGCCGTGCGTTTCAAAATCTTCCAGAGGGACCGCTCAATGGTCCTGATAACCGAGGGGCTCGGCCCGCAACCATTCCATGGTCGCACCGTCGTTCTCATCAATGAGCATTCCCACAGCGCGGCGGAGATGGTCGCGAGTTTCGCAAAAGAGAATCGCCTCGCAACAATCATCGGTACCAGAACGGCAGGTGAGGTACTCGGGGGCGCCAATTTCAAGTTGCCCAGCGGGTACGTTCTACGCATGCCTATTGCGGGCTGGTATACCTGGAAAGGGGAGTGCATAGAGGGCAAGGGAGTAGAACCCGATGTCGCCGTTGAGAACACTCCACAATTGCTCGCGAGTGGCGTTGATACCCAATTAGAGAAGGCCTTGGCGGTAGTCGAAACACTCTAAACAGCTATAGCCACCCCTAGGCTAAGGGATTCCGATCACTTCTCCGGTAAGTCACTCCGCTTGTCCTAAGGGCCGTTTAGCCCCTCTCATTCCGTGCGCAGTGCCGCGATTGGGTCGATGACTGAAGCGCGCCGCGCCGGCAGGTAGCCGGCAAGCAAAGCAACGGCAACAAGTAGCAGAGACACCGTCACGAGGGTGGGAAAGTCGTTCGGGGAGAGACCGAAGAGCATGCTGGCGATCAGGCGACTGGCAGCGAGCGCGCAAGGAATTCCAAGCGCTATTCCCAACAAAGCCAGTGCCAGCGTCTCTCGCAGCACGATCAAAAGAACTTTCCCGGGCTGCGCACCTAACGCGACACGAATGCCGATCTCGCGCGTGCGGCGCGTAACCGCATAGGACATCAAACCATACAAACCAATAGAAGCCAGCAAAAGAGCGAGAGCTGCGAAGAAACCGGCTAGCACGGCAGTGACACGTTCCTCCACAAGAATCCGACTTATTATCTGGGTAACCGTTCCGGTGCGGAGCACGTACTCGTGTCCGAGTGAATCAATCTCACTGCCAACGGTTTTTGCGAGCGCTTCGGGAGGTACGGTCGTTCGAACGAGAAGTTCGCCCAGTTGCACCCACTTCGGATATTGAAGATAGGAGAGATAAATTACAGGTGCGGCCGCATCGCGGAGATCGAAATCTCGAGCATTGCCGGCGATGCCAACTATTTGGATGTTTTGAAAGTCCGGCATGACCCCGAAGCGAATGCTCTTCCCCATGGCATCGCCGTTCGGAAAAAGACGTTCAGCGAGACTACTGCTAACGATGCCAGCGCGTGGGTGCCGGTCATCGTCGGTTCCATCAAAGTCACGGCCCTGGAGCAGGTTGATCCCAAGCGTTCCGAAGAAATTGGGCGAAACCATTGCTGCACTCGTCATTATGCTGACGTCCGTGGCTGAATCGGCGGACATCACTGAAACCGCATCCCGCCAGAGTTGTGGGCTTGGGATGGAAGCTTCTGAAAAACAAACCGATCGCACCCCCGGTATCCTGGAGATCCGCGCGATGAGTTGCGTATGGTACGTGTTCATGTCCAAATTCTGGTAGCCGCCCGGCCTGGGATTCAGCCTAACCTCGAGCAAACTGTCTTTATCGAAACCAAGATCGATGGAACGCAATCTTTGGAAGCTGCGCACCAAAAGTCCGGCGCCTAGCAACAAGATCAGGGAAAGAGCCACCTGGGTGATGATAAGCACTTTGCTCAACTTGCCGACTCCGCCAGCCAAGCTGCGCGCACTTTGCTGCAAGACAGAAGCTGGGTCCTGGCGCGAGCAACGCCAAGCCGGTGCGAGGCCGAAAAGAATTCCGGTGAAGACCGCTACAGATAAGACGAGGGAGAGCACGCGCAGATCGGGGCTCAAATCAAGAGAGACCGGCGTGAAGTAATCCTGTGTCATGAGGGTCACGAGCAAGCCGCTTCCCCAGTAAGCGAATGCGATCCCCAAGAGGGACCCGGCGAGGGACAGCACAAGACTCTCGGTTAATACCTGGCCAGCGAGTGCCCAGCGGCTCGCGCCGATGGCCACACGCACACTCATTTCATGGCTGCGGGCAGCAGCGCGCGCCACCATCAGATTCGCGAGGTTTACGCAGGCAACGAGCAAAATCAGTCCGACAATGCCCGCGAGAACATAAAGCGGCCGCGAAAATTGGGAACGCAGGTCAACGGCAACACCCGTTCGAACCGGGGAGACATCAAGTCCCATCGACAGGAACCTCTGCCGCCGCGGTCCAGGAGTCTGCGTCGAAGCGGTCGCTTCGAGCACTTCAGGCCAAAAGGATAGAAGTTGCGATCGAGCCTGGACAATATTCACGCCATCCTTGAGCCGGCCTGTGGCAAACACCCATAGCAGAGAGCGGTCGTCGAGACTGAAGGTGCGGCCTTGAATGAGCGGATAGGCGGTGATGGGAATGGTGACGTCAGGCGGTTCGCCAGTCGTCATGCCGGTAAACCACTTTCGAGTTACGCCCACAATCGTGAATGGCTGGCCTTCAATGTGAATCTGTTTTCCTACAACATCAGGCGCGCCGCCGAAGCGCTGTTGCCAGAACTCGTTGCCGATCACGGCGACCTGGAATGTTGAGCCGACGTGAGGATCCACGTCTCCGAGTGTAAGCAAACGGCCAAGGAGAGGAACAACGCCAAGCTCGGAAGCCGGAAAAAACTGTTTGCCCACGCTCGACTTCGCGGAACATGGAATACGAGAACGGGATTTTGCCATCAAGCCGGGTCGCGGAAAGCTCGACAAGGCGTTCCGGCTGTCGGACGGGGAGGTCACGAAGAAGCAGAGCATTGACGAGGGTAAATATGGCCGTATTCGCACCGATTCCCAGCGCAAGGGAGAGTATTGCAACAGCCGTGAAGCCAGGATTTTTGCCCAAGATGCGTACGGAGTAGCGCAGATTCTGCCAAAACGTCTTCAATGTAGTCACTCCCGAGATCCGGGGTTCAGAGAACCTCTTCACGTTTACGCCAACCGAGGATCTCTTTCAAGCCCCGGTTATTCGGACGGTGAACCGCGCGAGGACCACACGGCCGCATAGCGCGTTACTCGAAGCTCGCGGCCTGTCACGTTGAAATGGACCAAAAGGGTTATGCAACCAGGTCCTGCATTTTTTAATTGCGTTTTTCCTTTCTGGAGGCCTCCTAGTATGAGGGGGAGTTCTCGCTCGTTTTTCCGCGCAGGCTTGGTGGACCCGTCCCACTTCGGTCAGCCACCCTGCTTAGCTGCGCGCCGCTCGATGGTTCCGAGCCGGACGCGAAGGTAGAAACCCTGTTATTGGTGCGCACGCTCCACGTGTGTCTTGACGCTGATCAAGGCGCAATCAGCGGGACATTACTTCTCAGCTTGGATTGAGGTTTCTTGAGGGGAATGCCTCATTAAAGGTGAAAGGGGAAATTTCAAGAGATGAGGCAATCGAGCGGAAGTGCCATTGCGTAAGAAAAGGCACACGGCTGGAGCGGAATTCACTTCGGAACTCCTCTTGTCTTTCGAGCAAACAGAGCAAGGTGTTCGATCCGATGGCAGACCTTTGGGAAAAGACAACGGGCGGCTATTCCTTCCGGTTCTTCTCTCCGGAACAGGTGGATCAGATCCTGTGTGACGGCGCGAAGCGAGGCCGGGCCGGTTCTCACGCTGCTATCGAAAGGGTACTGAAACATGAACCGGGGTTAGAGCGAGCAGATCTCTGGAAGCGCATTCGGCGGCTCAAGAGTCCTTCGCAGGGGCCGAGCTATCGCCGTTCAGTATGGGGCGCGGAGGACGAAAAGATCTTGCGCGAGGGGTACGAGAGAGGATGGCGGGGAAAGGAAGAGGCAGTACGCGAACTATTGAAACGTCACCCCGATTGGCGCCCCCACATCGTCTGGCGGCGTGCCGCCAAGCTCGGGCTAACGCAGGGCATATCTAAACGGGGCAAACAAGCCGGTCGACGTCTGTGGTCCGAAGACGATGACCGCGTCCTGCTCAATCTTGCTGGATATAAGTCCGCCAAAGTAATTGCGAAAATATTGCATCGGACCATCAATGGAGTCCTCCACCGCCTATCAGTTCTCGGAAAGAGTAGCCGAGTACACAAAGAGGGGTATGCCCGCCGCAGCCTCGCTGAGGAATTGCACCTAGGCTGCAGGATGATCCAGAGATTAATCGTTGAGGGGCTGTTGGAAGTTCGGGATCCGCGCATCACAAAGCGTTCAATGGATGACCTGTGGAGATCCAAGCGGGGATTAGGCCCGTCAGACGACCAGAAGTTTGAAGTAGAGGCCTCAGCGTCGGAACCGCAGATGGCGGCGGAGGCCCTCCTGGAACACGGCTCAGTCGAGCTTGGTAAAGAAGGTGCTGGAGCATCGTCGACTCGATCGTCACGGGCAACGAGGTTTTGGGCCGAAGCTGCGCATACGCTTGGGGTCAGCGAGGCGGCTATCCGGGAGTACATCGCCCATGGAGCCTTGCAGCTGTGCGACCCACGCATTACCGAGAAGTCGCTAAGAAACTTCTGTCGACGGCACGGCTCTCTGATCAACTACTCGTTTCTCAATCAGGAAACCCGTGCTTGGCTCAAAGACTCAATGGACTTTGTTCCTACCGCTGGTGAAACTGCTGCCAAACAATTAGGGCCCTTCCGCAAGCACGCACAAGTTGTGAGAAGCTGCAAGCATTGTGGCCGACATATTCGAGGCAACGTCTATTTCCGGCATATAAAGCGTTGTCAAAGGGGAGCAGCGGGCGCACGCGAAATCGGGCCGGCCGTCAAGGCTCCGCACGGTTAGGCACGTTCCACAAGTCGTCGCAAAGCGAACTGCCGCCGCATGACCGGCGTCACGTCGAACCGTGACCGCGGTCACTGACTTCGCGATGCAAGCAGACGTAAGAAGGACACGTAGAAGGACACTGAGTGCCGAGGGATGAGACCGGCAATTTATCTTCCAAGTTGGCAAACTCTTTGAAGAGTAGCATGGCGGCGTGCTGCGCGAGGGGATTCGCGCGCTGTCCGAAACGTTGATGGAAAGGGAAGCGTGAACGCCGTTCGTCCCGCCGACTGATACCAAAGTATCGACGATACCTTCATCCAATTGTCTCGCCTCCGGAAGCGGACCTCGTCGACCTCCGCCAACGCGTAGTGGCGACACGGTGGCCCGACAAGGAGATTTTCACTGATCGATCGCAAGGCCGAGGCGAAGCTGAATGCCTTGCCGGAGTCTGTGACTACGATCGACGGGCTCGACATTCAGTTCGTGGGTCCGCTCTCGTCATCCGAACGCCATGCCGTTGATCATGACCCATGGCTGGCCCGGCTCGATCTTCGAACTCTTGAAGGTCATTGGTCCGCTCACCGATCCCACGGCTTATGGAGGACGCGCGGAGGACGCATTCGATCTCGTTCTGCCCTCGATGCCCGATTATGGCTTCTCGGGAAAACCGCAGGGCACTGGCTGGAATCCCGACCACATTGCGCGCCTGGGCCGAGTTGATGCAGCGTCTGGGATACAAACGCTATGTTGCGCAAGGCGGCGATTGGGGTTCGGTAGTCGCGGACGTGATGGTGCGTCAGGCGCCGCCGGGACTGCAAGGCATCCACATCAACATGCCATTGCCGGTCTTTTTGGCGGTCTTATTGCCGTTCACAGTCAAGGGGCTAGCCTAGGTCCTTTTGGTTTGGGCACATATCGCACTGTGTGCGAATCCAGCGAGAACAGTTGGACTTAGTCTTTCGCAGTCCTTGTAAGTCTTTGAAATCCCGCCAGTTGTTGTCCCTCCACTATCGTTCTGTCCTGAAAGATCGATCCCTCGCCAATCCTTATAAATGTACTCCAGCTGCAGCCCGTTCTACTGGCTGAACAAGACAGATCGGGCCGAAACATTTGGCAAATCCTACCTTCACCCGCTATCGATTCGCGGGATCTGGATCGTGGTTCTCGTCTACCGATCTTCAGTAAGCGCGCCATCCCTTCGCTAGTCCATTCAAATTTTGACCGTCTGGAGCATTCCATGACCATCTACAAGCAACCAGGCTCTCCGTATTACTACTACGACTATATTTCGAAAAGCGGCGGTATCAGGCCTCCACCCATCTCAGAAACAAGACCGTTGCTCGCCGCGTTGAGTGCATCAAAAAGGCAGAACTGGCCCAAAGACGCGCAGGAATCCTCCCCAAGAAGCAGATTCCTTTGTTCCGGTATCTTGCAGAGCGTTTTCTTCACACCGTCAAGGTAGAACGTCGCGCCAACACCCATCGCGCCTACTTGAGTTGTGTCCGTAACTTGGAACCTGTCTTTGGCAGGAAATGTCTGGCCGAGATCACGCCTGAGATGATCCGGGCCTTCAAAGAGGCGCGCCTCGAGCTGCATCGGAGTCCCGCGACGATCAACCGGGACTTGTCTTGTTTGCGGCAGATCCTTGGTATTGCTGTGAAGGAGGAACTGATCCGGAAGAGTCCGTTCTTCAGAGGGCGAGTAGAGTTCTTACATGAGAAAGGAAGGGAACGAACGCTTTCCTTCAATGAGGAACGCAAGTATTTGAGAGCGGCGGCGCTGGTCCTCAGGGACGTGGCAATTATCATGGTCGAGATGGGTCTACGCCCCTGTGAGATCTTTCAGCTTCGCGGCGAGGACGTACGTATTGAGCCGCCTGCTCCTCACGTTCATATCAGGGAAGGGAAGTCCGATAGGTCGGTTCGCGATGTTCCAATCACGCCGCGAGCGCCTCAGACGAAAGCTTGAGGGCAGCAAGACGACACCGCCGCTGTTTGAGGCCACTAGGTACTTGACATGAACGTTTATATCCTGTAAGAAGTAGCAACTCTCCCAAGAGAAGAATGCTGCCTTGGAGCCCGGCTTATGGCAGAGGATCCCCTCCTTATCGCGCCAGCAAATTGTGGCAAGGGGAGGAGCGCTTCCCATACTCTCCCTTTTCACCTGTACCAAGAAGCGGGTTTTCAGTCCTTCTTTAAGCCGCCGTCCATCTTTCTGCTCTGAAACGCCCGGAGGATCTTGGGGTTCGCAGAAATGAGGGGCTAAGACACAGCCCTCGACACGGTGCGGCAAAACGAGGTCTGAGAGAAACACGCTGATTGGGGGATTATATGAAAAGCCTCTGCTGTTCCCGCCGATTCCTGATAGTGCAAGCTTCACTAATATTCTTCGCGCTTCTTCCTGTTGTGCCCTTCCTCTCTCCGCAAGTTGTTTTTGCTCAAGAGCAAGGCGTGCAGCAGGCGCGCGCGCAGACACTGGTTCTACCACTGCGTTCAGCCACTGCGAACAGGCTATCGTCAGCGGTGCATGCCTTCGCCAGCGGAGGTGTAAGAAAACTGCCGGGCAACGAGAGTTGGATGTCCAACGTCCCACCTCCGCCCCCACCCGATCCACCGTCCGTCACACCGTTCCAGCCCAATGTGAAGTGGGGAGGCCGAACTATCGCGGTTACTGTGAGTCCCGCCAATACTGCGACCGCCATCGCGGCTAGTGAGAGCGGAGGTCTCTTCCTGACTACGGACTCCGGCGCCACCTGGTCGCACATTGATTCGTTCCCGCCCTTCCGCATGTCAGATGTCAAGTTTGCTCCGAGCAACTCACAGATTGTCGTCGCGTCCGCTTGGGCTGACAGTCGAACAACGAACGGCGGCGGAATCTGGCGGAGTGTCGACGGTGGCGTAACCTGGCAAAAGCCAGCAACATCGAACCCTCCCTGCTCCACGCGGGCCAGCACTTGGGGAATTTCATTCGCACCAAACGCAGCCGATGTGTTCGTGGGGACCGATTGCGGTGTCGCAGTGAGCCATGATCTCGGTGCGACCTGGACGCATGTCGCAGCCAACCCCTCGGGGATTAACAGGGTAGTGTGGGGAGTTGCCGCACAGTCCGGCGGCATTGTTGACGTCTGTGGAAGCGATGGGCATCACCGCTCAACGAATAGCGGAGGGATTTGGACCGCAGCAGTGGCGGCGGGTGCCTGCAGTTACGGTGTAACGGTCCATGCGATTGCCGATTCTCCGTTGGAGTCGAACGTTCTGTTCGTTGCGGCCAGCGCCACAGCTTTGATGGAATCTGACGACGGCGGCGTGACTTGGACCAACCTGACGCCTCCGACTGGGGCGTCAAGACCTCCCTGGGTGAAGACACATTTGTCCTCCGACGGAAACGCAAGCCACTTTGATGTCTACTTTGGAAGCGGACTGCAGGTGGTCCGGCAGACTTGCACGAATACGGGCGGACCTGGTCTTCGGTGCTCCACCACTTGGACAAATGTGTCAGTCGATCATGCTGACCAAAATGATCTGGCCTTCAGCACCTCCAGTAACTGCGCGCAATTTATCGTTTCGGACGGCGGGGTGCACAAAACTTCGGATTGCGGGGCCAATTGGACCATGACGGGCACAGGCAACTCTGGCTACAACGCACTCCAGCTTTACGAGGTCGGCGGGCAAGTCCATCCGAGTCATACAGACTTATATATGGGGACTCAGGACAATGATATTTGGGCATCGGGCGATAACGGCGTGACTTGGGCCACCGATATCTGCTGTGAGGGATTTTTCTTCCAAGTGTCGCACAGCAGTCCGAGCGACGCGGGACAAACCGTTACTGGCGTCGATTGCTTCGGGTGCGGCAACTTCGAAACCACGGCGCACTTTTCGGGATTTAGTAACTGGCCCAACCCTGCAGGAACTGTTACCGGCAATCCCTTTCTGGTGGGGCCCGGCGAATATGTGCAGTTCAACCAGCCGACACCGCCCTCCAACACGCTGAACCTTACAACCAACACGGGAGGATCATGGGCTGCGGCAACAACGGTCGCACAGTCGTTAAGTGGCCGGCCGTATGTTTCTGGGCCATCGGCGAGCCCAACCATCTACCAGGCGATTACCAAGCCGAGCAGCCTGGTTGGCCTCATCAAAATAACCGGAGTCGGGACTGGCACCGTCACCGTGGCTGATGCGGACACAGGGCTGAACAATATCGGCGGCTACTGCATGGGATTCCAGACCTTTGTCTGCCCCACGGTCTTTGGCGTCGATCCCAACAATCCACTCCACGTGATCGCCGTTGATTCTGGTACCAACCAAATGAAAATCACAATCGACGGCGGTGCTACGTGGACACCAGATCCTGTCCTCACTACGTTAGTCACGGGAAACGGCCAGTTCTTATTCTCTGATCCAAACTTTGGCATCACCGCGCACGTGATCGCCTTCGATCCTTCCAACGGCAACCGCATACTTGTCGGCACCGAAGCGAACGGGATTATTGCGTCCCTGGACGGTGGCCAAACGTGGGGGCCCATGTTTCAGTCCAGCCAGGTCCCGGCCATCACTTCTTTCTTTTTCGATGAGGTGCAGAACACGATTCTGGTCTCCAGCTACGGGCGCGGCCTGTGGAAGTTGAGTATCGTGCCGCGAGCGACTGCCCTTGCCTACACGGGTGATACCGCTGCGGATTATCACGATCCCGCCACTTTGACTGCTGTCTTGACGGATACTTCGGTCACCCCCGCCGTACCGGTTTTCGGCGTTCCCGTGACCTTTAGTCTTGGCACCCAAAGTTGCTCTGCGCAGACGGACATCAACGGACAAGCCTCCTGCGTCATCACACTAAATCAGACTTCTGGAAGCTACACGGTAATGGCGAATTTTGCCGGCAACGGGCTCTACCTTGCCAGCAGCACATCCAACGCGTTCACCATTAATAGGGAAGAAACAACGCTCACCTACACGGGCGACACCCTGGTCGCAAACGGGGGAACTGCCCACCTCTCCGCCGTCTTGAAGGAGGATGGCTTGGTCCCGATCACGGGCCGCACCATTACGTTTACGCTCGGTGCCGTCACTCCGCAAACTTGCAGCGGTACAACAGATTTGACCGGAACGGCACAATGCGTAATCTCTCCGGTGGCGCAGCTCCTCGGGCCCGGCACGGTCTCCGCTAATTTTGCGGGCGACCTATTCTATTTGCCAGCTTCGGCGAGCGCGCAGACTCTGCTCTTTGCATTCCTATCTCGTGGCTCCTTCGTCGTCGGCGACAGAAGCGACACCGGCTCGGTGACGTTTTGGGGCGCCCGGTGGTCGAAGGTGAATTCTTTGAGCGGGGGACCGGCCTCAGCCAGCTTCAAAGGATTTGCGAATAATCTCAGCAGTACGCCACCCGCGTGCGGCGGGACATGGTCGACAACTCCCGGTAACAGTTCTTCGCCACCAGCCGACGTGCCAACCTTCATGGCTGTGGTTGTTTCCAGCAAGATTACCAAGTCCGGGAATAGGATCTCAGGGGATATAGCAGAGATTGTGGTCGTGCAGACTGCCCCAGGGTACGCTCCCAACCCGGGACATCCGGGAACCGGATTGGTGCTCGCAGAGTTCTGCCACGTGGCAGGTGCGGCTCGCGCCTTCACGAAAGTCTCTGTCTCTCAACTCAGCCACCTGGCTCCGCAGATTCACCCGATCGGTCGACCACCCAAACCGTTACCGTCGACTAGTGTTGCTGCGGCATACCTTCAGTTGGCCGGCACGATTGCCATCGCAGGACAGACGACTGCCTCCACTGGAGACAAGGTTACTGTCTACGGCAGCGGCTTTTGCGGGTTGGCTGGTTGCTCGCCAGTTACGGTAACGGTCGGTACCCGCGTCGCGGCGGAGGGCGTGCAGGTGGGAGCTGATGGTACCTTCAAAGCGACCATCACTATCACGGAGATTCCGTCTCGCTACGTTGTGACAGCGTTTCAGAGCGCGGCCGATGGCTCGAAACTAGGAGATTCGGCGCCACTGGTCGTCCCGATAGAAGATGAGATTCCAACGATACCGATAGGCTAGGCGTAGATATTCATCGGGGCGGGCCCTCAATTGATCCGTTTTTTCTCCTCTGGAGAATCTGGTGCCAGAAGACGAGTAGGGCCTGGCTTCTGTTGCCTTGCATGGTCCGTTAAATCCGGGTTGATTCACCCGTTGTGAGCAGCATCAAAAACATCTCATTTTGGAAAAACAAAGCGAAGCAGGGGAAACCCGGCAGTCAGATAGCCCTTCTTAGCTGTGAGCGAGACCTTTTTGTACTTCGTGCCTTTACGGTTCGACCAATCTAGGCCATCTTCTCACTGCTCCCAGCGCCCAACTTTGGTGCAACTCTGATCCGGCGATTACTGCCAGGGAATCCAGACCGCCGCGAAAACCTTCAGTGCATCTGCGGGAGCTGCCATGGATACAAGCTCCAAGCAGACCACAAGCTGTGCATGGGGGATAAGTTGGGGTACCTGGAGATTCTGCGCACCCACCATTTTGACCTTGGACGCGCCGGGCGGGCGTTAGCCCTGTATGGCCTGTAGCTTTTTCCGAAAGAACTTGGGCCTAACCACGTACGATCGGGTCTCGAGAAGGATTGCCACAAGCGTTCTCATAGGGAAAAAAGTGAGGCGGCAAAAGGCGGCATTAGCGGCAAAGTGACCGGTTTTGTGATTTGATTTTGAGCGGCGCGGGTGACAACCGGTTCCTCGAACTGAGCCGAGAAAAAGCAGGTAGCGCTAGTTGCGCCATCTTCACCGTGCCTAAGGGAAGCAGCTTGCGGATGTCCCAGATCGTCGTTTGAAGCACCGACATTTGTGAGTTTTGGAGTCCGCTTGTCGCCTGGGGCGGCTCAAAGGGGCTTGTCCGGTTTCCGCGTTTACCAGGACCCAGAAGAGGCGTCTAAGAGAAAGTTCGACAACATCAACTCACATTTCCGTTAGAGGTCCTCAGCCGCTTGACAGGCTCACTTCCTACGGAGCACCTTGGAGGTTGCGCCGTGGAACTAAATAACATCCGCCAACTCTATGACTACAACAGTTGGGCTGGCCGTCGCACTCTGACAGCCGCCAGCGCATTGGGCAGCGATGATTTTCTCCGCCTTATGGGCAATAGCTTTTCGTCGGTCCGTGACACCCTCGCTCACATTCTGGGCGCCGAGTGGATCTACCTGGAACGCTGGCAGGGACGCTCACCGAAAGCATTGCTCGACCCAACGACCTTTCCCACAGTGCAGTCGCTAGAATCGAGATGGGAGACAGTAGAGCGTGACCAGATGCAGTTTATCGAGGCACTCACCCCACAGCGCCTGCGCGAAGAGCTGGCTTACGTGAACCTGAGAGGCCAGCGCTATTCCTATCCGCTCTGGCAGCAACTGGTCCACGTAGTCAACCATTCCAGCTACCATCGGGGCCAGGTAATCACTCTGCTGCGCCAACTCGGCGCAGAAGCCGTGAGCACGGATTTCCTGGTGTATTTCGACGAGGGGCCAAAATCTCGACGGTGAAACGTCGGATATTTCCACGCAGGTGAATGTGGTTCCAGTACGAACTTCTCCGGTAAGCGCTGCAAGTTCAGACGGTCGATGCAACACCATCTAATCAGTTGATCCGACATTACTTCCTTTGGAGAACCGGTCCGGTTGGCTGTACTTGGTCAAAAACTAGCCAGGGTAGCGTTCCGGCGGGTCTAACCTGGTAAGCGA
>WNFO01003017.1_pt1 | contig 15599 bp, 10 predicted proteins | sample 5400251 | NCBI WGS metagenome assembly WNFO01 (sample SAMN13153354, study PRJNA577476) | soil metagenome | isolation source: 100 cm saprolite under Madrone tree | place: USA:California | collected 2016-06-14 | reverse complement strand
ACGCGCTTCCCCGTCGCCGCAAAAATCGCATTGGCCAGCGCCGAAGCCACCGGCGGCACGCCTGGCTCTCCAACACCGGTGGGGTTCGCCTCGCTCGGCACGATGTGGACTTCGATGTCCGGCGATTCGAACATGCGCAGCATCGGATAGTCGTGGAAATTCGTCTGCTGCACGCGTCCCTGCTCCAGAGTAATTTCTGTCTTCAACGCCGCGGTCAGCCCAAAAATGATTCCGCCTTCCATCTGGGCCTTGACGACATCCGGATTGATGGCGCGCCCACAGTCCACCGCGCACACCACGCGGTGCACGCGCACAGTACCGTCTTTTTCCACCGACGCTTCAACCACCTGAGCGACGTAGCTGTCGAATGAAAAGTGCGTGGCAATTCCGCGCCCGCGCCCTTTCGCAAGCGGCTTGTCCCAACCGGCCTTCTCCGCTGCCAACTCCAACACCGCCAGCATCCTCGGCTGATTCGCCAGCAGCTTGCGCCGAAGCTCAAAAGGATCCTTCCCTCCGGCATGCGCCACTTCGTCGAAAAACCCCTCTACCGAGAATCCCGTATGCGAGTGTCCCACCGACCGCCACCATTGCACCGGGACGCCAATTTTTGGCGAGTGCAAATCCACTTGCAGGTTCGGGATCCCATAAAGAATGTCCGCTGCGCCTTCCACCGAAGTGGAGTCGACTCCGTCCTTGATGGTATAGGCTGCGAACGGCGTGCCCTGCGTAATGGATTGCCCCACGATGGTGTGGGTCCACGCGATCGGATTTCCGTCGGCATCCAGCCCGGCGGCAAACCGGTCGTGCCACATGGGCCGGTACCAACCGCCCGCCAGGTCATCTTCCCGAGTCCACACAACTTTCACCGGGGCCTTCGCCACCTTCGCCACGTGCATCGCTTCCACCACGAAGTCCGAGGCGGGATTCGCGCGCCGGCCGAATCCGCCTCCCAGCAGCGTGGTGTGAATCTGCACTTTCTCCGGAGGCAATCCGGCCACCTTCGCGGCGTTCAGCCGGTCCACGGTTTCGAATTGCGTCCCCGTCCAAATTTCGCAACTGTCCGGACGCAAATCCACCACGCAATTCAGCGGCTCCATCATGGCGTGCGCCAGGTATGGCACGTCGTACTCGGCCGTGATGGTTTTCGCCGCAGTCGCGAGCGCGGCTGCTGGGTCGCCGGCCTTCCGCGCAATGGCCCCTGGCGTGGCGGATAGCTTCGAGAATTCCTCACGCATCTTCGTGGTCGACAACGCCGCGTTCTCACCGTCATCCCAGGTAATCTTCAATTTGTCGCGTCCCACCTTCGCGGCCCAGAATTTCTCCGCAACTACGGTCACGCCCGACGGCACCTGTTCCACTGCGCGAACGCCGGGAATCCTCAACGTTTCCGCCGCATCCACGCTTACCACTTTTCCGCCAAACACCGGCGGCCTCGCCACGACCGCATACACCATTCCGGGCAGCCGCACATCCAATTGCGCCGTGCCATTCACCTTGGAGGGTGTGTCCAGTCGCCGCACCGGTTTTCCGATCAGCGTGAACTGTTTCGGATCCTTGAGCGGCACGTTCGCGGGCGGCTTCAATTGCGAGGCTGCGTCCGCGAGCGATCCATAGGTCGCTTTTTTGCCCGACTCCGCGTGAATCACTACTCCTTTTTCCACGCGGCAACTGGCCGCTGCTACGCCCCATTTCTGCGCCGCCGCTTCCACGAGCATCACACGCGCCATCGCTCCCATGCGCCGGAAGCGCTCCCACTCCGAAGGCGTCGTGGTGCTGCCGCCGGTCATTTGCAGGCCGAACACCGTGTGGTTGTAAGCCGCATCCACCGGGGCTGGTTCGACGGTAATCTTCGACCAGTCCGCCTCCAGCTCTTCATTCAGCAGCATCGGGAGGCTGGTGTAGATGCCTTGCCCCATCTCCGAGTGGTTCGCGATCACCGTCACGCTCTCATCCGCCGCGATGCGCACGAACGCGTTCGGCGCAAACACCTTTCCGGCTGCCGCGGCGGTCTTTGCTGCCGCACTCGCCAGCTCCGGCACCCAGGCGGAAATCCAGAGGCCGCCGCTGACGGCAGCGCTCGTCTTCAGGAAATCCCGCCGGCCCAGTTGTTGCGCTCCGGTTCTCATCGTGGCGCTCATGACGGCCTCTTTTCTGCGGCAATCTCCGCCGCACGATGGATGGCCTTGCGGATTCGCGTGTAAGTTCCGCAGCGGCAAATGTTTCCGCTCATGGCCTCATCAATATCCTTGTCCGTCGGCTTGGCGTTTTGCGCCAGCAGCACGGCCGCGCTCATAATCTGTCCGCTCTGGCAGTAGCCGCACTGCGGCACGTCGACTTCAATCCACGCGCGCTGCAATGGATGCGACAGGTTGGCCGACAATCCTTCGATCGTGGTGACGCGCTTCCCTGCCACTCTCGCGAGCGGCGCCACGCACGAGCGAATCGCTTTGCCGTCCAGATGCACGGTGCACGCTCCGCACAACGCCATCCCGCACCCGAACTTGGTCCCCGTCGATCCGAGCGAATCCCGCAACACCCAGAGCAGTGGCGTCGAGGGATCGTCGTCCACGTTCACCGGTTTTCCATTGAGTGTGAATGAAATCACGTTCGGCCTCCCCGAAAGTCGCACCTTAGTCCCGCCCGCCACAATGGGTCAAGCGTGGAAGCGCGTTCCAATTGCTCGCGTTCCCCAATGCTCCCCAGCGTATTGCCCCTTCGATGCACTGGCCCTCCGCAAAGGCACACCAAGAAACTCTCCCCCTGCGTTTTTCTCCCTCGAAGATTCCTGGATGCGGCCTAGTTCCCGTCCCCTTCTCGCTGCCTGAGGACCAAGAATTGTTATTCCCAAAAAAGCCGGGATTGAGTACACTCCTCTGCAAGCGGCATCTTCTGTGGCCGGTTTGCAATGCTACGAACGGATCTCGACACCTCAGCGTCGACTCGGCTCTCTGGGGCGGTAAGCCCTGTGTCTGGCTATCTGCGACCTTGCCTCCCCGTCATTTTGATATCCTCCTGCCTCATTTTTGGCGCGACACGATGCACCGCTCAGGATGTCGCCGAGGCTGCACGCCAGGAACGCACGCGGAAGGAAAGTCAGCAGAAAAAACCCAAGCACGTGTACACCGACCAGGATTTGAAGCGCGCGCAGATTCTCACGCCGGAAGATCGCGCGCAAGTGGAAGCAAGGAAGAATCAGCCAAGTCCTCCCGCATCGCAGAAACCGCAAGAAGCCATGGACACTCAATCGCTTCCAGCCGACGCGCCTCTCGGCGATGTCGCTCGTCACTTCCGCAAACAGAAACAGCCGCAGAAGGCTCAGCAGTCCGCGGAGTTCCGTCTTCCTTTCGCCGATGCGCCGGCGCTCGCCTCCCCCAAGCCTCCGGTGCAGCCGCTGCGCCCGCCAGTTTCCAACGCTGTCCCCCGGCCGCTAGTGAGGCGGTCGCCCTTTGAGCGCCCAAAGCTTTTGTTGCCAGCGCCTTCGCGCGTCCTTCCCTCGCACCCGCCGGCCGTTCGCACAGCACCAGCGCGCCCGGCCACTCCCATCGCGCCGGCCGTTACGAGTGCGGCGAAATTAAACGCAGTGACTGTAAAGGCGGGCGATTCCCTTTGGAAACTTGCACAGCGAAATCTCGGACATGGTGCGCGGTGGAGTGAGATGCTCCCCCTCAATCCGGGGATTCGCGACCCGGACCATATCCAGGCGGGCTCGCGGATTTATTTGCCCCCCGCAGTGTTGTCTGGCCGCTCGGCGACAAAGTTCACCGTGCGGAAGGGCGACACGCTGTCGAGGATTGCGCAAACACAGTTCGGTCATGCTTCCCTCTGGTCTTGCATCGCCCGCGCCAACCCGGACATTCGCGATGCGAACCTCATCCACGAAGGCCAGGTGCTGCTCCTTCCCGCTGGATGCGCTCCCTAGGCTTCTTTTGCCCTGGCGACCCACCGCGATCTGAAATAGGTAATTGGATATACGGAATCTTCAGAATTTGGTAAGTTGCTTCAGTTTTTGGGACCTCGGACCCGCCTCCTCGCCCTTATTTCCAATGACCTACTCATAAGTTATTGATATGAGAGCGCTTTGTCAGAAATTTGCTTTATACGTTTCTGGCACCGAGATTGCGAACTTTGATTGGGGCTCCGCACGCTTCGCAGGGGGAAAACTCTGATCGAAGATTAGAGATTCTGCCGAACCGCACCCGTTTCAGCGTGTTTTGATCCCCGGTCAACACCATGATAGCGGTTCCAGGCGTTCTCACGGCCATCTGAGGGAGTGCTTTTTGCCAGGAGGAACGGAATAATGGAGGTTCAAGTGAACAAAGCGTCGATGATTCGAAGGGTGTTCTTAGGCCTCTTCTTTTTTGCCGTACTTTTCTCTGGGTTGGGCAGCGCCGCGTTCGCGCAGACCACTGCCAGCATCAAGGGTACTGTAACGGATGCCAGTGGTGCGGCGGTTTCCGGCGCAAAGGTAACGGTGAAGAGCACAGGTTTGGGCATTGAACGCACTGCCACAACAAACGCGAACGGCGATTATGAATTCGCAGCGTTGCCGCCGGGAAGCTACAGCGTTCAGGTCGAGATGCAAGGGTTCCAATCGCAAATAGCGCCTTCGGTGATTCTCGAGGTGAGTCAGAACTCTGTGCAGAATTTCGGACTGAAGGTGGCCAGCGCGAGCATCGTCGTCACGGTAGAGAGCACTCAGCCGGTCGTCGAATCGACCACGATGACCGTGGGGCAGGTGATCGACAAGAACGTGGTGCAAGAGATTCCGCTGAACGGCCGCCACTTTGTGGATTTGGCTTTGCTGGTGCCGGGCACGGTGACACCTCCTCAGAGCGGGTTCCTGACAGCTCCATTGCGCGGCCAAGGGTCGTTTGCATTCAATTCCGCCGGTGGCCGCGAAGATGCGGTGAACTTCATGCTAAACGGCGTCAACTTGAACGATATGGTGCAAAATCAGGTGACGTTCCAGCCGACCATCAACACGGTGTCCGAATTCAAGATTGATAACTCCACGTACAGCGCGGAATTTGGCAGAAACTCCGGCTCGATCGTGAATATCGCTACGCGTTCCGGTTCCGATCAGTTCCACGGCGAAGCTTACGACTACCTGCGCAACAACTACTTCGACGCCCGGAATTTCTTCAACCCGACATCGGTCCCACAGTCCGCTCTGAAGCGCAATCAGTTCGGGGGAGATTTTGGCGGACCCATTTTCAAGGGGAAGACGTTTTTCTTCTTGAGTTACGAGGGACTGAGGCAGCGTCAGGGCTTGACTCTCACGAGCAACGTCTTGACCGCTGCCGAAAGAAGTCAAATCCAGAGCTCGGGGAGCCCCTCGGCACAGGGGCTATTGCAATTCATACCGGCAGCCAACGGGACGCTCAATGGAGCGCCGGCGTTTTTTGGTTCAGCGAGCGCAAACGTGAATATTGATCAGGGTACGGTGGACATCAGCCACAATTTCAGCGATGCGGACAGGATTCACGGCTACTACGCAAATCAACACGACAAGCGCCTGGAACCTACACAGGGTTCCAATCTGCCCGGCTTTGGCGACACGCGTGTGGGTGTTCGGCAGGTTTTCACGCTGGGCGAGACTCACGTCTTCAGCCCGCAGTTGATCAATGAATTTCATCTCGGCGCCAATCGCCTCCACATCACTTTCACCCCGAACAATTCAACCGATCCGAGTACCGTGGGCCTGGGAGGAGTTCTGGGCCCGAATATGGCGTTTATACCTGTGATCTCGATTCAAGATAAGACGGGGCTCCTGTTCGGCGCGGAACGTAACTTCACCCAGGGACGCGGAGACCTTACGGCTGTAATTGGAGACACCTTAAATTACATACGTGGGGCACATTCCCTGAAGTTCGGATTTGAGTTCCGCGACTTCAGGAATAACAATTTCGCTGGCGATCCCGGTCAGTTGATATTCAGCACGACCGCGAACTTCATTGCCGGCACAGCGGACACGTCGGCTAGAACCGTGGGCGTAGCACAAGCTAACCGTATTACCCAAAATGCGCTCGACTTCTTCGCCCAAGACAGCTACAAGCTCAGGCCCTATCTGACTCTCGAACTTGGCCTCCGCTACGCTTGGAACATGACACCCAATGAAGCGATGGGCCGATTCACGACCTTCGACCCTGCATCTGTCTCGCTCATACCGGTGGTCGACCCCTACAGCCAGAACAACAAGAACTTCCAGCCCCGCGTTGGCATTGCGTGGGACGTTTTCCACACTGGAAAGACGGTCCTGCGCTCAGGCTACGGGTATCAGGTAGACCAGCCGATCACCGGGGTCGTTACCGGGCTGAATTCCAATCCGCCATTCGCGGTTCCCATCGCTGTCCAGACCGCCCAACCTCTTACCGCTCTCGGGGCTTTCTACGACCCGAATAACGCCACCAATGTCTCACCAGCCGTTGTAAACCCTAACTTCAAAAACGCCAACGTGCAGTCCTGGAACCTAAATGTCCAGCAGCAGGTTACCCGCAACCTGGGTGTCATGATTGGCTATTTCGGAGCGAAGGGCACACATTTGGAGGTTGATCGCAATATCAACCAGTCGACTGTGCTGGGTACGGCTGGCAGCAGGCCTTTCGTTGCACTTTCCGCCACCAGCCAATTTCTCCCTGGCAAATCGCTTTCAAACAGAATCACCGAGCGGGACAGCAGCTCCAATTCCAGCTATAACGCACTGTGGATTACGGCAAACCAACGCTTGGGGCATGGGTTGCAGTTCAACGCGTCCTACACTTTCTCACACTCCATCGACGAAGTTTCCCGCAACAACGCGGGAATCATTGTTCAGGACAGCACGGACATCTTCAACAGCCGCGGGAATTCCGATTTTGACGCGCGGCACCGGTTTGTCGCGAATGCCATCTACGATCTGCCGTTTAAGGGCAATCGCCTGGTCAGCGGGTGGAAATTGGCGCCGATTGTAGTCGTGCAAAGCGGCAATCCGTTCAACATCGTTCTCGCGACGGCCGGCACCACGGGCGCTGGCAACACGATCCGTCCGAATCTCATCGCCCCAGTGCAGATTAGCGGGAACCCCGCTCAGTGGATCACCAATGCCATGACGGCGTTTAGCGTCCCTGCCGCAAACAGTTTCGGCAATCTGGGCCGCAATGTTTTCTACGGTCCCGGATTCACTAACTTCGATCTGGCACTGATTAAGAACACTAAGATAACCGAGAGGGTCAACGTGCAGTTCCGCGCGGATGCCTTTGATCTCTTCAACCATCCGAACTTCGGTCAGCCGGGCGGCACATTTGGCTTTGTGGTTTTGCCAGCGACTTGGACTCCGACTACGCTCAAGTCGTTCACAACAATAACGAGCACGCGTTTCCCGACCGCCGATTCAGGCTCGTCACGGCAATTGCAGTTGGCTTTAAAGCTGCAGTTCTAATCGCACTCTCCGACATGCACTTCCAAGAGGGCGGGCCTCGGCCCGCCCTCTTTTTCGGTGCGCGACTTTTCCTTTGGTTCCGTTGTGCGACTCCCGGAGAACCGCGTGGATCGAAAATTCTGCTAACGGACCGCCAACCACGCGGCCCCTCACACAGTTTTCAGATACAATACAAACAGTCCGCAATTCGAAGTGCGAGGGTTAGGTGATTCACTCGAACGTTTTTCACAACGACCGTCTTCTGCCCATCGAGAAAGTTCGCCTTTCCCCGGGCCAGGCCGGCCTCATTTGCGGCTGGGGCATCTTCACCACGCTGCGCATCTCCCGCAGTGAAGCTTTTGCCTATGAGCGCCACTGGCGGCGCCTCGAAAAAGACGCCGCTGTCACCCGCCTTCCGATGGCCTACACCGCGGCCAAGGTCCGCGTCCATCTTCACGAAGTCATTCGCGCCAACAAAGTCGCGGAAGGCTGCGCGCGCATCTATCTCGTCTACAATACCGTGGGCTTCTGGCAGAGCGACGAAAAACACCCGCAGGTCGACCTGATTATTTACACCGCGCCGCTCCCCGAGCACCGTGAAATCGTCCGCCTCGCGCTCCGCCACGACGGCCGCCATGCGGCTTCGCCGCTCGCGGGCGTAAAAAGCATCTCCTGGCTGAACAATGTCTGGTCCGTCACGGAAGCGAACAAAGAGGGTTTCGACGAAGTCGTCATGCTCAACGAACGCGGCGAGGTTGCCGAATGCACTTCCGCGAACATTTTCGCGGTCAAGAACGGCAAGATCCTCACGCCCCCGCTCAACTCCGGCTGCCTTGAAGGCGTCACCCGCGGCATCCTGATGGAAATCGCGCCCGAAGCCGGCGTATCCGTCGTCGAACAGTCGCTCCGCCCCGAAGACCTCTACTCCGCGGACGAGGTTTTCATTTCCTCCACGAATCGCAATCTCATCGGCGCCGGTGAGATTGCCGGCCACAGAATTCCCGCCCCCGGCCCGGTCTGCCGCCGCTTGAACGAACTGTTCGACGCCTACGTTGAGGACTACGTCACCCGGCGTCTCGCATCAGCGGCGAAATAATTTCGATGGTGATTCCGGGAATGCTGACGTAGATGTCGACCGATGGCAATCTGACTGCGTTGCAAGCCGACGCTCGCACAGACACAACGGACAAGACCGTTTTCAAGATTCTTCTGGCCATCAGCTTTTGCCACCTCTTGAACGATACAGTTCAGTCGCTGATCCCCGCCATTTATCCGCTACTCAAGAACGCTTTCCATCTTGATTTAGGGCAAGTGGGTCTCATCGCCCTCACGTCGCAGGTCACTGCGTCTCTTCTGCAGCCCTTGGTGGGGCTTTACACCGACCGGCGTCCCCAGCCGTATTCCCTGGCCGTCGGCATGGGAATCACCCTGATTGGTTTGCTGGCCTTCGCCATGGCTCCGACCTTCGGCACCATTCTCGCGGCCGCAGCACTCGTCGGCATCGGTTCCGCGGTGTTTCACCCTGAGTCATCGCGTGTTGCCCGAATGGCCTCCGGTGGACAGCACGGACTGGCGCAATCGCTTTTTCAGGTCGGTGGCAACGCTGGCTCTGCCTTGGGCCCATTGCTTGCGGCGTTCTTCCTCACCAAAGGGCAATCCAGCATCGCGCGGTTTTCGTTCCTGGCTTTGCTTGGCATCGTCTTGCTCGTCAACATTGGATCGTGGGCCAGGCAGCACAAGTCGTATCAGCAGAAATCGATTTCCATTGATGAGGCCCGCCTCGCGCCCGTGGCGGCTTCGGTGCGGCATCCAGTTTTGCCGGCCAAAAAAATCGCATTGTGCCTCGCGGTCTTGGTTGCTCTGATGTTTTCGAAGTTCTTCTACATGGCCAGCATGATGAGCTACTATACGTTTTATTTGATGAACAAATTTCACGTTTCCGTGCAAAGCGCCCAGCTCCACCTTTTCGTGTTTCTCGGCGCCGTTGCCGCGGGAACCATCATTGGCGGCCCGGTGGGCGACAAGATCGGCCGCAAATACGTGATTTGGTGCTCCATTCTCGGCGTTCTCCCGTTCACTTTGCTCTTGCCCTACTCCAACTTGTTTTGGACCAGCATTCTCAGCGTCGTGATCGGGCTCATCCTCGCTTCGGCTTTTTCCGCGATTGTTGTCTATGCCCAGGAACTCGTTCCCGGGCGCGTGGGCGCAGTCTCGGGTCTTTACTTCGGGCTTGCCTTTGGACTCGGCGGGGTAGGCGCGGCTCTCTTGGGAAAGCTTGCCGATCTAACGGATATCAACTTCGTCTACCACGTCTGCTCGTTTCTCCCCGCGATTGGGATCCTGACCGCGCTCTTACCCGATTTGGCTCCGTTCAAAACGCCTGGTCAGCAGAATCACGCAGGCTAAATTAGTCCCTGCTTTTCGTGCTCCTTCATCGCTAGAACTCTCAGTACGCCAACATTCCCTGCACACTGAACTTCTTACCTCGCCACGATCACCCGACAGCTACTATCCCCTGTTTTTATAATAACTTAGGCTGGCATCCTCTGGAATACTGCCTGCGTCCTTTCTCAGGTAGGAGGTGCACATGCATCTACCCAAACGCAGTTATCTGATGGTGGCAGGGACCGTGCTGTTGGCGGTTGCGCTGGGCTTCAGCGCCACTGTTTACGCCGGTCACCCCGACCCCATCACTATTCCGGAACGCACGCGGATCCACGTCACCCTGGACCAGTCGCTGGCCAGCAACAAGAACAAGGCTGGCGATCACTTCCAGGCGACGGTCAACGAGCCGGTCGTCGTGGACGGCAGGACCGCCATCCCTCAAGGCACGCATGTCGAGGGGCGTGTCGTGGACGCGCGCAAATCCGGACACCTGAAGGGCAGGGCGGATCTCCGTTTGGCCCTCGATGCAGTACAGATGGACGGCCAAACCTATGACCTGCGCACCACCTCGGCGGGTCGTGCCGCTGTCAGCCACAAGAAGCGGAACTGGGCGTGGATTGGTGGCGGTGCGGGCGGCGGCGCTCTAATCGGCGCCCTCGCGGCCGGTGGTGAAGGCGCGCTCATCGGCGGGCCCATTGGAGCTGGCGCGGGCGTAACCGTCGCCTACTTCACCGGGAAAAAGGACGTGAAGTATCCCGCCGAAACCCACTTAACCTTCCGCTTAGCACAGCCCGCTACCCTCAACAACAAGGGCTAATCGGCATACCATCTCTTCCCTGGAAGGGATGGAAGGCGGTCGGGCCGCTGCAGGTCTTGAGCTAACCATTTCAGCTCACCGGCGGCCCTCCCCGCCCACGTTCATCCCGGCTCCAGGCGGGGTGCAACTGAATTGGCACCTAGTGCCTTAATCGTTTTACCTTCCTCGGCTACGGATCTCCCCGTTGCATTCCGCGTGCTACAATGGCGTTCTTGGGACTCCCCCGTGCCCGACACCGTTCCTGTAGCGGGTGAAGTGGTTCTCGAAGTCGTCTCTCCGGACGGCGCGCGCCGCTATGTCCGCATCACGCAAACTCCATTTTTGATCGGACGCGGCGCCGAAACCGGGAACCATTTGCAGCTCTCTGATCGCCGGATTTCCCGCAACTGCGCCGCGGTGGTCATCGAAGCCAACCGCTTCTATCTTGAAGATCGCGGCCAGCGCCGCGGTCTCTTCGTCAACGGCGAAAAAGTAGAGAGCCGCGAGCTTCAGGACCGGGACGCCATCACCTTCGGCCTCGACGATTCTTACGAGATCATCTTTCGCTCCGCGAGCAGTTCAGACGACGAATCGCTTCCGCAACTTCTCACGCGTATCGAGCACATCACTAGTTCCGAGCCCACCGGCGGGGGTCTGCGCAAGCTGAACCTTCTGCTGGAAGCCACGTCGCTCCTTCATTCGCAGCTTCCGATCGATTCTGTTCTTGGCACGATGCTGGATCACGCCGTCTCCGTCACCGACGCCGACCGCGGCTTGCTCCTCGAAGTCGATCCCGCCGGTGCGCTGAAAGTAAGACTCGCGCGCCGCAGCGGCGGCCTCCGCCTCCCGCCGGAAAGCCTCACGCCCAGCCAGACCGCCATCCAGTTGGCGCTCAAACAGCAGTCTCCGGTGATCACCGAAGACCTGGCGCAAGCCGAGTTCGATTTGCAAGCGGCGCAGAGCATTGTCGCGCAGCGCCTCCGCGCGGTTGTGGTGATTCCTCTTCGCGCCATGTCCCGCGCGAACACGCACGAATCCATGATCAACATCAAGCGCGGTGAACTCCTCGGCGTTCTCTATCTGGATTCGCGGCGCCCCGCGGCCTTCTCTAAGTTGGACCGGCAGATCCTGGACGCCCTCGCGGGAGACGCCGCCAGCATTCTCGACAATGCCCGCCTCGTCGAGCGCGAACGCGAGCGCCAGCGCCTCGAGGAGCAAATTAACATTGCCCGGAACATCCAGCAGGCGCTGCTCCCGCGCAATTTCCCCGATCACCCGCACTTTGCCGTGACCGGTATCAATTCCCCGTGCTTGTCGGTGGGAGGCGACTATTTCGACGTCTTTCCACTCAGCGATAGGCGCACCGCCTTTCTCATCGCCGACGTTTCTGGCAAAGGACTTGGCGCCGCTCTTCTTACCACCATGCTTCAGGGCGCGCTCTCCGGCATGACTCTGGGCACGGATCCCGCGCGCGTCTTCAACCATGTGAATCGTTTTCTTTGCGATCACTCGGAGGTCGGGCGCTACGCCACGATGTTCTTCGGCATCCTCGATCACGACGGCCATCTGGAATTCATCAACGCCGGCCACCCTTCGCCTTTCCTGATCCGCCGCGGCGTCGCCGAAGAAGCCTTCACCGAAGGCTCCTTTCCCGTCGGCTTGGTTCCCGAAGCCGAATACTGCGCCGCCTGTCTCAAGCTGGAGCCCGGCGACACGCTCGTCCTTTTCAGCGATGGTGTGACTGAGGCCATGGATCCCGATGACCAGCTCTTCGGCGTCCCTCGCCTCAAGCAACTTCTGACCGGCCAGACGGAGTGTCCGCTCGAGCAGCTCCAGAAGTGCATTCTTGAATCCGTGGAGAATTTCACGCGCGGCGCTCACCAGGCCGACGACCTCACCCTGCTCATCGTCCGTTACCGCGCCACCGCTGCCGCGGCCACTACGGACACTGACCTTTCGGAGTCCGCTTCGTCCCCATCCTCTGTCTCCGCAGCTGCCACCCCCGCTTCCGCATCCGCGACGGGCTCTCCTGCTTCTGCCGCTGCTTCCGAATCGGCTTCGGCGCCCGCGTCAGTACACGCATCCGCCTCGTCCGACTCCGCCTCAGGATGATGGCTGGGCGCTTGGTTCAAGATCGTTGCGATCGTTATGCCCTTCGAAAGAGAAGGGGCGAAGGCCGTGGTCATCGGCCTTCGCCCCGTTTCGACTTCGAGGAAATTTTTCTGTAACTTGAGCCTTACACGCCTAGTTCCTTGAGATCGTCCTTGGCTTGCTGCTCGGCGTTCTTCGCTTCTCCCTTTGCCTTGGCGTCGGGTTTCAGCGCGTGAATCGCCTTGGTCAGGCTCAAGGCTTTCTCGCCTGCGCCTGTGCATCCAGACAGGTCAGCGCCGGTCAGCACACCCGTCACATCGGCGCGCAAGCAATTGAAATCCAACCCAAGGTTATGGCTTGCATGGAGCGCGGCCACACATTCATTCAATGCCGTGAACGGCGCGCACGCATCCGTGGCATTGGCGTTGGCCGTCAACAGTCCGTGCGCCTGCAATTTGGGAGTCAGCTTCTTCTCGATTTCGCTTCTGCTGGCGTTCGCATCGGTGGAACTCTTGTCTTTCTTGACCCACTTGATGGGATTAAGCGAGTGCGAACTATGCGAGGATTGCGTCGTTGCGCCTGCCGCGCCAGCGCCTGCGGGACCTTGCGCGGCGGCGCGATCCGCACCTACGGACAGAAACAGCGAGAGACCCAATGCCAAAAATACAACCAGGAACCATTGCTTTTTCATTTTCTACCCCTCTGTAGAGCGCTTTGCGATGAGACGTGAGGCGGCCGGACGCGGCCTCTTTCCCAGTAAGCCACAGGATTTGTGTGGAGAAGAAGACTCGAAAGGAGGGTACTACCCCAATCGGTCACGCTGGCCGTTCGAACAGGTGCCTTCGTTCGAGCACGGGTTCCTGTCAAGTGTTCCAAGGAGGCTGTGTTATTCGAACAAGGATGCGGCGTGAACGAACATATTGCAGTTTTTTCAGCAATTTCGTAATGCTGGCCGAAACAGTTCAAGACCTAACGCGCAGAAAAAGGCCGTAGAGCGTCAGCCCCAGGCCGCCCAGGAATAGCAACGGCGAAAGATAGTTAGTGACGAAAGGGACCACCTGCACGGGTGGTTTCAGCGGCGCAGCATACCCGGCTGCGAAATAATAAATCACCGCCGCAAGAAGCATGTAGAGGAGTCCGCGGCGAATCTGCTGGCGCCCGTTGGAGCCCGAACGGCGAGACGCGCGCCTCTCGGGAACCATTTCGCGACAATACGGGCATTGCGTCAGATGCACGGCGATAGCCTTCCCGCAGTAGACGCACCTTCGCTTGTCACCGGGTTGATTTGCAGTAGCGGCCATCCCAGCTCCGAACACCATTCTATGCCAGGCTGGGCTGAGACGGCGGGATCGTCAAGAGGGTTGGTGACGAAGAGTAAATCGCCAATTGGTAATGACCGGTAAATGGGTGGCTATATCCCGCGCGCCGTGGTGGGAACGAGGTTCCTGCAGGTCTGCGATGCGAATTCCTAAGATTACAGTTCGCGGAGGGCGGATGCCACGGGACGCTGCGCGGCGCGAATGGCCGGGGGCATGCCGCCGAGGACACCCATGACCAGAGCGAAGAGCACGCCCATCCAAAGAAGATCAAAGGTGATCTTGAAGGCGAAGGCCAGGTTGGAAAAAGTCTGAAAATTCATGGTGCTGGTGGTCAGGCCGTTGAGGGGCAGAACGGCGAGGCAGCCTATGACTCCGCCGGTGAAGGAAATCAGCAGTGCCTCGACGAGAAAAGAAAAGACAACCGAAGGGCCCCCGAAGCCAAGCGCGCGCATGGTGGCAATTTCGCGGCCGCGTTCGGCGACGGCGGAGTACATGGTGTTGAGAGCACCGAAGACCGCGCCGACGGCCATGATCAACGCAACGAACCCGCCCAGTGTGGTGATGAGCTGGGTCATGCGCGTGGACTGCTTAGCGTAGTAGTCGATTTCGCGGGTTACGTCTACATTCAAACGCGGATCGGCGGTGAGAGTGTCCTTCAATTGTTGAAGGGCGGCACGCGACGCGAGGTGCACGGTAACGGACTGAGAAAAAGTGTCGGGACGCTTATAGGCGCCGTTAAGGAGGTGGGCGTCGCCCCAAACCTCGGAATCGAAGGCGCTGCCGCCCGCATCGAAAATGCCCACGACTTCCCAACGTGCGCTACCGAGCCAAATTGTGCTTCCCAGAGTCAAGCCCGAATAGGTCGTCTTGGCGTTTTTGCCGACGACGATTTCGGACAGACCCGGCCGGAACATGCGGCCTTCGATGATTTTGACGTTGCTGCGAATGGTAAGGACGTTAGGCGCGACGCCACGAAGCTCAACGTTGGCATCCGTCCCGGTGGAACGCAACGGAATCGGCGCCATCAGGACCGCTTCCGGTGTCAGCAACGGGCCGTCGGCCCCACGAGCAATGCCCGGAGCATCCTGGATAATCTTGACGGAATCGAGAGAGACTCCACTGGTCATCTCGGAGGTGGCCCCCGCGCGTGTAATGAGCGCGTTGTCCGCGGAGCCGGAAGAAACCAGGGTGGCCCGGAATCCGCGCGCGAGCGACAACATGGCAACGAAGACACCCACGGTTCCGGCAATCCCCACCACCGCAACGATTGTGGAGGTCCAGCGAGCTTTGACGCTCCGAACGTTGTAAACGAGTGGAATCGCCATTTCAGGCTCTCCTCAACGCGTTAACGACACGCATACGCATGGCGCCAATCCCCGGCAGTAGGCCACTGGCAGCGCCAACAAAGAGGGCGAAAACAAGGCCAAGCGTCAGAAGCGACCTGGAAAGGATGAGCGGGGGCAGAAGGCCGGTGAGAGCCACGCCGATAACAGGGATGGCTAAATAGGCGAGCGCCAAGCCCAGGAACCCGCCGACGAGGGCGATGGCGACGGACTCCGCCAGAACGAAGAAAAGGACAGCCCGTCCGGAAAAGCCGATGGCTTTCAGGACG
>WNFO01002337.1_pt1 | contig 15606 bp, 12 predicted proteins | sample 5400251 | NCBI WGS metagenome assembly WNFO01 (sample SAMN13153354, study PRJNA577476) | soil metagenome | isolation source: 100 cm saprolite under Madrone tree | place: USA:California | collected 2016-06-14 | reverse complement strand
TAGCGAGTTGCGCCACGGAGATGTTATGCTCGCGGCAAAACGCCTTCAGCTTCTCCACTGCCTGCATCTGTGGATCTTGCCAGTAGCGGGCCTGGTAGAGCTTGCCTGCATTATTGACAGTGAAACGCGTCCCTTCGCTCGGCGCTTGCCCAGGTTGATAGCGCCCCGTGAGTAAACCGCCTGCAAGCGGATTGTAGCTGATGACGCCTATCCCCTGATCGATAGCCAGAGGCAGCAACTCAGCCTCGATATAGCGGAATAAGATGTTGTAGCGCGGTTGTACACAATCAAAACGTGCAAGGCCGAGTTTGTCGCTCGTCCACACTGCCTTGCATAGCACCCAGGCAGGATAATTCGAGCAACCGGTGTAGAGTACCTTGCCGCTGTGGACAAGGTCATCTAAGGCGCGTAGCGTCTCGTCAATGGGCGTCTCCGAGTCGGGAAAATGCATCTGGTAGAGATCGATATAATCTGTATTCAAGCGGCGCAAACTCCCCTCGACAGCCTTAAAAATATGCTTGCGCGACCCGCCCTTCTCATTGGGACCTTGTCCCATCGGCCCAAAAAACTTTGTCGCCAGCACAATCTGTTCGCGCCGGCCTTTGAGCCAGCGCCCAATATATTCCTCGGTTCGCCCGACCGTCTCCAGGGTAGCTCCAAGTGGGTAGGCGTCGGCGGTATCAAAGAAGGTAACGCCCGCATCAAACGCCTTATCCATAATGGCGCGTGATGTTGGCTCATCGCATTGATTCCCAAATGTCATTGTCCCCAGGCATATCTCGGAGACATGCAGTCCTGTACGGCCCATGCGCTTTATTTTCATCCCGTATTTTCTCCTCTCTAGCCATCGGGAACGGTGCGAAAGCTGATTGCCAGGCGGTTCCAGCCATTGATGGAAATAATGGCCAGCGTCAGGTAGATCAGTTCTTCGTCGGAAAAATACTTGCGTACCTCGGCATAGGTCTCGTCTGGCACGTGGTCAACGGAAACCAGGGTCACTGCCTCCGCCCATGCCAGAGCTGCCCGCTCACGCTCGGTATAGAACGGGGCCTCGCGCCAGGCAACGAGTTCATAGAGACGCTGTTCGGTTTCGCCGCGCGACCGCGCGGATTTAGTATGCAAATTGATTCAATACGCGCACCCGTTGAGCTGCGACGCGCGAATTTTGACAAGCTCGATGAGCAAAGGCTCCTGGCTGGCAAGATTGGATGACCGTACCAGGTGATCCAGACCGCTCATGGCTCTGCCAATGCCTTGAACGATTTTGCCGTAGTCGAGCCGGGGTTGCATTTCCATCTTTCGACTCCTTGTGAAAATAACCATGCTTGTATGTAACGACAGCGATCACTCAACAAGCATAACACGCGCACGTGCCCGCGGCAAGAACAGCGGTTTGAGGCTCTCCATCCTGGCGTGGGAAATATCCTTCCCGCCATCCCCTCGGGCCTATGAATTCTCTGTGACGGCGCGATTATGCAGTTTCAAAAAATAATGCGGAGTATGAAGTCAGTCTGTGCGCTGCAAGAGCTTCTTCGATAATCCATTTCAATTTTTGAAAGTACATTATCGTCATATACTTATTGACATTTTTGGAAGAGTCAGCTATAATTAGACCAGCAAGTCCAACCTACAGGTCTAAGGAGCAAACTCAACCATGCCATTTCCGCGCTTCGACAAATTGACACAGGAGAGACGCGAACGCGTTCTCGATGTGGCGGCTCAGGAATTCGCCGATTACGGTTTTGAGGACGCCTCGATTAATCGCATTCTGGAAAACGCGAAAATGAGCAAAGGTGCGGCTTACTACTACTTTGAGGACAAGGCCGATCTGTTCGCCACCACTGTACAGTATTGTGTGCAGCGCCTGGAATTAATCGATCGTGAACTCAATACGACAACATTGACGGCAGAGCGTTTCTGGCCAATCTTTAGCGAACTGCATCGTCGCCCGCTGCTGCGTTCATTTGAGCAACCCTGGCTATTCGGAGCCATCAGGGCAGCTGGCAAGCTCTCACCCGCAGCACTGGAACGTAAGCCGCTGGCAGCGCTCGCCAGCCAGATCAAAATGTGGGCCATGAACATTATGAAGCGCGGTCAACAACTCGGCATGATCCGCACAGATTTGCCCGACGAGTTGCTTTTTGCCTGGCTTGAAGCACTCGACAACGCTAGTGACCGCTGGCTGCTGGTACACTGGCAAAAGTTGGATCGGGCAGCGATTGCCCGTTACTCCGATCAGACGGTAGAGGCAATGAAACGAGCGGTATCTCCATAGTCTAGGGTGTCAGGATACGCCGGCACATCCTGACACCCTATATATGTATGCAAAGAAGGTAGAAATCATGAAGACACGTGTAACAACGAGTGCGCCTATTCACGGCAACGTGGCCCCCGGTTTTGAGACGGTACAAACAGAATTTGCACGCAATTTTACAGAGCGTGGCGAACTGGGCGCGGCCTGCACAATTTATTATCGTGGAGACAAGGTAGTGGATCTGTGGGGCGGCTATCGTGATCCACAAAAGAAGCTGCCCTGGCAAGAAGATACGTTGGTGCTCGTCTTCTCATCCACCAAAGGTCTCGCCGGCCTGACGATGGCCCTGGCTCATTCGCGCGGTCTATTCGATTATGATGCGCCCATCGCGAGCTACTGGCCGGAGTTTGCGCAGAACGGCAAGGGGCATATCACGGTCCGCCAATTGCTGGCTCACGAGGCAGGTATCTCCAGCATCGACGAACCGTTGCCCCCGGCAGTCCTGGCGAATCCTGATGTGCTGGCGACGATCCTGGCGCGTGCTAAACCCGCGTGGGAACCCGGCACGCGTCATGGCTATCACGCTTTCACCCTAGGTTGGTACGAGAGCGAGATCATTCGCCGCACTGATCCACAACATCGCACACTCGGTCGGTTTTTTCACGACGAGCTGGCTCGACCGTTAGGATTGGAATTTTACATCGGTGTGCCACAGGATGTCGATGTCGAGCGTATTGCTCTGATAACCGAGCCGCCGATCCTCCAAAAATTATTGGGTATGCCACGCGGCATGATGCTCGGCGCGCTCACACCAGGATCGCTGACCTTGCGCGCGGTAATTCCCGGTATACGCTCGAATCTGGTCTTCAACACGCCTACCTACTGGTCCGTTGAGATCCCTTCAGCGGGCGGTATTGGGCAAGCCAGCAGTATGGCCAGAGCGTATAGTGTCTTTGCCACTGGTGGGCATGAGTTGGAGATCAAACCGGAGACCCTGAGCGAATTGCAGGCGCAAGCACAACCACCAGTACCGGGCGGTTGGCGCGATGTAATTTTGCATATGGACATGGCCTGGGCACTCGGTTTCCTCAAGCCATTTCCCGGCTATCACTTTGGCAGCAGTGATGAAGCGTACGGCGCTCCCGGTTCCGGTGGCTCTTTTGGTTTCGCTGATCCTGGCGCCCAGGTTGGCTATGCTTACGTCACGAACAAGCAGGGGGCGGGGATACTGGACGATCCGCGCGAGAAGGCATTACGCGACGCATTTTACCGCGGCATCATGTAGAAAGGGCGTGGGGATGTGAATTCTCTTTTCCAGAGGTCACGCTTCCCTGGCAGCACATCTCTCTTGACACATCCACGCTGCGTGATGCATACTGCTTACTACTTTACATCAAACGTTTAAGAGTTCCAAATATCTCAGTCCGTCCCAGTCAGGAAAACACATGCTAGAACTGGCTCCCTCCATGATCGATGCAGATACCTTTCATGCTGACGTACGATACATCGAATCGCTCTGGCAACGCGTGGCGGTAGGAGGGATCGATATGCCGGTGATCGACATCGGCAGCGATAAAGCTGAACCGCTCGTCTTCGTTCCTATCCTCGAACATCTCGAATTCGTCTACGCCCGCCAGATACGCGCATTCAGCCGATCGCGGCGCGTGATCATGTACCGCCGCCCTGAGACTCGCACACATCCCGTGGGGCTGGTAGAACGCGCCGAAGAGCTACGGCAGGTGCTCGACGTTTTGGGGCTGGAATGCGTCGATCTCGTGGGACACGGAGACGCGGCCATGGTCCTCTTCGAGTTTGCAGCGCGCCATCCCCAGCGCTGCCGTTCATTAATCATTATCGCCCAGGGAGCCGATTACCAGATAGCGCCGCACCCTTTCATCTGGCTCCTTCATGAACTCTTCCTGCGCCTGCCAGTTGAACATATCCTCCCCGCGTGGTTCCTGCGCTGCATCGTCATCAATTACATCGTTGCGCACCGCCCGGCAGCCACAAGGAAAACCCAGCAGGACCAGAGAGCCCCTAGAGGCGGGGGTGGTATGGTGGAGGAAGCCGGGAACCTGGACCCTTGTAGAACCCTGTCTGGGGGACAGGTATGCCCCTGCATTCTCCCCCGTTCCTTGATTGAGGAACAATTCCGCAAAATTGCCCTCTGGTCCTTCGTCTATAAGTTTTCCGTGCTTCCCATTATTCACTATTTCGATATGCGCAAACGCCTGAACCAGCTAACCATGCCCATTCTACTCATCAATCGAGCAGACGATGTGCTCTCACCGGAGTATAAGACGTGCTGGTTGGCCAGGCAGTTGCCCAACTGTGCCGGCTATCACGTCGTTCCAGGAGGAGAGCGCTTTTTTATGTACTCGCAAGCCGAGGTGGTCAATGCGCTCGTAGAGCAGTTACTCGCCTCGCACCGCGCCGTGTAGAGGCTGTTTATACATGAATCGCGGCGTAGGTCCCCGATTATTACGTATTCTTGAGTGGGGGTCTGCACTCTGCGCCAACGGGCTTGACTCTCCCCATCTAACCACGCTACAATGGTTCCGTGCCAGGTTGACAAACGTGCTACCGAAACACCACCTCCTCCACAGGTAAGCACATACATGCTCGCTGGCAAAGGAGAAAGCATACCGATGGCGGCTACGATTACTGAAGGGACGCTCCTCTGGGAACCCTCAGAGGAAATGAAGCGACAGGCTAATCTCACCAGATATATGCACTGGCTCGCAAACGAAAAAGGCCTGCATTTTGACGACCCCGCAAAACTATGGGAATGGTCGGTCAACAACCTCGAAGACTTTTGGGCCTCTTTATGGGACTATTTTCACGTACAGGCCTCGAAGCCTTACAGCGCAGTATTAGTAGAAAGAAAGATGCCTGGGGCACAATGGTTCCCCGGCGCTGAACTGAATTACGCTGAACATGTATTTCGCAACGCGACTTCCAGCCGCCCCGCTATGCTCTTCCAGTCCGAAGTGCAGCCTTTAGTCGAAATCTCATGGGATGAACTGTACCGCAAAGTGCGCACAGTCGCCCAAGCCCTGCGTGCTATGGGGGTGCAGCGTGGCGACCGGGTCGTGTCCTATATGCCCAACATCCCAGAATCGGTCATCGCATTCCTGGCAACTGCCAGCATAGGCGCAATCTGGTCTAGCTGCGCGCCTGACTTTGGCACCCACAGCGTGATTGATCGCTTCCAACAAATAGAACCAAAAGTGCTCTTCGCAGTCGATGGCTACCGCTATAACGGCAAGCCTATTGATAGGCGCTCTACAATCACCGAACTCCAGCAATCGCTGCCTACCTTGCAGAAGACGGTTTTAGTGTCCTATCTCTACCCCGATTTGAGCGCAGAGGGCTACAAAGATGCTATGCTCTGGCGTGATTTGCCGCCCGCCACATCAGAACTAACCTATGAACAAGTTCCATTCGCTCATCCCTTGTGGGTACTCTATTCTTCCGGCACAACTGGCTTGCCAAAAGCGATCGTGCAAGGCCAGGGCGGTATCCTGCTCGAGCACCTGAAGAGCCTGCACCTTGGCCTCGATCTCAAAGAGGAAGACCGATTCTTCTGGTTCACCACTACCGGCTGGATGATGTGGAACTACCTTGTAGCTGGGTTGTTGCTGGGCATCACCACCCTGCTTTACGATGGCAGCCCGTCTTACCCCAGCATGAACGTTCTCTGGGAGTACGCTGAAAAAACAGGCATGACATTCTTTGGCACCAGCGCCGGATTTATCCTCTCCTGTATGAAAGCTGGCATAGAACCGGGCAAAACGTATAATCTGAGCAGGTTGCGCGGACTCGGCTCGACTGGCTCTCCCTTGCCACCGGAGGGGTTTCAATGGGTCTACGAACACATCAAGCGCGATCTATGGCTTGCCTCCGTCAGTGGGGGTACCGACGTATGCTCAGGCTTCCTGGGAGGCTCCATCTTGCTTCCTGTGCGCGCCGGAGAACTTCAGTGCCGCGCGTTGGGGGCCAAAGTGGAAGCGTTCGATGAGAACGGTAACCCATTACTTGATGAAATGGGAGAGCTGGTAATCACCGAGCCAATGCCATCCATGCCTTTGTTCTTCTGGAATGATCCCCAGAATAAACGTTACCTGGAAAGCTATTTTGATATGTTTCCTGGCATATGGAGGCATGGTGACTGGGTCAAGATCACTTCCAGGGGCAGCGCCGTCATTTATGGCCGGTCAGACTCTACTATCAACCGCAAAGGCATTCGCATGGGCAGCAGTGAAATCTATCGCGTCGTGGAAGATATCCCTGAGATACTCGATAGCCTGGTTGTGGGTGTGGAACGTTCTGGAGGTGACTATTATATGCCCCTTTTCGTTGTCCTCAGACCAGGTGCCGAGCTGGATGATGCTCTCAAGGCCAAAATTCGTGACAGGATTCGTAGCAACCTCACTCCGCATCATGTACCTGACGAAGTGTTCGCTATTGCTGAAGTACCCCGCACCCTGAATGGCAAGAAACTAGAGGTACCCGTCAAGAAACTCTTTATGGGCGCTCCTTTGGAGAAAGCGATCAGTATGGACTCGATGAGCAATCCACAAGTAATGCAGTATTTCATCGAATTTGTACGTAAGTTTAGTTAGAGACGGGGCTAGCGTAGTTAAGCGTGGCAGCACGTAAAAGTGATAAAATGAAAAGTGTGTAAATGCCGTCAACTTGCTTGAACATATCTCTTATGGAGTAGCGCATGAAAATTGGCCTTGTATCACCGTATGACTGGAGTTATCCTGGGGGCGTACGTGATCATGTCTTGCATCTTGCCAACGAGTTCATTACAATGGGACATGATGTACGCATCATGGCACCTGCATCAGGCCCAAAGGGAAAATTAACCGAAAAGTACATCTTAAAGATGGGCTGGACAACTCCTATACCGATCAATGGGTCCATCGCACGTATCATGCTTAATCCCTCCCTTGCTCTACGCGTGCGCAGGGTGCTGCAGCGCGAACACTTTGATGTGATCCACGTGCACGAGCCGCTGGTTCCCGGTCTATCTCAGGCCGTGCTGCGTTGTTCGCGCACAGTCACTGTGGGCACATTTCACACTACATCCTATCCAAGTATCTATTCTACTTCAAACCTGGCATATGCTTCTGCCCATCCGTTTCTTCGTCCTCTTTTCCGGCGGCTGAGCGGGTGCATTGCGGTTTCCACCACTGCTCGCCAATTTGTTTCGCGCTACTTCCCGGGAGACTACCGCGTGATTCCCAATGGGGTCAGTCTTGAGCACTTTAGTCCTCAGGTTGCGCCTTTGCCACAATTCATGGATGGCAAGCAGAACATCCTCTTCGTGGGTCGTTTCGAGAAACGTAAGGGTGCGAAGTACTTACTACGAGCCATTCCATTTATTCGCGAAAAGTTTCCGCAGACGCGCTTTCTCTTTGTCGGCGAAGGTCGCCTGCGGCGTGGTTTTCAGAAATTTGTCGAGCGCCAGGGTTGGCAAGATGTCATCTTTGCTGGCTATGTGCCTGATAAAGATCTGCCTCGCTACTTTGCCAGCGCTCATGTCTTCTGTTCCCCTGCCACTGGAGGTGAGAGCATGGGCATCGTGCTCCTGGAGGCGATGGCTTCGGGCGTGCCTGTGGTTGCATCCAACATCAGTGGCTATGCAACGGTCATCAACCAGGGCATGGATGGACTGTTGACGGCTCCGCGCAATGGTGAGGAGCTGGCATTGGCGGTGAAATACTTGCTTGAACACGAACCATTACGCCAACAATTTATTCATGCTGGCCTGCAAAAAGCCAGAGAGTATGCCTGGCCCCACGTCGCGCAGCGCGTTATGGATTATTACTACGAGCTGCTCGAAGAACAGGACAAATCATCATTGAGACAGAGATCACAGGCTTTATGAGGCTCCTATGCGTTATTTCGAGAATTTTCAGGTGGGGGATACTTTTGTCCTTGGAAGTCTGAAAGTCACTGAAGAAGACATCATCGCCTTTGCAAAACAATTTGACCCGCAGCCCTTTCACATCGACCCGGAACGAGCAAAGGACTCCATCTTTGGTGGCCTGGTAGCTAGCGGCTGCCATATACTATCGCTGTTTATGCGCCTGTTTTACGATGGCGTGCTCCACGAGACCGCGAGCGTAGGCTCTCCAGGCGCCGATGAGATACGATGGCTGACACCTGTTCGTCCTGGAGATGTTCTTAGCGGTCGTTTCGCTGTGCTTGAGAAGAGGCACTCCAGGAGTCGCCCCAACCTCGGAATCATCCATTCTAGCTGTGCACTGTTCAACCAGGCCGGCGATGTGGTCATGACTATGAAAGGTGTGCACTTCGTTGGGCAGGGACCAGGGGGAGTAACGGAAGCTGATCTTCTTAACGATAAGACTGATAAGTAAGACAAGGAGCACTCGTCAATGGATAGAATAGATCAACAAGCTACATCTCATCCCTTTTCTACACCTACCGGCTACAGCCGTGCCGATATCCACATGCATACCAACCTCGGCGATGGCCGGGCCAGCCCGGCGCGCATAATTGAAGAGGCCACAGGCCGTGGTCTGCGCCTGATCGCCATTACCGACCACGATCATATAGAGGGCGCAAAGCGTGTAGCGGAACTGTTGGCGCAACAGCATAGCCCGCTCCAGATGATTACAGGTGTTGAAGTTTCGACACGCCAGGGCCATTTGCTTGGGCTGTTCGTGAACAGGGCTCCCAAAGCTATGCGCCCGGTCGAAGAAAGCATTGAAGCCATCAAAGAGCAAGGTGGCATCGTGATCGTGCCTCATCCTTTCGGTCGCCTTGTCCCTAGCTTGAGCCGTGCGAAGATCGACGCATTGCTTGAAAAGGGGTACGCCATCGATGGCATAGAGATGTATAATCCCACACCGGCAAATGCCTCCATGCGCTCCGCCGTTCGCGTCGCAAATCAGCAATGGAAACTCGCTGAAACCGGCGGGAGTGATGCGCACTTCTGGCAGCATATCGGTTCGGCCTACACGCTTTTCCCGGGAAGCAGTCCTGATGATCTGCGCCGCGCCATCATCGAACACAGCGCCCGCCCAGGAGGCCAGGAGCTTCCACCGGTGCATCTTCCTGTGAGTGCCTATATTGCTCAGTGCGCCTGGAGCTGGTTCGTCGATCCCCCGAGGCGCTTCATGAGGTCGAGGTCTTTGCAAGATCGGTAGCCCATATGGGCGCAAACACCACCCATTGTTCGGGGTGCGCCTTGATGTACCGCTCCATTCTCTCGATCAAGGCACGCATCAGCGTGTCAGGATTGGCACGCTCTTCCTCCGTAAGTTCGAGCGAGAGCGGGACAAAGTGTCCTCCTACGCGTTTAGAAGACGCATGCCAGCCAAATGCGCCAACCAGAGGCGCTCCCGTGCGCCGTGATAGCGATACGGGGCCAATAGGCAGACGGGCAGGCTCACCAAAGAACGGCTTTTCGACACTCTCACCCTCTATGGCACGGTCGGCTGTAATCACTACAATTTGATTTTTGCGCAGTGCCAGGATGATTGATCGCACAGCTGTACTATCTCCCAGGGGTATGAAATGGATGCCCTGGCTGCTGCGCAATTTGGTAATTAAATCAAGTATCCGCTGATCTTTCAGACGTTCGACGGGAATAGTCACCTGGTAGCCCTTGGCTGAAAACCACTGAGCCAGGTAATCGATTGGCCCGAAATGTGCTGAGAAGAGGATCACACCCCTCCTCAATGCCAGTGCCGCCTGGAGATGCTCTACGCCCTCAATATCCATGTGGTTCGCAATCCACTCCGGTCGCGTGTATGGCAGCGAGAACATCTCCAGGTAGTTACGGGCACTATTCTGGAATACACCTCGTACAGTTCTACGCAGTCGCCCCCGTCCAGCATGGGTTGTCAGCACCTCGGGACCAAGCACGTGGATCATGTTAGCGGTTACCTGCTTTCTGGCTTTGCGGGCTACAAGCCAGGCAGCGAAACCAAATGCGTTCGCTAGCGCTAGCACGAGCCAGCGTGGCAGGCGTGGTACAACAACTGAAGCAATTCGGAATAGCTTATACATGATCGAGCCAGGCGGATATTCTTATAGCCATAAATGTTTCTCCAAAGCTTTTTCCTCTCAACCCAAAAGATGAAGGCAGCAATATTGGATATTCACTCTGCTGGCCAGAACTGGCGGAACATGTACCACTGTGTCGGCCATTGGCGCACCATTTCTTCTAGCGTGTCATACATACATTGGGTCAGGCGTGCTATCTCGCTCGCCTTCTGCTCTCTCTTGCTCTCCCGGGGGTAAATCGGGGGATACATGCGCACATAAAATTCGTTGTGCTGCCCATACCACATATAGCCGGGTATAAGCGCTGCTCCGCTTTTCAGCGCCAGAGCAGCCGGACCGTCTGGCACGTATGTCTTGCGTCCAAAGAAGGTCACTTCTGTTCCCTCATCTGGCGTGACAGGTCGATCTACGGCGATGGCAACGAGCTGATTCTGTTGCAGGGTACGTAAAATGCGGCGCGCAGAGCCTTCCATCGGAATGATGCCGATGCCCTTCTCCCTGCGTTGATTCTGCACGAGCTGATTTAAACGTTCGTCGCTAAACGTTTCTACGACAGCCGAGAGAGGTAGATGGCGAGCGACTAATGCCCCGGCCATATCGTAGTTACCGAAGTGGGCCGTAGTTATAATGGCTCCTCGACCTGCCTGTATGGCGGGCATCATAAGACTCTGCCAGCTATCCCCCTCGCTCAAATCGCGCATCTGCTGTTCGATCGCGTTCAGATCAAGGTGTGGAAAGTTCAGAAAATCAGCGGCATAGCGTCCATAGTTCCACCACGAAGCCAGGGCCAGGTGTCGTACGTATGGATCATCTACAGGACGCCCTGTCACCTGGGCCATATTCAACTGCGTCACCCGGCGCTTGGAAGGCCAGCCCAGGTAGCTCACCGCACTGATGGCCGATCCCAGGACGTGCCTTGCGCCTTGTGGTGTCCACCCGGCTAATGTGCCGGCCCCGCGTGTAACATAGTAGATAGAAGACAATCTTTTCTCCAAAAATCTGTGTTTGCGCTTTCTATACTACCGCTCCAGATTTGCTGCTGTCAACGTTGGGTTGTGTCCCTACAGGTTGAGAGCGTACGGCTACCTTTCTTGTACGCGAGTGGTCGTTCCTGGTTCATCCCCAGGTACCTCAAAACTTGCGCTTTTTTTGGTCTTACCCCAAGCCCCAGGCAATTCCTTCGAAAGTCGCCCGAAAAGGATGTTAATGCACGAAAATGCACTTTTCATCCTTTTCTCTGACTCATAGAGTCATCGCGCTTGTTAAGAAATATTAACTTCGAATTGGCCCTTCATAGTCACATCTTAACCGATTCGTTACCTGAACACAACTCTGCGCTTGCTAAACTTGTCTCCATTGAGAACCCCATCCTGGAAAAGGAAATTCTCACAGAGGTAGGAAGAGTAGATGCAGCGATATCGTTTTCCTCTCCGCGTCGGGGGGTCGTTGATAGTGATCATTGGCTCAGTGCTCTTGATAGTGAGTTTGCTAGGACACGCCCCCACCTATGCAACTGGATCTGCAGCCGATTGGACGACATATTTGCATGATCCAGGGCACAGTGGCTTCAACAGTACTGAGACCATCCTCAACCCCAGCTCAGCTTCTCAACTGAAGGCGCTGTGGACCATCAACGAAGGGAGTACCATCTCGACGCAAGCCGTCGTCGCGAACGGGCTGATCTACTGGGGCTCGTGGGATGGCTTTGAACACGCTACCAATCTGGATGGCTCCCAGGCCTGGGTCACGAAACTGGGCACCGCCCCCTCGAATTGTGGTGCAACGCTCGGGGTCTTAAGCACAGCCACCGTAGCCTCTGTGTCCATCAATGGGACCCCGACCTCGGTGGTGTTTGTAGGCTCAGGTAATGACACGCTCTACGCGCTGAACGCCTCCACGGGTGCCATCCTCTGGCAAACCTCCTTAGGGACACCCGGTACCCAGGTGCTCTGGAATTCACCGGTTCTCTACAACGGGAGTATTTATATAGGCATAGCATCTAACGATTGTCCGTTGGTGCAAGGCCAGGTTTTCCAGTTAAATGCCACCAGTGGCGCTATCCAGAACACCTTCAATGTCGTTCCTAATGGATGCACAGGTGCTGGAGTGTGGGGCTCGGTCACGATTGACGCCAACAACGGCACCCTCTACTTTGCTACGGGCAATGGCGGCTCCTGTTCACAGCCAGAGACCAATGCCGTTGCCATCGTCCAACTCAACGCCTCCAACCTGGCATTTATGAATTCCTGGCAAATTCCACCAGCTCAGCAGGTAAGTGATAGCGATTTTGGCTCCACGCCAACGCTGTTCACCGCCACCATCGGAGGCAGCATCCATCGTCTGCTGGGCGTGGCCAACAAGAATGGAAACTATTATGCCTTTGATGAGGCCAGTATCAGCGCTGGTCCCGTCTGGACCGTGGCCGTCGCTCAGGGCGGGTCGGCACCAGAGTTCGGTGATGGCAGCATTTCGCCCAGTGCCTGGGATGGCACCAATCTCTACGTTGGTGGCGGCAAGACGACGATCAACGGGGGGAGTTGCTCGGGGGGCTTGCGGGCGCTCAACCCTGCGACAGGAGCGATCATCTGGCAACGCTGTGCGATAGATGGACCAGTCATCGGGGCGGTGACCGCCGTTCCAGGAGTCGTGGCCGTGGGCGAGGGAACTGCTCTCTGGCTGGTGGCCACCTCGGATGGGCATGACCTCTTCAAAACATGGGATACCTCCACGAATTCGCAGTATTATGAAGGACCAACCATCGCCAACGGTGCGCTGTATATAGGAAACAAGAACGGGCATTTCTCCGCCTATGGGGGATTATCGATATCTACACCAACTCCAACGCCATCACCATCACCAAGTCCGTCACCGAGCCCATCGCCAACGGTCACAGTCACCCCTTCACCCTCACCTACACCAGGAACTACGATAGCGCAGGACACCTTCCACCGTGCAAATCAGGCACTGTGGGGAACGGCTTCCGATGGCCATACCTGGGGTGGAGACGCCAATACGGTAAGCGCTTTCTCGATCGTAAATAATACGGGCCAGATCTCTAATGGGAATGGTATCTACAATGCGGTGCTCGGCTCGACTGCTACTGATGCGGAAGTCCTGTTCAGTGGATCACTGAGTAGCTACAGTAATACGAACCTGGGCGCGGTCCTGCGCTGGAGCAATACCAATAACTGGTACAAGTCATATATCAACGGTACTACACTGGTTGTCCAGAAGAAAGTCAATGGGGCGACCACTATCCTTGGATCAGTACCCTTTACTGCAACGTCAAACACGTCTTACACGTTGCGCTTCCGGGTGGTTGGCACCACCTTGTACGCCAGGGTCTGGCAAACAGGGACAACTGAGCCAACCAACTGGATGATTACGGTTACCGATACCTCGCTCTCATCTGGCTTCTGCGGCCTGCGCATGCAGGTATCAAGCAGTGTCACAGCTAGCTATACGTCGTTCCTGGCAACCGCACCAGGAGGAACACCAACTCCAACGCCGTCACCGAGCCCATCGCCAAGTCCGTCACCGAGCCCATCGCCAAGTCCGTCACCAAGCCCAAGCCCGTCACCGAGCCCATCGCCATCATCAACGGTCACAGTGACGCCCTCCCCTTCCCCAACACCTGGGACAATCCTGGCGCAGGACACCTTCCACCGTGCAAATCAGGCACTGTGGGGAACGGCTTCCGATGGCCATACCTGGGGTGGTGATGCCAATACGCTAAGCGTCTTCTCGATTGTTAACAACACAGGGCAGGTCTCCAATGGCACTACCAGTTATAGTGCCGTCCTCGGCCCAGCGGCCACGAATGCTGAAGTCCTGTTCAGCGGCTCAATGAGTATATTTAGTAATACGAACCTGGGCGCTGTTCTGCGTTGGACGAACGGCAACAACTGGTACAAAGCCTATATCGACGGTACTTCGCTGATTGTGCAGAAGAAAGTCAATGGGGCGACCACCATTCTTGGGTCAGCACCCTTTGCAGCGACAACGGGAACCTCCTACACGTTGCGCTTCCGGGTGGTTGGCACCACCTTGTACGCCAGGGTCTGGCAAACAGGGACAACTGAGCCAACCAGCTGGATGATTACGGTTACCGACTCCTCGTTCTCATCCGGCTACTGCGGCCTGCGTATGCTCGCGCAAAACGGTGCCACAGCCGCCTATACTTCGTTCCTGGCGACTGCGGAGTAACAGGAAGCGAAGGATTGTCAGGGTGATTGGAAGCTTACTGCCCGGTAGCTTCCAATTGCCTGCTAAGGCAAATCGCCAAACATAGAACGAGAACGAGGCGAATTTCTACTTAACAATGGAGGACTGAAGTTGAAAAACGCACCTGGTTTCAAGGAATATCCTATATCTCTCATCGCGCTGCTGCTGGCCTGTACCGTGTTTTTTGCCAGTTGTAGCGGGGATACCAGTAGCAATTCATCGCCTATCCCCTCAAATACACAGACTTCTGCGATTACACCAATCGGGGCACTGGCGACTTGTTTGACCGTACACTCGCCCTCGCTGGTAAAGCTCGCTGACGGAAATTACGAGCTGGTGGACGAGATCGACAATTGCGGCGGGAAGGATGCCGGCCCTCTTAAGATAACTACCCAAATCAATACACAGGCCACGAAATTAAGCACGAATCTTATGGGGCCAGCCACTATTCCGGCAAATAGGAAAGCAATGTACCACACGTTCACAGGGCAAACGGGTGGTACGAACAAAGAAATTCATTTCCCTTCTCTCCCATCGCCATCTGTCTTCGTCATGGTCTCGGTGACAATCAATGGTGTCACACAAGGGGAGTGGGATGGACAGGTAACGATTCCAGCTTAGTGGCAGACAGCGGTTTGCTAGAGGCTGTACGAGTCGGCTGGTGGATCAAAGAACGCTATCGCACCATACGGGGCTACAAAGTGCCGGAGCATGCGGTGGGGGTCAGTCGCCTGCTCGCCTGGTGTGGCAACTTCCTCAATGCGGAGGATGGTGCCAATCTGGCAGGGCTCTAGAAGTCAAGCAAGGGCTACTAAGGATCCTCACAGCCTGTTTCTGCCTGACCTCTGGGTACTAACTATCGAACGATCACACTGACTACATACTCCTCCTGGCATGCCTCGCACCAGCCTACGAGCTTGCCATTATGTTCTTGCATTTTCGCCAGGCGGCGCGCGCAGCGGCAGACATACCCGTGCTGGCGAGCTGGATTGCCAAAAACGAGTGCGTGTGGAGGGACATCTCTTGTAACAACTGATCCGGCACCGATCAAAGCAAACTCCCCGATAGTGATGCCACAAATA
>WNFO01002884.1_pt1 | contig 15617 bp, 12 predicted proteins | sample 5400251 | NCBI WGS metagenome assembly WNFO01 (sample SAMN13153354, study PRJNA577476) | soil metagenome | isolation source: 100 cm saprolite under Madrone tree | place: USA:California | collected 2016-06-14 | reverse complement strand
TTTGCTATTCCCCGTACTCTTGGCCTATGCTCCGACCCCGGCGTGGTAGCCAGCGCTAGTTTGTCGGCCCCTGTAGTGATTTGGTTGGAACGCGAGAGTTCGGAGAAAAACGCGCAAGCTGAACTCACGCCGGCTCAGTGCGGCCAGGTTTCACGTCGTGTCTACGTCGTTGGATTCGCACTTGAATCGCTGCGTCCTTTTGGCGTGAGAGCGCTGAAATGTTTAGCTATGCACTCAAGTGGGGGCTTTATCGGTTTCGCCGCAAGCGGAGGCTCCGCTCCGCGAGAGAATCTGTGGCGCAGTGCGGCATTTTGCTCGCGGCCAGCGTTTCCGCAAGTTTCTTCTGCTCTAGGACGTGGGCACAGCAGACGGATCAGGCCAAGCCTGTCGTGGTGCAGCCGGGCGCTCCAGGTAAGCCCAGCAGGACGCTACCGCCGTCAACGAGGGCCTCGCTGCCGCCACGCTCCCAAGCCGATGTGGAGTTCATGCAGGGCATGATCATGCATCATTCACAAGCGGTGGAGATGACCGCGCTGATTGCGTCGCACACAGAGAACAAGGATTTGCGGTTGCTAGGTGCGCGAATCAGCAGCTCGCAGTCCGACGAAATCAAGTTTATGCAGCGGTGGCTGGCCGCCCGCGGTGAACGTGTGCCCGCGGCCACGTCGGGAATGCCGGGCATGGATATGTCCCGCGAACCGAAGGCTCTTATGCCCGGTATGCTTACGCCGGAGCAGATGGAAACGTTGCGGAAGGCGAAAGGCGCCGAGTTCGACCACTTATTTTTGACTGGGATGATTCAGCACCACGATGGCGCGCTGACCATGGTGAAGGATCTGTTCGACACTGCGGGAGCGGGACAGGATGCCGATCTGTTCAACTTCGCGACGGATGCGGACAATACGCAAAGGGCCGAGATTCGGATTATGCAAGCCATGTTGGAGAAAGAGCCGTTAGAGGAGATACGATGAACCGATTCCCCAGTGTTGCCCTTCGTGTGGCTGCAGCCGCCCTTATTTTCTGTTTCGGTGTGAACCGGTTGCAAGCACAGGAGCAAAAGCCTGCAACCCCGCCTCCTGCGCAGGAGCCCGAGGAGGAAGAGGAGAATCCGTTTGCTCCCGAGCCGGCTCCGGTGATGGCGGCCGGCATGACCGGGTCGGATGCCAACGATCCGCGCGCGAAACTGACGACCGGCCTCTACGACGCCGGCGAAACATCCATGGGCCTCAAGCACCTCGCGCTGCTCAAGAAGGCCGATGCCTTTCAACTCGGCGCCACCGATCCCGACGATCCCAAGGTCGAGAAGACCATTGCCCAGCTTGGCGTGGGCAACATGTCGAAGATTCCCAAGTCCATGCATTTGGCAGTCGCGCAGCTCGCTTTCGCCAACTCGGACTTGGCGTTCCAGGGCAACCACCTGTTCCAGGGGAATTTTTATGGCATGAATATCTTCGACATCTCCAATCCCGCAAGCCCCACTTTGCTCACTACCCTGGTGTGCCCCGGCGGCCAGGGGGATCCATCGGTGCATAAGAACCTGCTGTTCATGTCGGTAGAGATGCCGAATGGACATCTGGATTGCAGCACGGAGGGGTTCCCACCGGAGCCTCCGACGCCCGCGGGACAGAAAAAACTCCCGCCAAAGCCGCAAAAGGACCGTTTCCGCGGCGTGCGCATCTTCGACATTTCAGATATCAGGAATCCCAGGCAGGTTGCCGCAGTGCAGACGTGCCGTGGATCACATACGCATACGCTGGTGGTCGATCCGAACGATAAAGACAATGTTTATGTCTACGTGTCCGGCACATCCTTTGTGCGCCAATCAGAAGAACTCGCGGGGTGCTCTGGTGAAACGCCGGACAAAGACCCGAATACCGCGCTGTTTCGCATCGAAGTGATCAAGGTTCCCTTGGCTGCGCCGCAGGACGCGAAAGTGGTGTCTAGTCCTCGTGTATTTATCGATCCGCGGACGGGCGCGATGAACGGCCTCAACAATGGTGGTACTCACGGCAAGAAGGGCAAGGAGAAGCCGGCGGACACCAACCAATGCCACGACATTACCGTGTACTCAGCCATCGGGCTGGCCGCGGGGGCCTGCTCCGGGAATGGATTATTGCTCGACATCAAGGACCCAATTCATCCCAAGCGCGTCGATGCCGTTAACGACCCGAACTATTCCTACTGGCACTCCGCTTCCTTCTCCAACGATGGTACCAAAATCCTCTTCACCGACGAGTGGGGCGGCGGCTTGGGTGCTCGCTGCCGGGCCAACGATCCCAACAAGTGGGGCGCGGATGCCATCTTCCGCCTGAAGGACAACAAGCTCAGTTTCGCGAACTATTACAAGCTGCCCGCCGCGCAGGGCGACAATGAGAACTGTGTGGCGCATAATGGCTCGCTCATTCCGGTCCCTGGCCGCGATATCGAAGTGCAGGCCTGGTACCAGGGCGGCGTCTCTATCGTGGACTTCACTGACCCGGCGCAGCCTTTCGAGATTGCCTATTTCGACCGCGGGCCCATTGATCCCAACATGCTCGTCCTCGGCGGCGAATGGTCCGCGTATTGGTACAACGGCTACATTTACGGTTCGGAGATTGCCCGCGGGCTCGACGTCTTTCAACTCACGCCGACCAGGTTTCTGACGCAGAACGAAATCGACGCGGCTAAATCAGTTCGGGTCTCAGAGCTGAATGTCCAGAATCAGCAAAAGATCGAGTGGCCTGCACAATTGGTCGTGGCCAAGGCGTACCTGGACCAGTTGTCCCGGTCGCAGGCCGTGCCCGCAAACCAAATTGCGGATCTGCGGAAGGCCATCCAAAGCGCTGAGAGTTCGCATATGGACAAAAAGAAGCTGGCGAAGTTGCAGCGCATTGCCCCTTCGTTGGAAAAGAGCGCCGCTATGGCCAAGAGCTCGGCGGACTCGGCACGGCTGCATGCTTTGGCAGATATTCTGAAGCATCCATCATCATAATGACATCGCGAACCCGACGGCTTTCCGTTTAGCCCGCACAACCATAAGTCCTGATTAGCAAACGACGCGGAAACTGAACCATCACCCCCTGCGGTCAGCCGCGCGAACATCCCACACTCTTCGTGAAATAATGGACTGGCAAGGCAAACCATGGAGCTTCTAGGCAAATCCAAATCGGACCTGCGCGACTTCTGCGTCGCCCTCGGCGAGCCGCCGTATCGCGGCGCGCAGCTCTATCAGGCCCTTTACGCCGAGCGAAAATTCTCGATCGGCGCCATCACCAATCTTCCCGCCGTCCTCCGCCGGCGCCTCACCGCGGAAGCCGCCATCACCCTGCCCACCATCCATCAGCGCTACACCTCGCGCGACGCCTCCGTGCGCTACTTATTTTCGCTGCCCTCGGCCGAAGACCAATCCACGGCTCGTCCCGCCTCCGTGGAAGCCGTCTTCATGCCCAGCGACGGCCGCCAAACCATCTGCATCTCCACGCAAGCCGGCTGTGCCGTCGACTGCCAATTTTGCCTCACCGCGCAGCTCGGCCTGATCCGCAATCTCACTCCCGCGGAAATCCTCGCTCAAGTTCTCATCCCGCTCGAGGAACACAAATCTGCCCTGGCGCCCCAGACCAACATCGTTCTCATGGGCCAGGGCGAGCCGCTTCTCAATTTCGATTCCGTGATCGCCGCGCTAAAAATCATTCTCGACCCCGAAGCCATCGGCATCTCTCCCAAGCACGTCACGCTCTCCACCAGCGGCATCGTTCCCGGCATCGAGCGACTCGCCCAGGAAAAAATCCGTCCCAAGCTTGCCATTTCCCTCAACGCCTCCAACGACGAGCAGCGCAATGCCGTCATGCCCATCAACCGCAAATATCCCCTTGCCGCCCTCCTCGAAGCTTGCCGCAACTACCCGCTTCGCCCATGGGAGCACCTCACCTTCGAATACGTCATGCTCGGTAGCGTCAACGACTCTCCCGAAGACGCCCGCCGCGTCGTGCGGCTTCTCGGCAATCTCAAATCCGTCAAGGTCAACCTGATTCCATGGAATCCCGGCGATCTCCCGTATCGTGAATCCTCCGCCGACGCGATCGAAGTTTTCCGCAAAATTCTTGTCGACCGCGGCATCCCCACGTTCGTGCGCTACTCCCGCGGCCGCGACGTCATGGCCGCCTGCGGCCAACTCGCGCTGATCAATATTGAACCTGCGGCGCCCGAAACGATCTCAGCACCGCAGTAGATCAACTGTTCAGTCGGAGAATTTGAAGCGGATGATGCACCACAGGGCTTGCACGCCGTCTTTCCAGGTGATCTTCTTTCCTTCTTCGTAGGTGCGGCCCGCGTAGGTGATGGGGACTTCGTAGACGCGCCAAGTGTGCTTGGCGATTTTAGCGGTGATTTCAGGTTCGAAGCCGAACCGGTTGGACCGAATCTGGATGCCTTGCAGCACTTCCTTCCTGAAAACCTTGTAGCACGTCTCCATATCCGTGATTTTTAGGTTGGTGAAGATGTCGGAAAGCAGAGTAAGGAGTTTGTTGGCGACGTAGTGCCAGAAGTAGTGAACGCGCTGTGGCCCTCCGAGGAAACGCGAGCCGTAGACAACGTCGGCACGACCCTCGAGGATGGGTTCGAGCAGCTTCGGATAGTCGCGGGGGTCGTATTCGAGGTCGGCGTCCTGAACGAGAATAATATCGCCGGCGGCTTCGGCAAAACCGCGCCGCAGCGCCGCGCCCTTGCCTAGATTTTGTGGCTGAAAGAAAAAGCGCAAGTCGCGTAGTTCGATGGCGTCTTCATTGTCGCCGGCGGGGGCGGTGGTCTCGCCGCGGGATTGACGCGCGGCAAAGTCTTCCAGGATTTGGCGGGTGCCGTCGGTGGAGCAATCGTCGACGATTAGAATCTCCTTGCGCGCGGGGGTTTCGATGACGCGGCGGAGAATTTCATCGATGGTGGCTTTTTCGTTGTAGACGGGGATGACCACGGAGAGTTTGACATTGTGCAGACCGGAGGGGTTGCGGCGGCGCGGGCTCATGTATGGAAGAGGATTGTAGCTGCGGTGCCAAGGCGAGTAAAGCAGGCTATTATTGAGCTGCGATGAAGACGTTTTACATGGAGCAATTTGGGTGCAGGGCCACGCAAGCGGATGGCGCCGCGATTGAGCGGCAGCTTCGCGATGGCGGATTTTCCCCGGCCAGCGAGTCGGCGGCAGCCGACGTGGTGATCGTGAATACCTGCACGGTGACCGCGGCGGCGGATTCGCAGGTGCGTGACGCGGTGCGCAAAATCCACGCGCGGAATCCGCATGCGCGCGTGATTGTGACCGGCTGCTATGCGCAGCGCGCGCCGGAGGAATTGGCGGCGCTGCCGGGAGTTTCGTGGGTGGTGGGGAATTCGCATAAGCCGGAGATTCCGTGGTTGGTACATGCCATGGCCGGGGGAGCAACGAGCCATCGCGCCGACGGATTCATCCCCAGCAGCGCTTTGGGGCAAGAGAAGCTGTCCCTGCTGCGCGCGCCGGCAAAGATTTTGACCGGCGACATCTTTGCGCAAACGGCCTTCCTGGCCGCTCCGGTGGTTGGAGGCGAGGGCAGCCACACGCGGCCGGTGGTGAAGATTCAGGACGGATGCAACAGCCGCTGCGCGTACTGCGTGATTCCGTTTGTGCGCGGGCGCAGCCGCAGCTTGGCGCCTGGCACCGTCATCGAAGAGATTGCGCGGCTGAACTCAGCGGGATATCGCGAGATGGTTTTGAGCGGGATCAATTTAGGGACCTATGGGCGGGACCTGTCGCCGCGCGTGGAACTGACCGAGCTTTTGCGGCGCGTTCTGGATGAGACCGGCGTAGAGCGGCTGCGCGTCAGCTCCATCGAGCCCATGGATGTCACCGAGGAGCTTATCGCGCTATTTGCGTCGAGCGAGCGCATGGCGCAGCACTTCCACATGCCGCTGCAATCGGGATGCGACCGGCTGCTGGGGGCCATGCATCGCTGGTACCGCGCCGAGCACTATGCGCGGCGCGTTCAGCTGATTCGCGAGACATTGCCGGACGCCGCGGTGGGCGCGGATGTGATCGCCGGGTTTCCGGGGGAAACGGATGCGGAGCACGCTGAGACGATGGCGTTCATCGAGCGCCTGCCGTTCACGTACTTGCACATTTTCTCTTTTTCGAAGCGGCCGGGAACGCAGGCGGCGGAGCTCCCAAATCAAGTGCCGGCGACGGTGATCAAGCAACGCGCGCGGGAATTGCGCGCACTGGGCGACGAGAAGGCCAGGGAATTTCGACGCTCCCAGGCGGGGCGGATGTTGCGAGTGTTGACGCTGCGGGAGGATGAAGTTTCAGCGGAGACAACGCCGGCGCTTTCGAGCAATTATCTCCAGGTGCGCGTGCGCGGCAAATTTGCGGCAAATGAATGGGTGAATACCAGGATCTCGGAGCGCAACGGAGAAATTGTGGGTGAGCCTTTGAGTTTGTTATGTGCCGTGTGATGCATTCTGCTAACTCTCGAAAATGACTTGGGCCAGCGCTTGCGCTTCGGTGTGCGTGATGCTCAGCGAGATGCGCGTAACGCCAAGTTTGGCGGCGATTTTTGCGGCTTCCCCAAACAGGGCGATGCTCGGCCGCCCGCTGGATTCGCGCACCACTTCGAAATCGACCCACCGTACGCCACGGCGCCAGCCAGTCGCCAAAGCCTTCATGGCCGCTTCCTTCGCGGCGAAGCGTCCGGCGTAGCGTTCAAATTTATTTTTGAAGCGCTCGCAATATTCGATCTCGCCGGGAGTGAACACGCGGCGCAGAAAAAGCTCGCCGCGCCGTTCGATGGCCGCCTTCACCCGCGGGACTTCGGCAATATCCACACCTAAGCCAATAATCAAGGAAATTTCCTCGAGCGCGAGCGGCGTGCGCCCGCGAAGTGTGATTATACTGATACCTTCATGGCGGCGACCAAGGGATCCAGGGCCAAGGGCCAGAAACGCAAGACGCAAGCCCCGCGGAAGGCGGGCACTTCGCGCTGGACACAGCGGGTTCACCGCGGGTTGCGTATCCTGCAGGTTCCGGCGCTCGCGAAGCTGCCGTGGCTCGTCCATGGTTTCAGCACTCGCGTTGGCGGAGTCAGCAAGCTGAAAGGCAAGCGTGTCTTGAACCTGGGATTCACGGAGTGGGACACGCGCGAGAATGTGAAGCAAAACCGGCGACGCTTGCAGGCGGCGCTTGACGCGCACGAAATGAAGCTGGTGCCGCTGTTGCAATTTCACTCCGATGCCATTTTGCGTTTTGCGTCGGCGCCCACCGAACCTGCCCGAGCGGATGCCTCCGTGACGAAGAACGCCGGATTGCTGCTGGCGGTGCAGACCGCTGATTGCGTGCCGATTCTATTGGTCGATGCGAAGAATCGCGCGGCCGCGACGGTGCACGCCGGATGGCGCGGTACGCTGGCGCGCATTGTGGAGAAGGCCATCGGGCGCATGCACATGGAATTTGGTACCCGATCCGAGAGTCTTTTGGCGGCAATTGGCCCGGCCATTGGCGAGTGCTGCTACGAAGTCGGGACGGAAGTGGCGGCGGCGTTCAGCGGACAATTTGCAAATGCCGCGGAGTTTTTCGACGAGCTGCGCACCGGGGACGAGCCAAATCCGCTGCAGTGGCTGAACATGATGCCCCCGGGGCACCAGCCGCCGCCGAAGAAAGTGCTCTTGGATTTGCGCAAGGCCAACCGTTCGCAATTACTGGCGGCGGGCGTACCGGCGGGAAATATCTTCGTGAGCGATTTGTGCACCGGATGTCGGCGCGATCTTTTATTTAGCTATCGCAAAGAAGGATCCCAGAGCGGGCGCATGATGGCGGTGATCGGAATACGACCGGAGAAAACCAAGGCGGGAAAGCGATAGAGATTGATCCCAGCGCCGAATAAGCGCTGTGCCCCTACGGCTGCCCCATCCGCCGCTGAAACGTCAGCAAAATCAAGTCCGCTCGCCGCCGCACTCCAAACTTGCTCAGCAAATTCGATACGTGGAACTTCACCGTGCGCTCCGCGATGTTCAGCTTGCTGGCGATCTCCTTGTTCGACAAATTCTCCAGCAGCGAATCCAGCACTTCCTGCTCGCGCCGGCTCAAGTTCGTCACCGAATCCGTCTTCAGCCGCCGCCCCTGTCCCGTCAGGATTGAATCCACGAAGCCCGACAGCACCGACCGCGGCACCCAGAACCCACCGGCAGCCACCAGCGGCAGCGCGCGCACCAATTGGTCGCGCGACTCCACATACGTCAGCAACCCTTTCACTCCCAAACGCAGCATCGAATAGCTGTTGGCATCGCTGTGCGCTTCGCCCACCACGATCAACCGCGATTCCGGGAAGCGTTCCAGCAAATTCGTCAGCAGCGCCCCGGTGGCCGGCTTGGCCGCGTGCGCGTCCACCACGTACACGTTGGCTTTGGGTGGATCCAGTGTTCGCAGGTCGGGAGCCAATGTCGATTCGAGCTGTTTCAGCGTCACTTTGAATTGCGACTTGGCGAGTAAGCGGTCAAATTCGCTTAGCACCAGCGGGTGCGGCGAGAGTACGCAAACCGTTAGTTTCGAGTTGGTACGTTTCGTAGCCACGGTTTTTCCAGCGTAGGGGAAAACTGTACCAACGGGCAAGTCCCTTCACAGCGTATGTTCTCGAATTGTTACTGACTCCTTCGCCCCCTCCCCGTCCAAAATGGAACAGGTTCCAGAGTCGGAGTGGCAATCGCCGTTTTTCGTCAGGGCACGGCCTGCCTGCCGCAGGCGGACCGCTGAGGGTCCCGTCTTTTGGTTGCCACACAGACTCTCCAGCCCGTCAAATTCATGCGAACGAAGGCGCTTTCCCGCTCACGACTCTAGCATCGCCAGTCTGCGCCGCAAAAACCGCCGCTCCACGTCATTGCTCGCCAGCGACAGGGCTCGCCGATAGGCCTCCGCCGCCTCCATGGTCCTTCCCAGGCGGCGCAGCAGGTCCGCCCGCGCCGCCGGCAAGAGATGAAATTCCTCCAGTTCTCCTCTTTTCTCGACCGCATCCAACAACGACAGCCCTTCCTCCGGAGAGCGCGCCATGGCCACGGCAATCGCCCGGTTTACTTCCACCACCGGAGACGGAGACCGGCGCAACAAGACCCCGTACAATTCTGCGATCTGCTCCCAATCTGTCTCCCGTGCTGTCCGCGCATTTGCGTGCAGCGCGGCTATCGACGCCTGCAACGAATAGATGCCTGCGGCGCCACTTCGCAGCGCCGATTCCGTAAGCGCGGTTCCCTCTCGAATTTCGGCGTGGCGCCAGATACTTCGATCCTGTTCCTCCAGCAGGACCAGCTCCCCATCTGCATTCACGCGCGCATCAGATCGCGAATCGTGCAGCAGCATCAGCCCCAGCAAAGCTCGCGCTTCCGCCTGCGTGGGGAGAAGCTCGCACAGCATGCGGCCCAGGCGCATCGCTTCCGCGCAAAGTTCGCGTCGCACCAGGGCGTCACTCGCGCTGGCTAGATAGCCCTCATTAAAAATCAGATACAAAACCAGCAGTACCGCTTCCAGCCGGTCCGGCAAATCTTCTTGCGCAGGCTCGCGATAGGGAATACCCGCGTCGCGAATCTTGCGCTTGGCCCGCACAAGGCGCTGCGCCATCGTCGGTGCCGGAACCAAAAAGCCCTTGGAAATCTCCTCGGTGGTCATGCCGCACACGGTGCGCAGCGTTAGGGCCACTTGCGCGTCAGTGTCCAGCGCCGGATGGCAGCACGTAAAAATCAAGCGCAGCCGGTCGTCGGGAAAAATATCGCCTCCCAAATCGACCGGCTGCGCGATGAGCTCCGCGGACCTCCAGAGCTCTTCCGATTTTTCCGCAAAGCGACGCTCGCGCCGCAAGCGGTCGATGGCCTTATGCCGCGCGGTGCTGATTAGCCAAGCGCGGGGATTTGTGGGCGTGCCCTCAGTGGGCCACTTCTGCAGCGCAGTGGCATACGCCTCCTGCAGCATTTCTTCCGCCAGGTCGAAATCGCCCAGCAAGCGAATCAGTGTCGACACCATTCGCCCCGACTCTTCTCGGTGGAACTTTTCAAAGTCCATGCAGAGGAAGACTCACCCTCGCCCCCGTGCGCGCGAGGACCCGTTCACTCTCATGCCGTCCTGGCTGCTTCTCTGACCACCAGCGGGCGTATCTCGATGGAACCCTCGCGCGCGGCCGGTATCCGCCCCGCGACGGCGATCGCTTCATCCAGGTCGCTCGCTTCGATCAGGAAGTAGCCGCCCAACTGTTCCTTGGTCTCCGCGAATGGTCCGTCCGTGACCACCCGCTTGCCGTCCCGTACCCGAACCGTGGTGGCCATACCCGTTGGCTTCAGTTGGCTCCCTCCAAGGTACTTGCCTTTCTCCGACAACTGCTCGCGCAATTGCCGGTATTCCCCGTAAATCGGTTCCTGTTCCGCGGCAGCCCTTTTCGCCCAATCCGCTTCCGAGTGATAAATCAGCAGCAAATATTGCATGGTCTCGCCTCCTACAGCTTAGTCGAACGGCAAACCGGGAAATCGACACCCCGCACCCGAGGCGGGGTGTCATCCTGAGGCTACCCGACGAGGGTGGCCGACCGAAGGTTCCGACTCCTGTCGGAAAGAACCCCAACTAAAGAACTGGCAAACGTCAATCCGCTGCAGCTCGACTTGGTGCCTGGGGCCGCGAGCAACAAAGAGGTCATCGGATCACCTCTGCGGCAGAGACGGCACTCGCCTTCCACACCCTATAAATTGCCATTCAACCCCCCAAAACGCCCGTTTAATGCAACGGACTTCGTGCCCTGTGGAAAACCCGGTAAAATGAAGTGTGTGGCACAAGTGGCGTTTAGCCTCAAGCCCTAGCCTGAGCGTCAAACCCAGGGAGTTCTAGGCGTCTCTGATGCGTAATTTGACCGAATCCGCTCGAGCACTTCGCGGCCTCCTGTCGCAACGTATTCTTGTGCTCGATGGCGCCATGGGCACCATGCTGCAGCAGCGCAACCTTACCGCCGAGGATTTTGGCGGCGCTTTCCTCGAAGGCTGCAACGAAAACCTCGTGCGCACACGGCCGGATGTCGTCCTCGACATTCACCGCAAGTACTTCGAAGCCGGCGCCGACATCGTAGAGACCGATACCTTCGGCGGCGCTCCCATCGTTCTGGCCGAGTATGGCCTCGCCGCTGACGCTCCGTTGCTCAACCGCCGCGCCGCCGAACTCGCCCGCCAGGCCGCCGATGAACTTAGCACCCCGGCAAAGCCTCGTTTCGTCGCCGGCTCCATGGGGCCCACCACCAAGGCCATCACCGTCACCGGCGGTATCACCTTCGAAGAGCTTCGCGAAGCCTACTACATCCAGGCCAAAGGCCTGCTAGAAGGCGGTGTCGACCTCCTGCTCGTCGAAACCTCGCAGGATACCCGCAACATCAAGGCGGCCTTGCTGGCCATCCAAAAACTCTCCCGCGAAATCGGCGCTCAAGTCCCCTTCATCATCTCCGTCACCATCGAGCCCATGGGCTCCATGCTCGCCGGACAAACCATCGAAGCGATGTGGGCGTCTCTGCGCTTCGCGAAGCCGCTCGCCTTCGGCATGAACTGCGCCACCGGCCCGGAATTTATGACCGACCACATTCGCACGCTCAGCCAGCTCACCGGCGAATTTGTGTCTTGCTATCCCAACGCCGGGCTCCCCGACGAAGAAGGCAAATACCTGGAAACGCCCTCCTCTCTCGCCGCGCAGCTCGAGAAATTCGTCGACCACGGCTGGCTCAATATCGTCGGCGGCTGCTGCGGCACCACCGAGCTGCACATCCGAGCGCTCGCGCAAATGACGGAAGGCAAAAAACCGCGCCAGCGTCCCGCGGAGCAGCACCGCGCCATCTATTCCGGCATTGAAACCATCGAAGCCGAAGACAGCACCCGGCCCTTGCTCGTCGGCGAACGCACCAACGTTATCGGCTCACGCCTCTTCAAAAATCTCGTCGCCGAAGAAAAGTGGGAAGAAGCCAGCGAAATCGCCCGCCGCCAGGTTCGTGGCGGCGCGCACATCGTCGACGTCTGCCTGCAAAGCACCGAGCGCGACGAAAAAAAAGACATTCCGCCGTTCTACGAAAAGCTGATCCGCAAAATAAAAGTCCCTGTGATGATCGACACCACCGATCCCGCCGCCATCGTGCAGGCCCTTACCTATTGCCAGGGCAAGGCCATCATCAATTCCATCAACCTGGAAGACGGCGAGGAAAAATTCGAGAAGGTTGTCCCCTTCGCCCACGATTTCGGCGCCGCCGTCGTTTGCGGCTGCATCGACGAAGACAAGCTGCAGGCCCAGGCTTTCACTCGCGAGCGCAAACGCGAAATTGCCCAGCGCAGTTACAAACTGCTCACCGAAAAATACGGCCTCGCTCCCGAGGACATCATCTTCGATCCCCTGGTCTTTCCCTGCGCCACCGGCGACGAAAACTATATCGGCGGTGCCGTGGAAACCATGGAAGGCATTCGGCTCATCAAGCAGGCTCTCCCGGATGTGCGCACTATTCTGGGCATCTCCAATGTCTCCTTTGGTCTGCCCGCTGGCGCGCGCGAAGTCGTCAATTCCGTCTTTCTCTATTACTGCACCAAGGCTGGCCTCGACCTGGCCATCGTCAACACCGAAAAGCTTGAGCGCTTCGCCTCCATTCCCGAACACGAGCGCCGCCTTGCGGAAAATCTGCTGTTCTCTCATCCGCCCGCGGAAGTCCCGGCTGACCATTCGAAAGCCGCGCTTCTCCGCAATGTTCCCGCTGATTGGCGCGAGCAAGCGAAAGAGCAGCGCGCCGCGGTCAACCAGTTCCACATCGCCGCCATTACGGAGCATTTCCGCACCGCCAAGAAAAAGGAAAAAACACGCGCAGCCGATCTTCCGCTCGACCAGCGCCTCGCCAGCTACATTATCGAAGGCACGCGTGACGGCCTCATCGACGACCTCGACCGCAAGCGCGCTGAAGGTGTTCCCCCGCTCGATATCGTCAACGGTCCGCTCATGGCCGGCATGGCCGAAGTTGGGCGCCTCTTCAACGCCAACGAGCTCATCGTCGCCGAAGTTTTGCAATCCGCGGAAGCCATGAAGGCCGCGGTCAGTCATCTCGAACAGTTCATGGAAAAAGCGGACACTGCCAAGCGCGGCCGTGTGGTCCTGGCCACCGTCAAGGGCGACGTTCACGACATCGGCAAGAATCTCGTGGAAATCATTTTGAAAAATAACGGCTACGACGTCGTGAATCTCGGCATCAAGGTTCCGCCCGAAGAGTTGATTAAGGCCTATCAACTGCACAAGCCCGACGCCATCGGCCTCTCCGGCCTGCTCGTCAAGAGCGCGCAGCAAATGGTCATCACCGCCAACGATCTCCGCGACGCCGGGATCGAAATCCCTCTTCTCGTTGGCGGCGCAGCGCTTTCCGCGAAATTCACGCAGACGAAAATTGCGCCAAGCTACGGCAAAGCCGTCTGCTACGCCAAAGACGCCATGACCGGCCTCCGCCTGATGAACGAGCTTATGGACCCCGCCACCCGCGAGACCGTAGTCCGCGCGCACACCTCTTCGGGCAACGGTTTCGGCGTCACCACCACCGTCAAAGCTGCGGAGATCCCCGCGCTGCCCCCGCGCTCACCCAAAGTTCGCGCCGACCTCCCCATTCCTCCGGTCAACTATCTCGACCGCAAAATCCGTCTCGTCCCCGACCTCCGCGAAATCTGGAGCTACATCAATCCCTTCATGCTCTTCGGCCGCCACCTTGGCTTCCGCGGCGATTTCGAAAAGCGCTTCGCCGAACGCGATCCCAAAGCCGTCGAGCTCTTCGAATCGATGGAAGAAGTAAAAAACGAAGCCGCGGGATTCATGAAGGTTCGCGCTGTCTGGCAGTTTTTTGAAACTGAGTCCGAAGGCAACGCGCTGCATCTGTTCGCGCCCGGCGCACCCGCTCCGCTGCACACTTTCCAATTCAAGCGCCAGCGGGCCGGCGATTTTCTCTGCCTCAGCGATTACGCCATGGCCCCGCAAAGCGGCAAGCGCGATCACCTCGCTATTTTTGTGGTCACTGCCGGCGAAGGCGTTCGCGAGCGCGCGGAAAGAGCCAAAAACGATGGTTACTACTTCAAATCCCACGGGCTCCAGGCTCTCGCCATCGAGTCCGCCGAAGCCTGCGCGGAATGGCTGCACCGCCGCATTCGCGAAGATTGGGGCTTCCCCGACGCGCCCTCACTTCGCGCTATCGCGGCAAGCGCTACAGTTTCGGCTATCCCGCCTGCCCCGATCTGGAAGATCAATCCGGCATCTGGAAGCTACTCAAGCCGGAAGAAATCGGCGTGCAGCTAACCGAAGGCATGATGATGGACCCGGAAGCCAGCGTCAGCGCGCTAGTCTTCCACCATCCCGACTGCAGCTACTTCAGCGTCGGCGAATCTTCAGAAATCTGACTGCGCGACCTTCCCCAAGAAAACAAAAAGCGCTTCTCTCGAAGCGCTTTTTGCGGAGGTGAGGCTGGATCAAAAACAGAAAAATTATCGCCGCTTAAGCAGCGCACCCACCAGTAGAAAGCCCGCCGCCAGCAAGGTCAGCGCGCCCGGCTCCGGTACCGGCGCAGCAAACGTCCCCGACGTCTGCAAACCGCCATAACTCCCGGAATTAGTGTCGTAGAGAGCCTTAAGGCTCATACCCGTAACCAGGTCGCCGCTGCCCGCCCCGGGCAACTGGAATGCAAATACGAATGTGTAGATATCACCCGCGCCGGTCGGTACGCCCAATCCCGTTCCGGTTCCCGTGCTCGTTGCGGTCGCTTGCGCACAATCATAGCCGTTGCTCGTGTTCATCTGGCAACCGCCGCCCCCGGTGGCACCACCGCTCTGGCTGGTACCGCCCGGAACCATTGTCCAGCCACCGGTCGAGGGATAGCTCAACAGCTTCGCTCCAGTCGCGCCCGGCGCCTTCAGCGCCACCGCCGTCAGCACTTGTGCTCCTGAAGCCGTAATCCCGGTCGTGTCGACCTTGAGGGTGAAGTCGTACCAATTACCGCCGGAGAGAGAACCGTCAGCCGCAAACGTCAGGGTGTACACCACCCCGCCGCAAGTCCCACAACCCGAGATCGTATCCGCATAGGCGGGGGAGGACGCGATCCCGCACAGCAGCAAACAACCCAGAACCCACTTGAGCATACAATTCACCGTTGGTCGCATGGAACTTCAACCGGAGGAGTGCACGTCGGGCGCCAAACGGTGGCATCTGTATCTAGCGGAAACTAAGCGGGTTATAGTCGGTGCAAATGCCGTCAACCTACTAGACGGCCCTGTGCCTGCAACAGACAGGAAACATTTTGCACTTCGCCAAGCGCCCTGAATTGTGACACTTGGCCGTTGCTCTTGACGCCAATAGTCCGCCTTCGCTACCCCTGCCCCTCCTACACCAGGTCGTCGATTTTCGGCGGGGTGGCGCCCTTCCATGAAGCGTCGAACTGCTTGCGCACGAACCCCGCGTCGTACCCCTTCTCCTGCACCTTCAGCGCCTGTTCCAGCCCAAACAGCGACCGCGGATTGCGCGGGTTGCGCTCCAGGTCGGCGCGGAAGACCTCCTCCGCCCCGGCATCGTCGCCAATCTTTAGCAACACCGCGCCCAGCGATTCGCGTACCGGGTA
>WNFO01003968.1_pt1 | contig 15640 bp, 13 predicted proteins | sample 5400251 | NCBI WGS metagenome assembly WNFO01 (sample SAMN13153354, study PRJNA577476) | soil metagenome | isolation source: 100 cm saprolite under Madrone tree | place: USA:California | collected 2016-06-14 | reverse complement strand
GGCGGAGTCCTGGACGTCCCCCGATCCCGCACTGCGGTGCGCGATTGCGGCTGTCAACGTTCCGCCACATCAGATCACACAGCTTGAAACGTGGATGTGGAAGAACAAAAAGATCCGCATCCGCGGCGGAGCGCCTTCGAAGATCCGGCTTTCAACACCGTATTACTTACTGCGTAAAGATATAGACAGATACTTGGCATCTTTCGACGAATATAAGAAAGGGAAATCCGCGGCATGAAATTCACCGCAAGACAAAATCTATCCGATAGACTGTAGGACAGTCCCTTCTTCCTAAGTCTGAAGTTACAAATATCGTTCCGGTTTCTGACGGGGGTCAGAAGAAAGCATGCCGGCCTCTCGCAAGATCTTAGTCGCCGCCGCTTTGGCACTGGCTTGTCACTTTGTAGCCCTGGGTTTTCATTCCGCACTGGCCAGCAGCATAATCGAATTTGTCCTGCTGTTGCTGGCAGTGGCCGCTTGCTTCGAAGCATCCGCCAGGGCCGCAGGATACGCGCGCCGATTTTGGCGGCTCATGGGCATCGCGTTTGCCCTGTATGCCGCCGGCCAGGTATTAGCAACCTATTACGACAGCGTGCTACACGCGTCGCTGCTGGAGTGGTGGCCTAGCGACGTTTTCTTTCTCTATCACTATGCGCCGATGGCCATGGCGCTCTTCCTGACCGACGACAGCGCGGACTCGAAGCTATATCGATGGCAGCGCTGGCTTGATTTTCTCCAAATTGGAATCGTCTCATTCTCCGCCTATATCTTTTTCCTCTATTTGCCGTTGCACGGCTCGCGGCGAGCGGAAGATCTTAACTCGCTCTATTGGTGGATTTTTACGTGGCGCAATTTCATTCTGGCGTTAACGTTTGTGCTGCGAGCGGGGCTGACAAAGTCGCGGCTAGTGCGGTCGCTCTTCGGACGGATGGCGGTATTTCTGGTGCTTTTCGGAATTGGCGACTCCGTGTTTGTGTACGCCCAGACGTGGCAGGATCTCCATTTCGGCACCTGGTACGAGTTGCTGTGGAGCATCCCCAGGACACTGATGGTATGGCTGGCCGCGAGTTGGGTCGCTCCCAAAGAGCCGGAACCTGCGTTGAAGGAAACTTCCTCGGAGTCCCTTCTGCTGGCACAATTCGCGCACATCGCGTTCCCTCTTCTGGTTTTGGCGATGGCTTCTTCGGTGATCGCGCAGCAGTTGAAAGTTGCGGTGGTGGCGGTCCTGGCGTCGTTCGGATGTTCCAGCGTGCGCTTACTGTTGAGCCAGCGGGCGCAGAGTGAATTGCTCTTGCAACAAAAAAACTCGGCGGAGACCATCCGAGCGGCAGAGGCGAAGTTTCGTGGACTGCTGGAGTCCGCTCCCGACCCGATGGTGGTGGTTAATCGAGAAGGCCGAGTGGTGCTAGTGAACGCCCAGACGGAAATCTCCTTTGGATATCCACGAGAACAGTTGTTGGGTCAACCCATCGAGACCTTAGTGCCGGAGAGATTTCGGCAAAAGCACCCGGGACACCGCGGCAGCTTCTTTCAGCAGCCGCGCACAAGGTCCATGGGCGAGGGGCTGGAACTTTACGGTCTGCGCAAGGATGGTTCGGAATTCCCCGTGGAGATCAGCCTCAGCCTACTGGAAACAGAAGAAGGCCTGTGGGTTTCGGCGGCGATCCGCGATCTTACGGAACGCCGGAAACTGGAGCAGCAATTCCGGCAAGCTCAAAAAATGGAGTCCATCGGAACGCTGGCGGGCGGAATCGCGCACGATTTCAATAATTTGCTCACGGTCATCTTGAGTTACAGCAGCTACCTCTCGGAGGAGCTTCCAAGCGTCTCGAAATTTCACCGCGCCGCCGAGCAGGTGCATCTGGCAGCCGAGCGCGGCGCCGCGTTGACCCGCCAAATGCTGGCCTTCAGCCGGCGCCAGGTGTTCCAGTTGCGGGTCTTGAACCTCAACGACATCGTCGGAAATCTGCTCAAGATGCTGCAGCGGATCATTGGAGAGCACATCGAGATCAAGGCCGCGCTGGCGCAGGATCTCGCCGCGGTGAAGTCCGATCCCGCGCAACTCGAACAAGTGCTGATGAATCTGTGCGTCAACGCGCGCGACGCGATGCCGGAGGGTGGACGACTCACGCTGGAAACACAAAACGTCGAATTGGATGACCATTTTGTTCGCGCGCATATTGGATCCGCACCGGGGCCGCATATCTTGTTGACGGTGACCGATACCGGGATGGGCATGGACACCGAAACGCAGGCGCGCATCTTCGAGCCTTTCTTCACCACAAAAGGACCGGGGCACGGGACTGGCCTGGGACTGGCAATGGTGTACGGTGTAATCAAACAAAGCGGCGGATACATTTGGGTGTCCAGCGATATAGGGAAAGGCACCTCTTTTAAGATTTACTTGCCGCAAGAGAAGGAAATTGCCGAAAGCAAGGTCGCCAAGAAATTGGAGCCGGCGCTCAAACAAGGATTCGAAACCATCTTGTTAGTCGAGGATGATGACGCGGTGCGCGAGCTGGTTCGTGCGATGCTGTCAGCGCGGGGCTACTCGGTTCTGGCGCCTCAGCATCCCCTGGAAGTGGAGTCTCTTTGCGAAACACACACCGGCCGAATTCATCTGCTGCTGACGGATTTGATTCTTCCCGGGGCAAGCGGGCGTGATATTGCCAAGCGCGTCTGCGCCCTCCGCCCGGGCGTGAGAGTTCTTTTCATGTCGGGATACACCGACGACACCATCATCCAGCGCCATGGCATCGATCCTTCCTTTGCATTCCTGCCCAAGCCTTTTTCCTCGGCAACTCTCGCCACCAAGGTCCGAGAAGTTTTGGATGGGGACGGGTTCGGCATGTCCTAGCCGGGCGGCCACGTGCCAAGCTCGAATCGCCCAGGAATGATAGGCCTCATTTCTTGACCCTGTGCGCAAGGGTCGAATACACTACTAAATTCGGGACCAGCCACTGAGTGGACTGGTGTGCTGCTCCGCCGTTGCGGGTGAAAGAGATGGGCCCGCGATCTCGTATTACTTATCGTGTGTAACATCGCAGGTAACAAAGGGGGATTGTTTTGCCAAAGCGCACATTTCAACCGCGCAAACGCCGGCGCGCCAAGACGCACGGTTTTCGCTCACGCATGAAGACAAAAGGTGGCCGCAAAGTGCTTGCCGCGCGCCGCAAGAAGGGGCGTCATCAGCTTACCCCCGAATAATTTCGGGAACCCGTTGCCCGCTGCGAGTCCGCGCGCGCAAGGGAATCTGTATCCGCGCGAAGCGCGGTTGGTGCGGCGCGGAGATTTTGATGCTGTCTACCGCGCCGGAAAGCGCCGTTCGAGTTCCCACTTCACTGTTTTTTTCCGCGCCAACGAACTGCCGCAAAGCCGATTTGGCTTCAGCATCAAGAAAGCCCTGGGCGGCGCGGTAGTGCGCAATCGTATCCGGAGGCGTCTGCGCGAAGTTGTACGCTGCCACCGGCTGGAGATACCCGCAGGATGGGACATTGTCATTCACCCGAAGAGTTCGGTGGCGCGAGCGGAGTTTGCGGCGCTGACGGCGGATCTGTTGCGCCTGCTGAAGAGCGCCTAATGGCCGAGACATCCATTCCTGTACGCGCGGCGTTGTTCGCGCTGCGCTTCTACAAAGCTTACTTGTCGATCTTGGTCGCGGGAAGTTGCCGCTTCGAGCCGACGTGTTCGCAATTCGCCTACCAGGCGATTGAACGGTTTGGCGTGGTGCGAGGGATTTGGCTGGGATTGCAACGCTTGCTGCGCTGCCAGCCGCTCTCGCGCAAATTTGGTTACGATCCGGTTCCGGAGAAATGGGAAGAGATGCCAACGAGTGCAACCGCAGCGAAAGTTTTGAAAACTGAGGCGCACTCATGAACGCGCCGGGTCAAAAAGACAAGTTCACGCCGGAGTTGCGGATTCTGGCGGCTTCTCTGCTTTCCTTTGGCGTGATAATCCTTTGGGCCAAATATTTCGGCCCCAAGCCGCCCGTGCAGCCGTCGCAAGCCAATCGTCCTGCGGTCACAGCCCCCTCCACTCCCGGGCCGGCGACGTCATCGACAGCAAGCCAACCGCAAGCTGCCGCGGCCCCGGCAAAGATCGCGTCGGCGTCGAACATCGCGGTCAAGGGCGATTCGCAGGAGCGCACCATCGTCGTCGAGAACACTCTCTACCGCGTCGAAATCTCCAACCGCGGCGGAGTGGTCAAGAGCTGGCAGTTGAAGAAGTACAAGGATGATTCGAAACCTCAGCGCGTGCTCGACGTCGTGCACCCGGACGCCTCGCAGCAAACCGGCGGCTGGCCCTTTTCCTTGCTCCTCGATGATACGCAGTTGCAGAACGCCGCGAACCAAGGCCTTTTTCAAATCTCATCCGACAGCCTCAACTTGCGCGCTCCGGCTGATGTTGTACTTGCATGGAGCGACGGCCACCTGGAAGTCACCAAGCATTTTAAGTTTGATCACACCTATGTGGTCCGCGTGGAAACCTCCGCAAAGTTCAACGGCAACCCCATCAAAGCGGGCATCGGCTGGCTGGGCGGGTTTGGCGATTTGACGGTGACGAACCCCGCTCCCGTGGAAACGGTCCAGACGTACTACAGCGAGGGCGGCAAAGTCTCGACCTTTCTTTACAAGAAACTGGACGATCTGGAGAAGTGGGCTCCCGGCCTTTGGCAAGGTGGAAAGGGCTTCGTTGGTATTGAGGACCGTTACTTTACGGCCGCATTTCTTCCCGCCGACGGCGCCACCGGGGGCGCACTGGAGACGCGCTACTGGAAAGCCTGGCGGACCGTGCACGTGAATGGTCAAGACTCGGCGGAGGCTGTGCCCCAAGTAGCCGCCGCGACTTCAAACCAGCCGCTGGATTTGCGCGTCTACGTAGGCCCGAAAGACTACGACGACTTGAAAAAGATGAATCCGCCGCTGCATGGCCTGATTAATTTCGGCTGGCTGGAATTCATCGCCGAGCCGCTCTTCCACGGCTTGAAGTGGTTGCACGGCTACATTCCCAACTGGGGCTGGGCCATCGTGGTCCTGACGCTGGTCATCAACATGCTTCTCTTTCCGCTGCGTATTTCAAGTTACAAGACCACCTTGAAAATGCAGCGCGTGGCGCCGGAAATCAAAGCTATCCAGGATAAATACAAGAAGTATTCGATGCGCGATCCGCGCAAAGCAGAGATGAACAAGGAAGTGATGGCCATCTACAGCCGCGAGGGCATCAACCCCGTCGGTGGCTGCTTCCAGATGTTCCTGCAAATGCCGGTGTGGATCGGGTTGAATACCGCGCTGCGTTACTCCATCGAGATGCGCCAGGCCACCTGGTTGTGGATTGTGGACCTTTCCTCGCGCGATCCTCTCTACGTCCTTCCCGTACTGATGGGCGTATCCATGTACCTCGTTTCGAAGATGACACCCATGACCTCGACCGACCCGCAGCAGCAGATGATGATGAAAATCATGCCGGTCACCATGGCAGGCATCTTCATGATTTCGCCTATTTCCAGCGGCCTGGCAGTGTATATTCTCACCAGCAGCGTGGTCGGTATCGCGCAACAGTGGTATCTGAACCGTACGCATCCTGCGCCTGCGCCCGTGAAGCCTGCGCGCGGGAAGAAGTCTTAAGAAATAATTCCAGAAAGACAGAAGCTGCAGGCGGCATTCGAAAGCTCGATGGCTCCAGAACTCATCCACGACGGGAAGTTGGACCGGCAAGCGGCGGCGGAGGCCCTGCGTCAATTCTTAGAGAATACCGTGCGGGTTTCCGGGCTTGAGTTGAAGGTGAATGTTCGCGCCTTGCCCGCTGAAAGCGCCGTCACGGGAAGCGACGCGGAAGTGCTGGCGGATCTTGACGGCAAAGACAAAGAGATTCTCCTGGAGCGCGGTGCGGAAGTGTTGAAAGCGTTCGAACACCTAGCATTCCGGGCGCTGCGGCTTGAACCGGCATTCCACGAAAAGATTCACATCGATAGCGGCGGGTACCGCGCGCTGCGTTTTGAAGAATTGCGCATGACCGCGCGGGTGGCTGCGGAACGCGTGCAGACTTCTCATCAGCCTTTCCGGCTAAATCCCATGTCCTCCCGTGAGCGCCGTATCGTCCACTTGGCCTTGAAGGATATGAATGGTATTCGCACCGAAAGTGTTGGCGTAGGAGAAGAACGCCAGGTCGTCATTCATCCAGCGGACAGCAAATCTTCGCGGTAGTTCTTGCCACAAAAAGAAGGTATCCCCCTCCTACCTGGTAACCCAGCCTTTTGAGAGAACATTTCCGTCGGCACTAAAACGCACCCGATATGTGAACCCCGCTGGACGGTCGCGGCGTGTTTGGGGAAAGCGCTTATCGGAAATTTCCACAACGGCCACGCTACCTTCCGGGTGGAACTGTATGACCGGGAATCGCGAGAACCACAAAACTTTCTGCACTTCCGGCAAGCGTTTGGCAGCGTCGATAAACGAATTTGACGGCGCATCGGGGTAGTAGTGATGTTCGCGCGTGAGGAAATCCGCGTCGCTGGCCGGTTTGTCGCTCAAGTCCATGCGCAGCTCATAGACGCCGCGCTCCGTTCGAACCAGGCCATCCCAATGCCAAAGCGATGGGGGAAGCGGCAACGCGCCGATCGATTCCACCTGCAAGTGATCCAGTTCCGCGAACTTCTGCATGCGCGCAAGAGCGACATGGTGGGCGTAGAGGGCGCACGCAACGTAGATCAACGCAGCAGCAAAGCCGGCGCGATTCCATTTGTCATGTTGGATTCTCACGCCCCAACCAAAGCGCGTGGGCAGCAGGAAGACCGCGGCAAAAATGACCACTGCTGTCAAAACGACTGGATCGGAAATCGGCGCGCCAACAATTGCACCAATTCTGGCGATCAGAAATGGCGTCGGCATGAACACCAGCCACATCCCAAGCGCGCGGCGCTTCACTTTTTCTGGATTGGCATACACCCAGGCGAGCAATTGCGGCACCAGCAGAATTGCAGTCAGCGTGAAATCCACAATAAAGATGAGGTCCCAGGCGGGGCGCGACCACTCGAGCGGCGACCAGATCATCGTGCCAAACGTAGTCACCAGGTCGAGCAAAATGTGGCTGAGAATGCCCACCGCGTAGATCGCGCTCAGCGTCGCGAACGACGGCGCTTCCCATTTTCGCCAGCCGGCAAACACGCGGGTGATCCCCGCTAGCAGCAGTGCCCATAACGGCAGCATCAACAGAGAGTGTGTGATGCTGCGATGCCACGTAATCATCAATAATTTATCGCTGGAAAAGAAGTCGCGCAGGACGTCGGAATCCGGAAAGATGGCGCCCAGCATCAGCGACCACGTGATTATGCGCCCGCGGTTCATCGGGTGCGACGCAAACATGTCCTCCCCGCGGAAGACGGCCTTCCCAATCAGAGCGCCGGCAATGCCATGTGTGATCGTGTCCATGGTTCGAGTTTATCCGATGTGCTTTGAACGGGATATTCTAACGGACAAAGAGGAGCGGATTTGTTTTGGCGAGGACTCGTCCAATGTTGCGGACGGAAACACCGTGGCGATCCAGCGCAGAGATGGCAGCGTCCGCGGATTCGGCCGTGATTGCGATTAGCAGGCCGCCGGATGTCTGGGGGTCAAAGAGAAGGTCGCGATATTCCTGGGATACGCTGCCGGCAAAACCAACGCAATCGCCAATGAAATCACGGTTATTCTTCAAGCCGCCGGCGAGAAATCCTTCGCGCGCGGCTTCAACGGCACCTGGAAGATATGCAATCTCCGAATGATCTATCTCGAGTGATACGCTGGCGATTCCTCGTTCGGGATTCCCAAGCGCCATCTCCCGCCCATGTCCTAGCAAACCGAATCCCGTAACATCCGTCACCGCATGAATCGGTGAGGCGGTTCCTGCATTTTCCTGAAACTCTTGCAATGCTTCAGAAGCCGCGCGGTTCAATTCTGACATCGAAGCGATGGCCGCCTGCAACGAGGCAGGTGCGGCACGGTCCTTTTTCAGCGCCGTTGAGATCACACCGGTCCCGATGGCTTTGGTCAACAACAAAACATCGCCCGTGCGCGCGCCGACATTTCGCCAAACTCGTTGCGGATGAATGATGCCAGTGACGGCGTAACCAAATTGAATGTCATCGTTTCGAATCGAGTGGCCGCCGATGACGCTGCATTTCGCTTCAGCCATCTTCGAAAGGCCGCCGCGAATTATCTGTTCGAGAATCTGCGGATCGCCTTTGTCGGGAAAACCCACAATGGAAAGCGCGGAAACGGGTTTACCGCCCATGGCGTAAACATCACTCAGCGAGTTCGCCGCCGCGATCTGTCCGAAAGTGTATGGGTCATCCACAATCGGTGTAAAGAAATCGACCGTCTGCACCATTGCCATTTCAGGGCTGAGTAGATACACCCCTGCGTCGTCGTTGGTATCGAAACCAACGAGCACGTTCGCATCAGTTGGCCGCGGTAAACGGCGCAAAATGGAATCCAGCAACCCTGGACTCAGCTTTGCCGCTCAACCCGCTGCCTTGACCATGGCCGTAAGTTTCACGGTTGGGGTCAAGTCGCACCTCGCTATGTTGCGTTTCGATTATAACGATGTGCCGCGGTTCGTGCTTGCGCGCGATGCCGTAGGGGCGCGAGTCCCAATTGCAGGCAAGATTGCTTTGGAAAGAATGCTCTACCGCGCGTGAAACTGAACCCAACTGGCGACCGCGTGCCATGCGGCTGTCTTGCCGATGGGTATCCGTATCTGCTGAACAAAAATAAGGAAACCTCCCGCCCAGAGTGTCGCACGGTGAACTTTGCGCGAAGTCCAGAGGTCGTAGACCACCAGGACGAGCAGGAAGATGTAGGACATTAACGCGGCCATGGCAGCATTTCTGAAGAGAAAAGTAATCGGCCAACGGGCGATGGCGGCAATTAACAACCCGATCGTTGCCACAAGGATGAGACGTTTGTGCGCCTGGGGATTGCGGCGCGCGCGGATGGCAAAAAAAATGAGCACCGCAAAAATCAGCATATCCGTGAGCGGAACAATGTAGAAAAATTGCGCGTCCCGTCCAGCAGGGCCAGCCGCCCTGACCAACGAGTCGGTGGCCGCCAAGACGCCGAGAATCACCATCAGACAAGCCAGAAGGAAGCCTGCCATGCCGAGCCGGCGATGAAGGTCAACCCGGCCCGCGGCGACAAGGGAGGTCTGAGTGACAAGCAAGAGAATCCAGCAGGAGAATGCCGCCCCATGTAGATGAATGATCAGACTGGGCAAAGGAGCGCGGAACACTCCAGCGAGATAGTACGTGTGCGCAAAACCCACGAAAGCCGTTGTCAGCATCGCCAGGGCCATGGCCGAGAAGAAGAAGTGGTCGTAACGGGAACCCGGCAGGTCGATCGAAACCTTCGTGGAATTGCTTGGACGTACTACGGCTGTTGCCATCTTTCCTCTTGACCTAGTGTTTTGACGTAGGTTTCTTGGAGCCCTGGAAGTGTTTACGAGTGTAGGGCAGGTTGATTCCGGATAGCTAGCGAATACCGACGCTTAGATCGGACAAGTTAGTTTGGGTTGCCGTGGTGCAATCGCATCCGGGAATCGACAGAGTCGATCATTTGAGAACTCGCCAATTCTTCGGAACTTTGGTTACTTGCGTGGCGAAGAGGAAAGTGTTCTCATTCGCGGATGCCTTGGGACTTCTGGCTAATCTTCTTTGTACTAGGGGTGATTTTTCCGTGGCGCGGGCGAGTGCGCATGAAGAAGTTGCTGGCAATGGCGCACGTCAGCTCCATGGAGCGGCTTGCACTTTATGCTTCAACTATCGCGTTTCAGTGGTTTGCCGTCACAGTAGTGGCCTGGCGCGGGTGGGCGCATGGATTCACCGCCTCTCAACTGGGCTTGATCGTCCGCGACCGGAACCGCATTCTGGTGGCGTCAATTGTCGGCGCCGCGACGATTGCGGCTCTTCAATGGTTGAATCTGCGCCGCGTCGGAAAAATTCCCGTCGCATCGCGGGGCCCTCTTCAAGCCATCGCGGAACGGATTCTGCCGCAATCCACCGTGGAGTTACCTCCTTACCTCGCGCTCGCGATTACCGCGGGACTTTGCGAGGAATTTATTTACCGCGGGTTCGCCATGGCCGCTCTTGCGCATGTAGGATTACAAGCTTGGGCGGTCGTCCTGATTTCTTCCGTGCTCTTTGGGCTGGCCCATAGTTACCAGGGGCGTGGGGGAGTGGTGATGACGCTGATCATTGGTACTATTCTAGGCTCGAGCCGAATCGCCTACGATTGCCTGGTTCCGGCCATGTTCTGGCACAGTGCTGTGGATGTGGTCGCCGGGACGGCCGGCCCACGCTACCTGACGCGAAAACTACGCGCCGACCCGGATAAGAACATCTGATTTGCAGTCGGTAGTTATTTACTATTATGTCAACAACGAGCCCAGCCCCGCCGTCAGCAGCCGTAATTCGCCGTGCCCTCGGAGAATTCAAGCTCCCCGCCTATGACGATCAAGTCCTGCAGATTCAACAGTATATAGGGATCTTGTTGGCTTGGAACGAGAAGATAAACCTGACCGCCATTCGCGACCCCCTGGAGATACTTTATCGTCATATCTGCGAAAGCATGTACGCGTCGGTGGCCGTACCGGTGGAAAACGGTCGGCTCGCCGACGTTGGTTCTGGAGCTGGCTTTCCGGGTCTGCCCCTGAAAATCATCCGCCCCAATTTGAGGGTTTTTCTCGTCGAATCGAGCATCAAGAAGGTGACGTTTCTCGCGGAAGTCACTCGTGAATTGGGACTTAAGGACGTTCAGGTGCTCGCCCGGCGCTACGAAGAGCTTGGCGAAGAGGTCGCGCCTCTCGATTTTGTCTGCTCCCGAGCGCTCGGCGAGTTCCCCGCCTTTCTCGAGTGGGCGAATTCGCAACAGATTGCAGCGAAACAAGTTATTCTCTGGATCGGAGCTCGCGACCTCCCTGAGATCCAGAAGAACCGCACCTGGGACTGGGCCGAACCCATCCAAGTCCCAAATTCACTTCGTCGGCTGCTCCTCGTGGGCACAAAGAATTCCCCAGTCGTCGTCGACCCATCGACTTGATAACACAAGACTTTTCCCTCCGGCATTGGATCTTGAACGATTCTGCGACTTTGTTCCACGTGGAACATGGCATTCCACCTGCTTTCGCTCGAGATACGATTTGCGGTAATTTCTACAAACACGGTGCCCATCTCCCGTACGAGCTCGACTGGCAAACTGTTTTTGCCGGGTAAGCCAAATTTTGCACTCTCACCTCGGGTTTGGGAAAGACCGTTCCACGTGGAACACTGCGGCGCACATCTCACCTAGGTTTATAGGGCGACCATTTTGTAAAAATGGCAAAACATGTGACACAGGATGGTTCCACGTGGAACAAGGTCTTCGATATTGCACCCATGCAACCCCGAAATGTTCCACATGGAACAATTCCCAGCCGCGCACGATTTCCTCTGAAAACCGTCGTTCCACGTGAAACATCTTGCATCTTCAGACGGTCTTTGCTAGATTTTCGCTCGCGAGGAAGCGTTTGACCCGAATCATTGCGGTTGCTAACCAAAAGGGTGGAGTTGGAAAGACCACGACGGCCGTGAATCTGGCCGCCTGCCTCGCTGCCGCTGACCAGCCTACTCTCCTGATCGACTGTGATTCCCAAGCAAATTCAACCGCGGCCATCGGTTTCCCGAAAGACCCTTCCCGCAGAACTCTCTATCAAACGCTGATTCTTGGCGAGCCTTTCGATAAAATTCTCCAAAAATCACAAGTTGACGGCTTAGATGTCGTCCCCGCCGACAAAAACCTCGCGGGCGCCGCCGTCGAGCTTGTAAGTGCTGAAAATCGAGAATACAAGCTGCAAGCTGCCCTGAAAACGACGCAGGATAAATACCGCTTTATCATCCTGGATTGCCCGCCAGCCTTGGATTTGCTCACCCTAAACGCCCTAGTCGCAGCGAATGCCGTTCTTGTCCCTATTCAGTGCGAATACCTAGCCCTGGAAGGCGTTTCCGAACTTCTGGATACGCTCATGCGCATCCGGCGCACGTTGAATCCAACCCTGGAAATCGAGGGAATCCTGCTTACTATGTACGATGAGCGGACAACCCTGTCACGGCAGGTTGCCACGGATTTACGCAGTTTCTTTGGAACACAGATTTTTCAGAGCGTGATTCCACGCAATGTGCGCCTAGCCGAGGCGCCAAGTTTTGGTAAACCAATCATTTTTTACGACATTCATAGCAAGGGCGCGGAAGGCTACACGCAACTCGCCCAGGAGGTCATTGCCAATGCCGAGAAACGCACTGGGACGGGGGCTCGGAGCGCTCATTCGGGAGCCTGAGCCTGCCACGTCACCGGAACCCGCACCGAAACAGCCTCATGCAACAACCGCCAGCGGCGCAGCCGTCGCCCCGGCTCGCGATGCTGTGCATCCAGGCCTTGCCCTGGAAATGACGCTGGTCGAGAACATCCAGCGCGAAGATCTGAATGCCATCGAAGCCGCACGCGCGTTTGCACGCCTGATGGACGAGGCGCAGTTAACTCAGGAAGCGGTCGCGGAACGCACCGGCAAAGATCGCGCGACGGTCGCGAACTCGATTCGCTTGCTAAAACTGGAGCCAACCATTCAGGAATGGATTGAAGATGGGAAGCTGACGGCAGGGCATGGCCGCGCCTTGCTGGCTGTGCCTGATTCGCAACTGCGAATGCGCTATGCCCAGCGGGCGTCGCGCGGCGGGCTAACCGTGCGTCAGATCGAGAGATTGGCTTCGCGGCGCTCTCGCGGAGCGCATGCAGCAACTGAAATCCATCTTGATGCCAACATCAAGTCAGCTCTCGAGGAACTTCAACGGCACCTTGGTACTAAGGTCCTCCTGCACCAGAAAACCAAAATGCGGCCGGGGCAACTTGTGCTCGAATACTACGACGAAGCCCAGCTCATGGGCCTGTACGATCGTTTGATGAAATAGCTTCATCGGCCGCACTTGCCGCTCTGCCCATTCGTTCAGTCGCTTCATACGACAACTCCATTGCTGAGTTGCGTTGACTTCCGTCCGCACGCAGCTAAAGTGGAAGAGTCTTTATTTTGGGGGAATGGATATGGCATGGAAGTGGCCCAGCGCTGCAAAGAATGGCGCAAGTGAAGAGTGGACAGGATTTATCGACCAGGGCGTAACGCTCGAAGGCACGCTGACGGTCACCGGCACGTTCCGCATTGACGGCAACGTGAAGGGAAGCATCATCTCCGAACAAACCGTGATCCTTGGCGATGGCGCAAAGGTCGAAGGTCAAATCGAAGGCAATCGCGTGGTAATTTCCGGCCGGTTCGATGGCGTGATTTTCGCAAAGGGCCGCGTAGAGATCGAAGCCAAGGGCGTGGTTACCGGTGAGGTGCATTCACCTTGCATGGTGATCGATCCGGGCGGAATTTTCGATGGGCGCTGCCACATGCTGGGTTCTTCCGAGACGGCTTCGACGGTGACGATTCCCATTCGCGCGGTCGGCAACGGCTGAGAACCATCCAATCCAAGCTGAATCCACTCGGAGCGGCATTCTCCAAGAATCCTGTTAACTTCCGCTAATCTTGCTTGCAATGAGTTTTCAACTTAGGGTCAAACTACGATTTCGCAGTGGGTGCGAACGAGGGGCCCATAGCTTTTTCTGCCGCTTGGATACCCGCCTGGATGTTTGTTTCCCAATCGAGATGCGGCACTTTAGAAACCTTGGCAGCCTTGTAATATAACAAAGCATCGGAGGGGCGGTTGAGCTGCTTGAGCGCGAGTCGTCCGGCCGAGAGAAGCGCCAGGATCGACTGTTTCTCTGCTGGATAAGCCTTGGCGAGGTGCTCGTACTCCGTCACAGCACGATCGTATTTTTGCTGCCCTTCCAGGAGGCGGCATAGTTCCAGCCACGAACCGGCCGGCATAGCAGCGCCGCCAGAATTCGTATACTCATCAAAGTCGTGCAGCGCTTCCTCGACGTTCTGAGCCTTCAGATGTAATTGGCACAGCTTGATGATCGCATTCTGATAAGCGGGGATATCGTTTTTGCGCCAGAAGACCTGTTGTAGAAGCGTATAGGCTTCGACCGAATCCGGCTTTGTGGCGACGTAACCTTGCAGCGTGGCGATGGCCTCATCCAACTTGCCGTGCTCCATCTGCTCTGTAGCTTGCACGATTCCGGCATCCGCAGTCCATGTCACCTTTGCTTCGATCGCTGCGTTCGCTTTGTGTTCCAAACCGGAATGCCGTAAGCCCAGCGCAACAACTGCTCCAAAGATGAATCCACCAACGTGGGCCCAGTGAGCCACTCCGGAGGAGTGCCCCAATAGAGATCCCGAAAGAACTTCCATAAGCAGCCACATTGGCAGTAGCCAATACGAAGCTGCTTTGAACCTGATCCCTTTGCCTAATGAAAGATTCGCAAGACTGCGCAAGCCTAGCACAAGTGACACTTCGATCTTGGTCTTTGGAAATCGGATCAAGAATGCTCCCATGAGCGCCGCAACCGCACCGGATGCACCGATGGTGGGTATGGTGCTCCCCGGGTTCAACCAGGCATGAAAGACGAGTGCAGCTGCTCCGGCCACTAGATAAAAGATGGGATAGATGATTCGGCCCCAGGTATCTTCGAGAATGGCGCCAGCGAGCCACAAGCACCACATATTGCCGATCAGGTGCATCCAGCCCGAGTGAAGAAAGTTTGCGGTCACATAGCTAATGCCGGTCGGGTGCGCCGGTACAAAAGCATACTGGTCCAGGAAGCCACTCTTCTCCAAACCGGCCCACTGCTCCGCCAATGAGTCCATTTCGTGCTGCAGCGCCGATTCGTCTTGCATCATGCGCATGCGCGCGTCCCAGGCATCCGCCAGTTCGCGAGTTTGCGATTGCGCTTCGTTCCAGGTACCTGGATTATTATTCTTAAATGTAGTTACTAAACTCTCTACATTGCCGGGCAACGCGAGCTCCGGATGCGATGCCGCCAGTAGCAGAATGTGCGCGCGAACCTCAGTCCGCTGCGGATTCTCGTTGTCGATCTGCCCGCGTGTCGCAAGGAAAATGCCGAAGTTGAGGATAACCAGGGCGATGGAAATGACCGGCCAGCGGCGGCCTTCCATGTTTTCATGGCGCAGCGGAATCAGCATCGGTCGACCCCTTCTCCCCGTAGTGGCGGGTCTTTAGACCCGTTCAGTTCCAATCGAAACGAAACAGTAGAGAGAAATAGTTGTGCCCAGTGTAGGAGTCGCCTCCGCACCGCCGTAACTGGCCTTTGGGACAGGGTATAGCCAAATGATAAACGCCACCGGGATCGCCTATGGTTTGCTGCTCGATGCTCCGATGGAGCAGAGCCATTTCTCGATCAGGACTCGGGGTTTGTCGCTCCGCCAGGTTGACACGTCCAGGTGGGGCGTCTATCGTTCGAAGAAGTCGTTGACGAGGGATTGCGGATGAAGATTCTTGTGCTGGGCGCGGGCGGACGCGAACACGCTCTAGTATGGAAATTACGAGAGAGCCCGCTCGTGGAAAAAATCTGGTGCGCGCCCGGGAACGGCGGCATGGCTTCGCAAGCTTAGTGTGTGAACATCGACGCTGGAGACGTTGGCGCGCTCGTCGCGTTTGCAGAAAAGGTGCATCCCGATC
>WNFO01002921.1_pt1 | contig 15641 bp, 12 predicted proteins | sample 5400251 | NCBI WGS metagenome assembly WNFO01 (sample SAMN13153354, study PRJNA577476) | soil metagenome | isolation source: 100 cm saprolite under Madrone tree | place: USA:California | collected 2016-06-14 | reverse complement strand
CAACTCCTTAGAAAGGAGGTGATCCAGCCGCAGGTTCCCCTACGGCTACCTTGTTACGACTTCACCCCAGTCACCAGCCATACCATGGACGGCTGCCCCCCTTGCGGGTTGGATCACCGGCTTCCGGTACAACTGGCTCCCATGGTGTGACGGGCGGTGTGTACAAGGCCCGAGAACGTATTCACCGCGGCGTGCTGATCCGCGATTACTAGCGATTCCAACTTCACGGAGTCGAGTTGCAGACTCCGATCCGAACTGAGGACGGCTTTTTGGGATTGGCTCCCTCTCGCGAGTTCGCAGCCCTTTGTACCGCCCATTGTAGCACGTGTGTAGCCCTGGACATAAGGGCCATGAGGACTTGACGTCATCCCCACCTTCCTCCCGCTTGACGCGGGCAGTCCCCCTAGAGTGCCCACCCGAGGTGCTGGCAACTAGGGGCAGGGGTTGCGCTCGTTGCGGGACTTAACCCAACATCTCACGACACGAGCTGACGACAGCCATGCAGCACCTGAACCGGAGGTCCCCGAAGGGAAGACCCCATCTCTGAGGCTGTCCTCCGTTGTCTAGCCCAGGTAAGGTTCTTCGCGTTGCGTCGAATTGAACCACATGCTCCACCGCTTGTGCGGGCCCCCGTCAATTCCTTTGAGTTTTAACCTTGCGGCCGTAGTCCCCAGGCGGAGCACTTAATGCGTTAGCTGCGGCACCGCGGGGGTCAATACCCACGACACCTAGTGCTCATCGTTTACAGCGTGGACTACCAGGGTATCTAATCCTGTTTGCTCCCCACGCTTTCGCGTCTTAGCGTCAGTCACCGTCCAGAGGGCCGCCTTCGCCACCGGTGTTCCTCCTGATATCTACGCATTTCACCGCTACACCAGGAATTCCACCCTCCTCTCCGGGACTCGAGTCCGCCAGTTTCCAATGCACTTCCGGGGGTGAGCCCCGGGCTTTCACATCAGACTTAGCGAACCGCCTACACGCCCTTTACGCCCAGTGATTCCGAACAACGCTCGCACCCTCCGTATTACCGCGGCTGCTGGCACGGAGTTAGCCGGTGCTTCCTTTAGGGGTACCGTCAGGGCCCCGACGTATTGGGTCGGAGCCGTTTCTTTCCCCTCGACAGGGCTTTACGACCCGAAGGCCTTCATCACCCACGCGGCGTCGCTGCGTCAGGCTTTCGCCCATTGCGCAATATCCCCCACTGCTGCCTCCCGTAGGAGTCTGGGCCGTGTTTCAGTCCCAGTGTGGCTGGCCATCCTCTCAGACCAGCTAGCCATCATCGCCTTGGTGAGCCGTTACCCCACCAACTAGCTAATGGCGCGCAGGCCCATCTTCGAGCGGTAGCTTGCAAGCAGAGGCCACCTTTCACCGCAGAGACCGAAGTCCCCGTGGTCATATCCGGCATTAGCCCACCTTTCGGTAGGTTATTCTAGACTCGAGGGTAGGTTACCTACGTGTTACTCACCCGTGCGCCGCTTTACTCAGGGGGTTGCCCCCCTTTTCTCGCGCGACTTGCATGTGTTAGGCACGCCGCCAGCGTTCGTTCTGAGCCAGGATCAAACTCTCCAGTTGAGCTGGAGCACGCCCTCGCACCGTGCGGTGCCGAGGGCGGACGAATCGAACACAAGCATTCGCCAACCTGGCCAGGACAAAGCAGTCTCGCGTTGTCCATGATCACTACGCTTGGGACCTTCTCCGCACTGCGTACAGTTTGGAAAAGGGGCGCTACTATTTAGTTTTCAAAGACCGGGTACTGCTGCGGGCAGACCTGCTCTTATAGGCGCCGCGGCGACGAGTGTCAAGGGCGCTCTGGTGGGTCCCGCGACGCGGGTGGGGCCCCGGGCTCACCCGGACCCTCGAAGGTGATCTCCGCCAATCGGCGGCGCCCCACCTCCAGCAGGCGGTCCCGCCCGCGCCGGAACCGATAGTCGATGCCGACTGGCCGGCCATCGACCTTGACCGCTCCCTGCGCCACCAGCCGCCGGGCCTCGCTCGTCGAGGGCGCGAAGCCCACGTCCTTCATGAGCTGGCAGATCCACACCTCGGTCGCCTCGGTGGCGAGACGCACGGGCTTCGGTCGGTGCGCCGTCCGCTTTTGGAACCGCTCCTCGAAGAACTGCGCCGCGGATTCGGCGGCGGCGCGACCATGAAAGCGCTCGACCAGCTCGGCCGCCAGAGCCTTCTTCGCCTCCATGGGATGGACGCGTCCCTGTCGCACCCCTTCCCGTCGGTCCGCGTCGGCCCGGCTCAGCAGGTCGTAGTAGCGCAGCATGAGCGCGTCGCTGAGGGACATCACCTTGCCGTACATCTCCTCGGGCGGCTCGGCGATGCCGATGTGGTTGGCGAGGCTCTTGGACATCTTCTGCACGCCGTCGGTCCCCTCGAGCAGCGGCAGGACCATGGCGACCTGGCCCGGCTGCCCTGCGTCGCGCTGCAGCTCACGGCCCACCAGGAGGTTGAACGTCTGGTCCGTGCCGCCGAGCTCCACGTCCGCGCGCACTGCGACCGAGTCGTACCCCTGCATGAGGGGATAGAGGAACTCGTGCAATCCGATCGCCGTACCCGCCGCGTAGCGTTGCCGGAAGTCGTCCCGCTCCAGCATGCGTGCGACGGTCATCCCGGCGGTCAGGCGCACGACGTCTTCGAGCGACAGCTTCGACAGCCACTCGCCGTTGTGGCGCACCTCGGTCCGCTGGCGGTCGAGGATCTTGAAGACCTGCTCGGCAAAGGTGCGCGCGTTCGCCTCGATCTCCGCCCGGGAGAGGACCGGGCGGGTGGTCGAACGCCCGCTCGGGTCGCCAATCAGGGCAGTGAAGTCGCCGATGATCAGCACCGCCTCGTGCCCGAGGTCCTGAAACTGGCGCAGCTTCACCAGCGGCACGGTGTGCCCGAGATGAATGTCCGGGGCGGTCGGATCCACCCCGAGCTTCACGCGCAGCGGCCTACCGGTCTCGAGACGCGCGAGCAGCTCCTCCTCGGGAAGGATGCTCATCACGCCGCGCCGAAGCGCCGCGAGCTGCGCCGCGGCCGTCACGCGGTCACCCGCTCCTGCACGCGACGGATCGCCGTCGCGCGACCGGTGGCTTCGTCGACCTCGATCAGCGCGCCCTGCACGAGCACCGCGCCCGAGGCCACCTCGAAGCGGGTCGGCATCTGGGTGAGGAAGCGGCGCAGGACCTGCTCGATCTTCACGCCGAGGATCGAGGCGTCGGGGCCGCACATGCCGGCGTCGGTCAGGTAGGCGGTCCCGGCGGGCAGGATCGACTCGTCCGCGGTCTGCACGTGCGTGTGGCTGCCGATGACGGCCGACACCTTGCCGTCGAGGAACCGGCCCATGGCGACCTTCTCGGAGGTCGCCTCGCCGTGCATGTCGACCAGGATCACGGGGGTCTCCCGCCGCAGCTCCGCCACCGCGCGCTCGGCCGCATGAAAGGGGCACTCGGCAGGGCCCATGAACACCCGGCCGATCAGGTTGAGCACGCCCACGCGCGGTCCGGACCGCTTGGTCGCGTGCACGACCGCGCCCGTGCCGGGCACACCCGGCGCCAGGTTCAGCGGCCGGAGCAGGCGGCGGGTCTCGCGCAGGTAGTCGAGGATCGCCGCATGCTGCCAGATGTGGTTGCCGGAGGTGAGGACGTCGACGCCCGCGTCGAGCAGCTCTTCCGCGCCCTCGGGGTCGATGCCCTTGCCGCCCGAGGCGTTCTCGCCGTTGGCGACCACGAAATCCACCACCTCTCGCGCGACCAGGCGCGGGAGGAGGATGCCGAGGGCCCGCCGGCCGGGACGGCCGACGACGTCGCCGAGGAAGAGGAGCCGCATCCGTCAGCGCGCCAGATCGCTCGCGCGCGTCTCCCGGATGACGATCACCTTGATCTGTCCGGGGTAGGTCATCTCCTGCTCGATCTTGCGCGCCACGTCGCGCGCCAGTAGGGCCGCCTGATCGTCCGGCACGGTGCCCGGGTCGACGATGATGCGGATCTCGCGCCCCGCCTGAACGGCGAAGGATCTCTCGACCCCGCGGAACGAGTTGCTGATGCGCTCGAGGTCCTCGAGCCGCTTGACGTAGCTCTCGAGCACCTCGCGCCGCGCCCCGGGACGGGCTCCGGAGAGCGCGTCGGCGGCGTCGACGAGCGGCGCGAGGATGGTCTCGGCGCGCACCTCCTCGTGGTGGGCCGCGATGGCGTTCACGATCTTCGCGGACTCGCCGTACTTGCGGGCGATCTCGCCGCCGATGATCGCGTGCGATCCTTCCACCTCGTGGGTGAGCGCCTTGCCGATGTCGTGCAGCAGCGCGGCGCGGCGCGCCTGCTTCTCGTTGAGACCGAGCTCGGCCGCCATCGCGCCGGCGATGAAGGCGGCCTCGATCGAATGCATGAGCACGTTCTGCGCGTAGCTGTAGCGGTACTTGAGCATGCCGACGAGCTTGACCAGCTCGGGATGGATGCCGTGCACCCCGACCTCGAGCACGGCGCGCTGGCCCGCCTCCCGGATCGCGTTGTCGAGCTCCTCCTCCGCCTTGCGCACCACCTCCTCGATCCGACCGGGGTGAATGCGCCCGTCGGAGATGAGGCGCTCGAGCGTCAGGCGCGCCAGCTCGCGACGGATGGGGTTGTGGCACGAGATCACGACGACCTCCGGCGTGTCGTCGATGATGAGGTCCACCCCGGTCGCCGCCTCGATGGCCCGGATGTTTCGCCCCTCGCGGCCGATGATGCGCCCCTTCATGTCGTCGCTGGGGAGCGGGACGACCGAGACCGTGCGCTCGGTGACGAACTCCCCCGCCAGGCGCTCGATGGCGATCGAGACGATCTTCTTGGCGCGGCGATCGGCCTCCTCGCGCGCCTCCCCCTCGATCTGCCGGATGTGCCGGGCCGCGTCGTGGCGCGCCTCGTCGAGCATCTGCTCGGCGAGGGTCTTCTTGGCCTCCTCGCGCGTCAGGCCGGCGGTCTGCTCGAGCTTCTGCCGGACCGCGTCGACGAGCCGCTCGTACTCCGCCCGGCGTCCCTCGAGCGCGCCCTCCTTCTGCCGCAGCCCGTCCTCGCGTTTGCCCAGCTCGACCTCGCGTTGCGCGAACATCTCGATCTTCCGGTCGATGCTCTCCTCCTTCTGCGCCACCCGCTTCTCGAGCGCGAGCAGCTCGTTGCGGTGATCCCGCGCCTCGCGCTCCGAGTCCGCCTTGGCGCGACCGACGAGCTCCGCCGCCTGGCTCTGTGCCTCCTTGCGGATCGCGTCGCCTTCCTTGCGCGCCTCCTCGACGATGCGCACCGCCGTGGCCTGCGCCCCGCTCTCGAGCTCCGCGAGCCGCTGGCGACGGAGCCGGCCGACGAGCCAGAGCGCACCCGCCCCGAGACCGATCCCGATCAGCAGCAGGACCATTGCGTTCACCACGGTCATGGTCGGTTCTCCTTCATTGTGCGAGCGCGGCGCCGATCACCCCCGCCTCGGTGACGATGGCGTGCATGCGGACGTCCCACGGGGCTTCGGGCAGGCTGGGCACCACCTGGAATTCGTAGGCGAGCCCGATCCGGATGCCGCGGGGATGCCGCCCGAGCGCCCGGTCGTACCAGCCGACGCCCCGGCCCAGGCGCACCCCGCGAGCGTCGAAGGCCACTCCGGGCACGAGGAACACCAGGTCATCCACCTCCGGCGGCAGGCAGGGGCCGCCCGGGAGCGGACCGGCCTCCGGCCCGGGCCGAGCGGCCGGCACGGCGACGAAGTCGAAGCGCTCCCGGCTCGTCACGGGAAGGTAGACGTTCTTCCCGGCCGCAAGGGCGGCCTCGATGAGCCGCGCCGGGTCGAGCTCGTTGTCGGCCGCGGCATAGGCCGCGACGTGGCGCGCGCGGGCGAAGATGGGCGACGCGAGCAACCGGGCGCAGGCTCGGGCCGAGAGGCGGGCGACTTCGCCCGGCGAGAGCTGCGAGCGGCTCGCCCGCAGTCGGCGTCGGATGAGGCGCTTGTCCTGGTCGTAAGTGTCCCCCATTTTGCTGCCAGCGCAGCTGCCAACGGAGGGGGACCGGTCGGGCGGTGCGGCTACGAAACGCTACGACGAGCCGGGCCGCCGGATGGAGGAGCCGTCGCCTGCGGGCGCCTGCGGCCCGTTGAGATCACAGTCGTCGGAATACTTCGGTCACGCTTCGACAGCATGATTGTAATTTCCCGTACCCCCACCCCGTCTCCCCGCGCGTCGGCGAGCCCCCTAGAGAGCTCAGTCAGGTTTGCTTGTCTTGTCCGTCGGACTCCTTCAGCAGCCGAGGCCGCAAGTGCGGCTCGGTCATTCAGCCAGGTTGGCATGAGCGTGGCGCACTTTATGCAAGTCCCGCCCGATCTGCAACGCGGCGCTCCCCCTCCCGCCCGCCTATCGGATGGGGGCTTCCCGGCTCAGCGAGCCGGTCCGAGCCGGGCAAGAATGCCTTCCAGCCTGGCTTTGATCTCCGCCCGCTCACGCTCGTACCCGCTCAGGCGCTCGGCAAGCTCCCGGTAGGCGCGCTCGACCTGTGCCAGCCGGACGGCGAGCGCTTCGCGCTCGTCTTCCACCCCTTGGTAGCGTGCGAGGACGGTCTCTGCGCTCTCTCGGCTCATGGTAGCCACGGCGCGAACGGCTCGAGAGTGTCTAGTTCGCTACGGAACTCGGAGTCAAGCGAATTGCGCCCGCTCGGCGGCGGGGACGTCCGGCTCGAGCAGCGCCAGGACGAACTGGTGCGCATCGAATGGCCGCAGATCCTCCGTGCCTTCCCCCACCCCCACGTAGCGGATCGGGATCCCGGTCTGCTCGCGGATCGCGATCGCGACCCCTCCGCGCGCCGTCCCGTCGAGCTTGGTGAGGATGATCCCGGTGACCCCCAGGGCCTCCGAGAACGTCCGCGCCTGCGCAATGGCGTTCTGGCCGGTGGTCGCATCGAGAACGAGCAACGTCTCGTGCGGCGCCCCCGGGACCTCGCGGGCGATCACGCGCCGCACCTTGGCGAGCTCCTCCATTAGATTGGTGCGGGTGTGCAGCCGTCCGGCCGTGTCGATCAAGACCACGTCGACCGCGCGCGCGAGCGCGGCCTTCATGCCGTCGAAGACGACCGCCGAGGGGTTGGCGCCCGGGGCCTGGCGCACCAGCTCGGCCCCCGTGCGCTCCGCCCACACCGCCAGCTGGTCGATGGCGGCCGCCCGGAACGTGTCCCCGGCCACCAGGAGCACGCTCCGCCCCGCGGCCGCGTGGCGTGCGGCCAGCTTCCCGATGGTAGTCGTCTTGCCGACACCGTTCACGCCCGTCACGAGCACGACCCACGGGCGCGTACTCGGCGTCGGCTCCTCCACTACGCCCAGGATCGCCTCGATCTCTTCCCGGAGCGCCTGGCGGACATCCGCTCCGCCGACGCGGGTCCTCACGCGTGCCACCAGCTCGGCCGAGGTCCGGACCCCGACGTCGGCCGCGACCAGCGCCTCCTCCAGTTCCTTGAGCGCACCCTCGGGCTCCGTGGCACCGCGTCGGAGGGCGGCCTCCAGCTCCGCCGCCAACCGACGTCGCGTCGCGAGGAGACCCTGGCGGAGCCGGTCGATCGGCGGCGCCGCCGTCCGCGGCGCGACCTGTGCACCACGCCGCCGGCGCGCCCTCAGGTAGGCGACCACGAAGCCCAGCGGCACGAGCGCCGCCCCGGCGACGACGATCCACGACAACTCCATGCGACCGCCGACGACTACGCCGCGGCGCGCAGGCGAACCGACACCACCTTCGACACGCCGGCCTGCTCCATCGTGATGCCGTAGAGCGTATCGGCGGCCTCCATGGTGCGCCGGTTGTGCGTGATCAGGACGAACTGCGAGCCCATCGCCATATCCTGGATCAGCTGGTTGAAGCGCCCGATGTTGGCCTCGTCGAGCGGAGCGTCCACCTCGTCGAGCAGGCAGAACGGCGTCGGCCGGATCAGGAACAGCGAGAGGATAAGGGCGACGGCCGTGAGCGCCTTCTCGCCCCCGGAGAGCAGGCCGAGCGACTGCAGCTTCTTTCCTGCCGGCTGGACCACGATCTCGACCCCGGGCTCGCCGCCCTCCTCCGGCTCGCTCTGCTCCAGGCGGGCCTTACCGCCCGGGAAGAGCTTCGGGAACACCTCGGCGAGCTTCTCGTTGGCGGCCGCGAAGGTCTCCTCGAAGCGCCGCCGCGAGGTCCGGATGAGCTTCGCGATCGTGCGCCGGAGGTCGTCGAGCGAGCGCTCCAGGTCGGTGCGCTGGCCAACCAGGAACTCGTGCCGGCCGCGCAGCTCCTCGAGCTCGGTCAGCGCGGCGGGGTTCACGTCACCGAGACGCGCGAGGCGCGCGCGCAGCGCCTCCACCCGCGCCGCCCGTTCGTCGTCCTGCCCATCGTCGGCCGGTGGCACGTCCGCCAGCGCCTCCGGGCCGAGGCCGTAGCGCTCGGCGAGCTGCGTGGCCAGGTGCTCGAGCGCAAGACGGCGCTCGGTCATGGTGACGTCCAGGCGCGCGCGCTCCTCGCGCGCCGCCTCCAGCCGCTCGCGTGCCGCCCGCTCGGCGACGTCATCCGCGGACGCCGTCGCCGCGGCGTCGGCGATCGCCGCAAGCAGGCGCTCCCGCTCGGCGCCCAGCGTGGCCCCGCGCGCCGCGGCACGCGCGCGGGCTTCCGCGGCGGCCGCGGCGTCCCGCTCGGCGGCCGTGGCCCCGGCCGTCGCCTCGGTGACGTGCCGCTCAGCCGTGGCGAGCCGCTCGCTCATGTCGGCAGCAGCGGCGGCGGCATGGCTCACGTCCGCCCGCACCGCGCGCAGGCGCTCCGAGGCCGCCGCCGCTCGCACCGCGGCCTCGGTCCGCCGGCGCTCCGCATCGGCATGTCGGGCGCGCCATTCGGTGAGGGCCCCCTGCCGCTCCCCCAGGCGCGCGCGCTGCTCGGCGACCGCCGCCGCCGCACCCGTTCGGCGCTCGTCGAGCGCGGCCAGCTCCCCGGCCACCGCGCCGTCCTCCCCCGCGAGCCCACCCGCTTCGAGCGCGCCCGCCTCGAGTTCGGCCGCGATCTGCTCGCGCTCGGCCTCCAGCCGCTCCCGGTCCTTCTCCGCCGCCACCCGATCGACGTCGAGGGCGTGCAGCCGCCCGTCCGCCGCGGCGATCGCACGCGCCGCCTCGGCGGCGCGTGCCCGCCGCTCCGCGAGGACGCGCTCCTCGGCCGCCAGGCGCTCGCGGCTCGCTGCGTGCGCGCCCTCCAGCTCGCGCAGCTCGCGGGCGCGGGCGAGCAGCGTCTCCTCGAGCGGCGGCTCGCTGCCGCCGGTGACCGCGCCCAGCGGATCGATCGCCTCGCCGCGCGGGGTCACGACCGTCACCGCATGATCGGCGCCGCGCCAGAGCTTGAGCGCCTCGTCCAGGTCGGTCGCGAGCAGCACGCAGCCGAGCAGCGCCTCCACCAGCGCCCAGTGCTGCGGCTCGACTTCGATACGGTCGACCAGGCGCGGGCCGGGCGGGACGATGACGGCGGCGCGCCGCTCGGCCTCGCGGGGCAGCACGGTGGCGCTGCCGCCGCTGGTCCTGGTGAGCCAGTCGACGGCGTCGATCGCCGCAGCCGTGTCCGGCACGACCACCTGCGCGAGGCGCGTCCCGAGCGCGGCCGCCACCGCCCGCTCGAGGTCCTTCGGCACGCGCAGCACGCTCGCGAGGAGCGCCGCCGCCCCCGGTGCGCGGCCGACCAGGCTCGCCACACCGCGCGTGCAGCCCTCGTAGCGCGCCTGAAGCTCGCGCAGGGAGTCGGCGCGCGAGCGAAGCTGCGTCGCCTCCGCCCGCGCCTGCTCGAGCACGGCGAGCTGCGCCGTCTCTTCGGCGCCGAGCGTGCGCTGCAACTCGCCGAGGGTCTGCCGCTCGGCCATCAGGCGCGCCCGCTCTCCCTCGAGGCGCCCGATCGCTGCGCGCGCCGCCTCGCTCGCGCGCGCGTTGGCGTGCAGCCGCTCGCCCAGAGCGCGCTGCTCGTCCTCCAGGCGCCGCCGGCGTCCGTCGAGGTCGTCGCGCCGCTGGCGGAGCGCCTCCGCCAGGTTGCGCAGCCTGGCCTCCTCGGCGAGGGCGTCGAGGAGCGCGTCCTTGCCCTCCTCGACGGCCCGCTCGAGCGGCGCGCCGGCGTGCGCGAGCGCCTCGAGGTGCCCCTCGGCCTCGGCGCACGCCACCTCGTCGTCTGGCAGCTCCGCGCTCAGTCGATCGACTTCCGCCCGGAGCGCCGCGGTCTCCCGCGCGAGCTTCGCGAGACGCACCGCGATCCGCTCGGCCTCGCTGCCGCTCTCGGCCGCGCGCGCCGCGAGCTCCCGGCCGCGCTCGGCGAGCCCCTCCGACCGCGCCTGGGCCTCCGCGGCCGCGAGGCGCTCGGCCGTCAGCTCCCCCTCCACGGCGCGCAGCCGCTCCTCGTTGGTCGCGCGGGCGGCGTGGGCCTCGTCGCTGGCGCCGCGCCTTTGGCGGATGGCCTCCGCCGACGCGGCCTCCTCCGCCTGCAGAGCCGCCAGGCGCTCGCCCAGGGCCGCGACCTCGGCCGACCAGCTGCGCTGGCGGACCGCCATCACGCGCAGGTCGAGCTCGCGCAGCTCTTGCTTGATGCGATGGTACTCCTCGGCGCGCCGCGCCTGGCGCTCGAGGGAAGCCATCTGCCGCTCGAGCTCGCGCAGGATGTCCTGCACGCGGAGTAGGTTCTCGCGCGTGCGTTCCATCTTCCGCTCCGCGGCCACCTTGCGGCTGCGAAAGCGCGTCGTGCCGGCCGCCTCCTCGATGAACAGGCGCAGCTCCTCCGGCTTGGCGTTGATCAGCTGATCCACGCGTCCCTGCTCGATGATGGCATAGGCCTTCGTGCCGACCCCGGTGCCGAGGAAGAGCTCGGTGATGTCCTTCAGGCGGCAGGGCGCGCGATTGATCGCGTACTCGGACTCGCCCGAGCGGAAGTAGCGCCGGCTCACGAGGATCTCGCTCGCCGTGGCGAGCTCCGGCGGGAGCCCGTCGGCGGCAGCCTCGCCCTCCCCGTCGGGCTCGCCGCCGCGCGCGAAGTCCGCCTCCTCCCGCTCGAGGAGGAGCGCCACCTCGGCCATGCCGAGCGGCCCGTTCTCGGTGTTGCCGGTGAAGATGACGTCCTCCATCGCCTCGCCGCGCAGATGGCGCGGGCTCTGCTCGCCCAGCACCCAGCGGATCGCGTCGACGATGTTCGACTTGCCGCAGCCGTTCGGTCCGACGACGGCGGTCACGCCCGCCGGCAGCTCGAGGACGGTCCGCTCCATGAACGACTTGAAGCCGTTCAGCTCGATCTGCTTGATCCGCATCCGGGTCCCTCGCCGGCCGCCGCGCGGCCGTCACACCCGGGGTTGGCGCCCCCGAGCGCTAATCCGCCACCAGCTCCGTGTTCCAGTACGCCGCATCCACCGCGCTCAGAAAGGGCATCCACTCCTTGTAGCGACGCAGGCTGTAGGTCTCCGTCATGAACGGAGTCCACTGCGGCCGCCGCGGCAGCCGGACCAGCCGCATCCCCGCCTCCGCCGGCGTGCGCCCGCCCTTCAGGCGGTTGCAGCGGTGGCAGGAGCACACGACGTTCTCCCACACCGACGTGCCGCCCCGCGAGCGCGGCACGACGTGGTCGAGGTTCAGCTCGGCGCGCGGGAACTGCCGGCCGCAGTACTGGCAGCGGTTCCCGTCGCGCGCGTAGATGTTGAAGCGGCTGAAGCGCACGTAGCGGCGCGGGATGCGATCGTAGCCCTGCAGCAGGATGACGCGGGGGACGCGGATCGCCCGGTCGACGAGACCGATGGTGTCCTCCTCGGCCGCCAGGTCGGCCCAGCTCGCGAAGTCGAACGTCCGGTACTGCTCGTCCACGGCGCGCGCGACACCCTGGTAGAGGAGCGAAAGCGCCCGCCGCACGACCGTGATGTGGATCGGCAGGTACGACCGGTTGAGGACGAGGACCTTGGTGTTCAGGACCGACACGTTCCGCGCAGCGTACCGGCGGACCCCGGCGAAGTCAACGAAACTCAGGCGGATTCCCCTGGATTCGAGGGCCTTCCGGGCCGCCAGCGCAGCACCGGGCGGCGCGCCGCGCGCGTCTCGTCGAGGCGGGCGAGCCGCGTCGAGTGCGGCGCCTCGCGCACGCGCGCGGGGTCGCGGCGTGCCTCCTCTGCGATCGCGAGCATGGCGTCGGCGAACTGGTCGAGCGTCTCCTTGGTCTCGGTCTCGGTCGGCTCGATCATGAGGGCGCCCTTCACCACCAGCGGGAAGTAGATGGTGGGCGCGTAGAAGCCGTAGTCGAGCAGGCGCTTGGCGACGTCGAGCGTGTGGACGTCGTAGTCCTGGAGGTTGCGGTCGGAGAAGACGCACTCGTGCAGCGAAGGCGTCTCGTACGGGAGGTGGTAGGTCCCGCGCAGGCGCGCGCGCAGGTAGTTGGCGTTCAAGACGGCGAGCCGCGTCGCCTCCGCCAGGCCGGGTCCGCCGAGGCGGGCGAGGTAGGCATGGGCGCGCACCAGGATACCGAAGTTGCCGTAGAACGCCCGCAGGCGTCCCACGCTCTTGGGCGCGTCCTCCGTCCACGCGAGGGCGCCGTCGCGGCGCACGAGCCGCGGCACCGGCAGGTAGTCGACGAGCGGCGCGCGCACCGCGACCGGCCCCGCGCCCGGGCCGCCCCCGCCGTGCGGCGTCGAGAACGTCTTGTGCAGGTTGAACTGCATCACGTCCACGCCCATGTCGGCGGGCTTCGCGATCCCCATGATCGCGTTCAGGTTCGCGCCGTCCAGGTAGACGAGGCCGCCGCGCGCGTGCACGGCGGCCGTGATGCCCTCGATCTCGCGCTCGAAGAGCCCGAGCGTGTTCGGGTTGGTGACCATGAGCGCGGCGACCGACTCGTCCATGACTTCGGCCACCGCCCGGGCGGTGAGCAGGCCGCGCGCGTCCACCGCGACCTCGGTCACCTCGTAACCGCACAGCGTGGCGCTCGCCGGGTTGGTGCCGTGCGCGCTCGAGGGGATGAGCACGCGCCGCCGCGCGTCGCCGCGGTCGACGTGGTAGGCGCGCACCAGCAGCATGCCGAGCAGCTCGCCGTGGGCCCCGGCGGCGGGCTGGAGGCAGACGGCATCGAGGCCGCTCACCGCGGCGAGCGCCGCTTCCAGCGCCGCGAGCAGCTCGAGGGCCCCCTGCGCGAGCGTCTCGGGCACGAGCGGGTGCAGGGCCGCGAAGCCCGGCAGCCGCGCCAGCTCCTCGTTCACCACCGGGTTGTACTTCATGGTGCAGGAGCCGAGGGGGTAGAGCGTGGTCGCGGCGCTGTAGTTCCACTGCGAGAGGCGGAGGAAGTGGCGCAGCGCCTCGAGCTCGCTCACCTCGGGCATGCCCGCCAGGCCGTCCTCGCGCCGGAGCTCCGCGGGCAGCTCGGCGACCCCCTCCCCCGCCGCGGCCGGCAGCGGCCAGCCGACCCGCCCCGGCGACCCGCGCTCGAAGATGAGCGGCTCGTCGAGCATCAGCTCATCCGCCCGCCGCGCGCGCGGCCGGCGCCGGCGTCGCGAGCGCGTCGACCAGCCGATCGACCTGCTCGGCGGGGTGGATCTCGGTCACGCAGAGGAGCAGGTTGCCCTCCAGCTCCGGGTACCAGCGCCCGAGCGGGAACCCGGCTACGACGCCGTCCCGGGCGAGCGCCTCCCACGCGCTCGCCGCGGCGGGCGCCCGCACCACGAACTCGTTGAAGAACGGCGCCGGGAAGCGCAGGGCGACCGCCGCGGCCTCGAGTCGGGCGGCAGCCAGGTGCGCGGCGCGATAGTTCGCCAGCGCCAGGCTCGCGAGCCCGTGCCGCCCGAGGAGCGAGAGGTAGACGGTCACGGCGAGGGCGCACAGCCCCTGATTGGTGCAGATATTGGAGGTGGCGCGCTCGCGGCGGATGTGCTGCTCGCGCGTGGCGAGCGTCAGCACGTAGCCCCGGCGGCCGTGCGCGTCGGTCGTCTCGCCGACCAAGCGGCCCGGCATGCTGCGCACGAAGCGCTCGCGGGTGGCGAAGAGCCCGACCCCGGGGCCGCCGTAGGACACGGGGAGCCCGAAGCTCTGCCCCTCCGCCACCGCGATGTCGGCGCCCGAGGAGCCGGGCGAGCGCACGAGCGCCAGGGCGAGCGCCTCGGCCGTGGCCGTGATGGACGTCCTCCACCACCCCGAAGACGTTCGGGTAGCCGAGCACCAGACAGAGCGTGTCGGGGCCGAGGCCCGCGCGCAGCGCCGACAGGTCGGTGCGGCCGTCCGCCGCGAAGGGCACCTCGCGCACCTCGACGTCGCCGAGCCCGCGCAAGTAGGTCGCCACTGTGGCCCGGTAGTGCGGATGGAGGGCGCGCGCCAGCCAGATCACCCGGCGGCCCGGCAGGAGGCGGCGGGCCATGAGCACCGCCTCGGCGGTCGCCGACGCGCCGTCGTACATGCTGGCGTTCGCCACCCCGAGCCCGAGGAGGAGCGCGGCGAAGGTCTGGAACTCGAAGATCGCCTGCAACGTGCCCTGGCTCACCTCCGGCTGGTAGGGCGTGTAGGCGGTCGAGAACTCGCTGCGCAGAAGGATCTGGTCCACCACCGCCGGAATCCAGTGGGGGTAGGCGCCCGCGCCGAGAAACACCGCCGGGCCGCTCGCGCCGGCGTTGCGGGCGGCGAGCGCGCCCACGTCGCGCAGCAGCTCCGGCTCGGTCAGGCCCGCGGGCAGCGCGATGGCCGCGCGCGCGCGCAGATTCGCCGGAACGTGCGCGAACAGGTCGTCGATCGAGTCGACGCCGATGGCCGCCAGCATGGCGGCGATGTCCTGCGGCGTGTGGGGGCTGTAACCGCTCACTTCCCCTGCTCGCGAGCGATGTGGGCGCGGTAGCCCGCGGCGTCGAGGAGCGCGTCGACCTCGTCCCGTCGGGCAACCGCGAGGCGGATCATCCAGCCCGCGCCATAGGGATCGGCGTTCACGTGCTCGGGCTCGTCGCGCAGGACCTGGTTCACGGCGATCACCCGTCCGCTCACCGGCGCGAACAGATCGGAGACCGTCTTGTTGGATTCGACCACGCCGAACACCTGCCCCTGCGCAAACGTGGCGCCCACCGCCGGCAGCTCGACGAAGACGACGTCGCCGAGCGCGTCCTGCGCGAAGTCCGTGATACCGACCACGCCGTCGTCGCCCTCCAGGCGCAGCCACTCGTGCTCCTTCGTGTAGCGGAGGTCGTCCGGCAACTCCATGCTCACTCCTCCCGCCGTACCCGGCGATAGAACGGACGCGCGACCACCCGCGCCGGGACGCGGCGCCCGCGGATCTCGACCGCGACCGGCGTGCCGGGTGCCGTCGCCCCGGCGGTGACGTAGGCGAGGCCGATGTAGGTGCCGAGGGTGGGTGACCGGGTGCCGCTGGTGACGGTGCCCACGGCGGCACCGTCCTTCCAGACGGCGTAGCCGTGGCGCGGGACGCCGGGCTCCGCGAGCTCGAGACCGATCAGGCGGCGCGCGACGCCGCGGGCGGCCTGCTCGGCCAGCACCGCGCGGCCGACGAAGTCTCCCTTGTCGAGCTTCACCACCCAGGCAAGGCCCGCCTCGAGCGGCGTGGTCGTCTCGTCCATGTCGGTCCCGCAGAGCGGCAGGCCGGCCTCCAGCCGGAGCGTGTCGCGGGCGCCGAGCCCCGCCGGGAGCCCGTCGCGCCGCCGCGTGGCTTCCAGCAA
>WNFO01012849.1_pt1 | contig 15643 bp, 16 predicted proteins | sample 5400251 | NCBI WGS metagenome assembly WNFO01 (sample SAMN13153354, study PRJNA577476) | soil metagenome | isolation source: 100 cm saprolite under Madrone tree | place: USA:California | collected 2016-06-14 | reverse complement strand
TCAGTGGTAGAGCGACGGACTGTTAATCCGTTGGTCGGCGGTTCGAATCCGTCCCGGGGAGCCAATAAAACAATCACTTACGCCAGCTTCTTGAGACTCTACGGAGTAGATTGTTTCCACTTTGTTTCCCAAGTCGCCGGGCCGCGATGACAGTCCCGATACTCATCAGATCCCGGAAAACTCGCGGGCGTGCCGCGAGATCTTTACAATCGAAGGCCGTCGGGCTGCTGCCGGGCGAGTACCCGGCGCACGGGAACAGCAGCAAGAAACGAATTGCGCAGAGCTTCACCCGTGCCGAGTGTGTTCGCGAGTGTGAGAACGCAACTGGCTGCTCGACCGCGATGAATGTCGGCTGCAGTGTGATCTGCCATCTTCTGGGACAGATCCGCCGCGGTCGCGTGAACGCGCCACGCGGCGAGCGGTATACGCCACCGTTCCACAACGCTCATCGCCTGCTGAATACACTCGTGCGCCTCGCGCTCAACGTCCGCTGCGATTGCAACGCGCGCCTTGATCTCCCACGCCTGCGCATGCAGCGTAGGCTCTGAAGTTCCCAAGGCGGATTCGAGCAAGCTGGACGCTTCTGCTCTGGCAGTAGTCAGATTCCCAGACGCGAGCGACACCTGGATCAATCCGAGCTGCGCCTGCATGCGCCAATACCAGTGCAGGAAGAATTTCGGGGTCACCTTGTGATCCCGGATCTCGTCGAAACAACGGGCTGCCTGGTCAAATCGGCCGTGTTCGAGCTCGATGTATCCGCCGGAGAGTCGCGCGATCGTTTGCGGCTGTGTGGAGGGGACGTCTTCGCGGCTGCGCATGAGCGCTTCGCACAGCAGCCGCGCGCCGGCGAAGTCAAGACAGAGCGTGTGCAGCCATGCTTCGCGAAACACGAACAGCCACGGATCATAGCCGCTCTTCTCGGCCATGGCCCGGCCCTCCCGGATGATCTCGAGAACCTGTCCGAACTCACCCAGGAACAGCAGTGCGAGCATCTTGACTCCGACGGCACCCAGATAGCCCATGAGGCTTTTGGTTTCCCGCAACTTCTCGCCGGCCGCTCGGGCGCTTTCATCGAAATTGCCCCGCAGGCACTGCACGTACACATAGAACATCTCGTCGTGCTCCGACAGGCATCGCTCGTTCGGCAGACACACCTTGGGAGCAAGTGCTGAACAGATCTCCCAATCCCCGTCTCGCCATCTGTCATAGAGAAGGCGCAGCACGGCCGCCATGAATCGCGCGCGCGCATGGAGCGCGTTTCCTTCGGCATCGTCCGCAATGACTTCGACGGCGCGCTCGACGGCGGCCACAGCCCGGTTCGGATCGATCAGACCGAGGGGCGGCGCCTGACAAATCAGGGCGTGCGCGTGGGCCCCGGCGAGGCCCGCTTGCGCGGCGCGCGTCGCTGCCATTTCGTACGCACCAGCGGACTCCGACATGGATCCCAGAGCATAGTGCACATCTCCAATCCGTTCCAGGACCCGCAGCTCCAGCAGAGTTCGGTCCGCTGCCGCGACTCTGGCCACCACGTCGAGCGCATGTTGAAGCAGTTCGATTGATTCGCGATGCGCGAATCGCCGGGCCTCAATCTCTGCGGTCAGGAGGAGGTAATGGATGGCGCGCCCATATTCTCGTCCGTGTTCGAAATGTAGGGCGAGGGTGGGGGCCAGTTCCTGTCTGTCGGGCGTATAAAGGCCTTCCAGCTGCTGTGCGACACTCCGGTGCAGTCGCGCGCGGGTGACGGCCGACAGGCGCCCATAGAGAAACGCACGATACAGCGAATGTCCGAATTCATAGTGTGCCGACACCGTTCCATCCGGCAGTTCCTGAATCCCCACCGAGCGGATGAAGCGCCGACTCTCGGCCAGTACCTCGCACAGCTGCTCGATGCGATCAGGCTCGCTGCCGACACTGTTGGCGATTGCCCAAGCCGAAAAGCTCTCACCGAGGACACTTGCGCCTTTCAATGTCTCCTGTTCCTCGGCATTCAACTGATCGAGCTGGACTTCCAGCATTTGTTGTAAGGTTGGCGGAACACCCGGTTCAATGTCGTCCAAAGGCTTGGTCAGCGTCCAATTGCCCAGGCGTTCAGTCAGGATGCCGTTGCGAACGAAATCCTGAAGGATCGTCACCATGAAGAGAGGGTTGCCTCCCGAGTGGCGGTGCACCAGCCGCGCGAGCGCCATAGGCAAGTTGCTGGCGGGAAACTCTGCAGCAAGATACTCACTGACATCGGCCTGCGTCAGGCGTTGCAACTCGCACTCCAGACATAGGCGATGGATCAGGAGGTCTTGCTTCAAGCTTTTCAAGTGATTCTGCGCGCCGGCGATCGCTTCGGTGCGGCACGTGGCCAGGATCATCAGCTTGGCGGGCCCGCGGCGGCGAGCCAGCGCTGAAATGACTCCGAGGGTGGCCGCGTCCGCCCAATGCAGGTCCTCGAGGATTAGCAGCAGCGGATGCGCCGCAGTCATGGACTCGAGTGCTTCACAGATCTCGCGCACCATCCGCTCGCCCATGGAGCCGAGCACTTCTCGCTGAAGAGCTTCCTTCTGCTTCACGCTGAGCAGGGCCGGAAATTGGATCATCCACGTGGGCGCATGCTTCGCCAGAGTTTGCAGCGCCGCGGAGTCGTCGGCCGAGCCGATCAACTGCCCGACCGCTTCGAGCATCGGATAGTAGGCCTCCTTTCCCCCGAACACCTCGAAGCATTGTCCGCGGGCAATCCTGCAGTTGGACCGCAGCGCCGTACGCTGCTGAAATGCATCGATGAGTGCAGTCTTTCCGGCGCCTGCCTCACCCGTGAGGAAGAAGATCTGCCGGATCCCCTGCAGCGCCCGCTCCAGACAGTTGTCGAGCTCCGCGCGTGCCGGCTCGCGACCCACAATCCTTGTCGGGCTGCCGTCAGCCGATTCAGATCCAATTGGCACGCGTTCATCGTGCACCGGCGCTACGAATTTGTAGCCGCGCTTGTGCACGGTCTCGATGAACATCGGGTGGTCGCGGCGATCACCGAGGACCTTGCGGATTCCGAGGATGTACTTCTTGACGAGTTCCGGGTTCACGTACGACTTCGACCACAGCGCCTCGAGGATCTCGTCCTGGGAAACGACTCGATTCGCGTGATCGACCAAATAGCGCAGCAGATCGAACGCCTTGGGCCCAAGCGATACGCGCTCCTCCCCACGCCACAGGCAGTGGTTGATGGCGTCGAGCCGAAATGAATGGAACGATTTCACCTATTTCGATCCGGGGCCAGTTGCCCCGCGGGCGTGGCAGTTGATAAGGGCATCTCAGCATGCGCTGGCTGCGGTGTCACCTAAATTGGACCGAAATGCGACCCCGCAGACCACTTCGCCTGCCGATCGCATCCGTATTCTGCCCCCCGCCGGTTCCTGTCGGGTCCGGCCGGATCAACCCGTTAACCAACTAGAGGATGAATATCGTATGAAGAAATTATTGCCGTTGGCGCTGATGCTGGCCCCAACCTTCGTGTTTGCCCATGATGCCGATGACTCAATCGTGCACTGGACCCGGATAGTGGGCGTCATCACTGCCCCGAACGTCGATAACCCCGTCGCCGGGATCAGTGCCGGGACCCTGCCGTGGACTACGCGCCAAGGACGCGCCCACGTGAATCTGGCCACCGGCGAGGCCAGCTTCGATGTGGAAGGCTTGGTCCTGATCGGTGGAAACGCGACTGGCACGCCAGGGCCGATCAACAGGGTGACCGGGACACTGGTGTGCAACCCCGGCACGACCGTGCAGGCAGTCCGCAACTCCGCAGAGGTCGAGCTCAGCCCGCGGGGTAACGCACACTTTCACGGTGAAATCCACGGAATCCCGGCCACCTGCAGCGACCCGCTGTTCCTGGTGCGCATTGGACCCAGCTTCCCGTCTCCCGGTGCGGTGGGGCGCTGGCTCGCAACAGGGGCAGACCGCTCCGTTGGAGACGATGGCTGACCCATCCAGCGCAATAGCGAGTGAACATCGCGGACGAGGCCGGGCAACCGGCCTTGTTTCGCACCATCAGGAGGGCAGGCACCATGCATGGCCAGGCGAAGACGCTGCAATATGACGATGACGAGCGCCTTCTACTTCACCGCATCAGTTACGCCGATCGCGACGCGTTCGAGCGGCTCTTTCTCGACTACCACAGCCGCCTTGTACGGTTCTTGTGCCATGTCATACGCCGCTATGAAGAGCTTGAGGAAGTCATCAACGATACGTTTCTGATCGTGTGGCAGCGCACCGGCGACTTTCGTGGCGAATCGCGTGTGTCGACCTGGATCTTCGGCATCGCCTACCGCTGCGCACTCAAGGCAATACGAAGGTCGACGATTCGGTCACGCGCGGCGGCGCTCGTATTGCAGCATGGCGCCCCGATTGTCGAGGATACGGCCAGAAAGACCGAAGACCGTCAGTTGCTGGATCTCGGACTCTCGCACCTACCCCCCAAACAGCGCCTTGTGTTCGCGCTCGCCTATTGCATGGACTATTCGTGCGAAGAGATCGCATCGATCGTCGAGTGCCCGGTCAACTCGGTGAGGTCACGGATGTTTCACGCTAGACGCAAACTACGGACGATCATTACGGCGGCGGCTGTGCCGCAGCGCGTCGTCGTGAGCGGAGAACACCATGCGCAGCCTGCAAGCCTCGTGCGTCTGTAGGTCAGGGTCATGCCCCGCTCGTCTAGTTCGAAAGTCCGCATTGGCGACGCGAGTTGTTGCGGTCGAAGCACCGCGCTTTTTGGCCGACAACTGCCTGTGATCGCTGTGCCGTCCTTCCCTGGGGCGGCCTGTAACACCTTGCATTTCCTCTCGGTTTCGTCGTCATCTCGATTTAGGGCTTCAGGGCCGCGATTAAGGCGCTCTCGTCTCGAACGCATTCCCAGTTGATCAAGTCAAACCGGCGCCCGAAGGCCTTAGCCTCCAGCTCGCAGTCACCTTTGCTGCCGTACCCGTGCAGGATGTCGCGGTGCACGGCTCCGTGTGCGGTGTAGATCAGGAAGACCAGCGCCCAACTCATGATTCAATTCTCCGAAGTATTTTAATACCTAGTTGAACCGTTTCCAGACGATCTCCAAGATGCTCGATACTTAAATTACAGCGATGGCAAGGCCATCCACGAAACCTAACGCGACACAGTGTGGCAGATAGGTCCCTCTCGCAGATAAGGACATATGAGCACTGCGATGCGCATTCCACGGAAGATCGCTGTAAGTCAAATCAGAACCGGATTTGCTTAGCCGCGCAGACCATAAGTAAAAGACAGGCGGCGTATCTTTTCTTTCGCGCGGCCTCGCGTATGCCCTCACCGTGCCCTCGGTAACGTTGAGAATCGCCGCTGCTTGGGTGAGCGTCATGAACACAAGAGAGTTAGGAATCCCGTCACGCTATTGAAATCAGCGGCGGCGACCCATTTACCCAGCGGCGGGACCGTTCGAGCGCCCATTGCAAAAGCCGCGGCATGTCATCGTCCAGCCGGATTTTCCTGCCGCGGTAGTCGATCGTTGTCATGTCGAAGTGTAGACGCGATTCGCGAGCGGTACGAGATGCCTGTGACATATCGCGGCGCTGACTGCGACACACGGCGCGCCTGTGCAAATGCACGTTGCCGCACCTGGATGACCGCAGCAGTATCGTCCAACCCCGGCGATGCGGAAAAATAGGGGAGCAGCAGTGCGAACTCAAAAACAGTACTCGCGCCCCTTTTTATCCGCGCGCCGGGACCCCTCGCACCTCAGATCTCACGATCGAAACGGCGAGAACGACTGCGCCGTCGTGTCGTACGGATCGCGCGGCTTGAGCGCCAGCAACCGCCGCTCAGTCTCGCGTCGAATGAACACGAAACCATACTCAGGCGTGGCTTCGGCTTGCCAGCCCTCACCCGAAAGACGCTCGATAGTCGCCGCCATGGCGCCGGATAGGTCCGCGCGGCGGGCCCCAGGCGCTGGCACTCGATCACCTGCCAGTGCATAGACCACACGACCACGTAGTGCGCCAACTGATGAGTATGAAAATGGTATGAATGCCGCTGGGCGCGTGATGAAGGCTGCTGGCGAATGAACGAAAGTCTGCTTGTCCGCGCCGTACTTAAATGTACGAGTGGTCGCTAACGGCAGGGAGCTGTCGCTATAAACGCAGGGACGCCGCAGCACCACCCTACGGTCGGTTCCTCGATCTTGACGACATACCGACTGGTTGGTATCCTCAGTATATGAATCCGAAACCGATCGAGCCGACACCGTCGGGCGGTGCGCGCAGCAAGCTTCTCGAGGCCGCCTTCTCGACCATCCGCGAGAAGGGCTACGCCGCAACGTCCGTTGACGAACTCTGCGCCAGGGCCGGCGTGACGAAGGGTGCGTTCTTTCATCACTTTCCGAGTAAGAACTCGCTCGCGGTCGCGGCCACGAATCGTTGGTCGGAGTTGAGCATCGCGCTTTTCGCTGCTGCTCCCTACCACCGATTCGACGATCCGCTTGATCGCGTCCTCGGCTACCTCGATTTTCGCAAGGCAATGCTGCGCGGTGACGTGGCAGAGTTCACGTGTCTCGCTGGCACGATGGTTCAGGAGGTATACAGAACCCACCCCGATATTCGAGACGCGTGCGATGCAAGCATCGGCGGTAGTGCCGCCCACGTGGAATCCGACATTGCCGATGCGATGAAGCGTTACCACATCCGCGCGCCATGGACAGCCGAGAGCCTCGCGCTGCACACGCAAGCCGTGCTGCAGGGCGCGTTCATCCTGGCGAAAGCCAAGGGCAACGCCGCGGTGGTCGAAGCGAGCATCGACCACCTGCGTCGCTATGTTGAATTGCTGTTTCGTCGTCCGACGAAGAAGGTCAGCCGAAAGACCTGACCATGCCGACAACCGTACGCTTGCACAGGTAATTTAAGGGAGAAATGAGTCATGAAAAACAGAGCAATGTCACGCCGGACGATTCTCGAGGCGGGTGCGTGCGCAATGGCTGCAGCGGCGGGCATCCCGCAAATTGCGCGTGCGCACGCGGAGACCGGACTAAGCCCGAAAAACGACGAGACTATCCGCAAATGGTATGCGGCATGGGAGAAGAAGGACTGGCGCCCGGTCGACATCCTGCTGGCGGACGACTTCACATTTACGAGCGCAAACAACGATGACCACATCGATAAGAGCACTTTCAAAACGCGATGCTGGGAGTCACAGATCAATTTCATCGAGCGGTTTGACCTCAAGCGGGTATTTGGCAACGGCAACGAGGCGTTTGTGATGTACGTCTGTCGGACCAAAAACGGCAAGACGTTCCGCAACGTGGAGTATTTCCGGCTTAAAGATGACAAGGTGGAGGCGATCGAGTGCTACTTCGGTGCGCAATCCAGCTTTCCATCTGCAGTGAGCACCGGGCAGAGGTAACAGCCTGTCTTTGTTCGGCTCTTCGTTGGAAACAATTTGACATCCTCCCCTGCCTGAAGACAGGGAATTCCTACGGTGCTACGCATGAGCTGCCTCGCACGTAGTCGCTTTCACAGAGGCTGGTTTCGTCCGAGTCTTACGACCCAGGCCAGAGCCGTCCTCTCCACAGGCTGCAACGCGGTGCCCCCGCGCCAAGATATTCATTGCGCCGACCACATCGGCGTTGTTCTCGTAACCACAATTCACACACTCGAAATGTGCTTGCGTTTGCCGATTCTCTGCTGTCACCCGCCCGCAGGCCGGACAGGTCCGGCTCGTGTTGTGTGGCGGCACGGCTACCAGCATTCCGCCATTCCAGGTCAGCTTGTATTCCAACTGGCGGCGGAACTCGAACCAGCCCTGGTCGAGAATGGATTTGTTCAGACCGGACTTGGCTCGAACATTCTTACCTGCTTTCTGAGCGTTGCCTTTGCTCGACCTGGACATATTCTTCACCTGCAAGTCCTCGATACACACCATCGCGTGGTTTTTGCTGATCGTGGTCGTGGTCTTGTGCAGGAAGTCGCGCCGAGCATTGCCGATTCGGGTGTGGATGTTCTGCACTCTCCATTGGGCTTTTTGCCGGTTCTTGCTGAATTTGGCTTTGCGGCTCAGCGCCCGCTGATAGCGGCGCAATCGGGCCTCATGCTTCTTGAAGCTGTTGAGCGGAGCTACAAAGCTGCCATCGCTCAGCGTAGCGAAGCGCACAATCCCCACGTCGATTCCCACCGCGCTGGTGGCGCTGGGTACGGGTTGTTCAACCTCGCGCATCGTCTGAATGCTGGCATACCACTTGCCCGCGGACTGGCTGACGGTGATGTTCTTGGCCGCCCCCAGAATGTTGCGGCTGTTGCGATATCGAATCCAACCCAGCTTGGGCAGCCTGATACGGCTGTTGGCCTCGTCTATCTCGAATTGCTGGGCGTCCGGGTAACGAAAACTCTCGCCCCGGCCTTTGCGCTTGAAGCGGGGGAACATGGCTCGTTTGGCAAAGAAGTTTCTGTACGCTCGCTCCAAATCTTTGAGCGCATGCTGCAGTGGGTGTACCGGGGCCTCTTTGAGCCACGGTGTTTCAGCGCCATTGCGCCACTCGGTCAGGTGCTTTGCCATCGCTACATAGCCGATAAACTTGCCGCCTGCCTCGTAGTGGGCCTTTTGCAGCGCCAGCGCCTTGTTGAACACGAAGCGGCACGACCCGGCGAAGCGGCGCATATCACGCTGCTGTTCACCATCGGGCATGAGTAAAAATTTGAAGGCTTGAAGCCGCTGCATGGCTCAAATTATACTTTGGCCTATGAGCGGCAACAACGATATTCGTCGTGGAAGACACTGCGTTTTCCTGATGCACGTCCATTTGGTCTTTGTGACCAAATACCGACGCGAGGTGTTCACCCAAGAGATGTTGGACCACCTGCGCAGCATCTTCACCAGCGTCTGCTCCGACTTCGAGGCGGCGCTGGCGGAGTTCGACGGGGAAGACGACCATGTTCATCTGTTGGTGAACTACCCGCCCAAGGCTTGCGTCTCGGCGCTCGTGAACAGTTTGAAGGGTGTGTCCAGCAGGATGATTCGCCAGAAAAACTACCCCAGCATCCGCAAGAAGTTGTGGGGCGGCGCTCTGTGGTCGCCAAGCTATTTTGCAGCAAGTTGCGGCGGCGCGCCGATTGCCGTTATTCGCCAGTACATCGAGCAGCAACAGACACCTCAATAGGCCCAAAGAACGCCTTCGGCGTCCGCGCTATCCTTCCCCGCCCTGAAGGGCGAGGTTTGCCGCGCAGCTGGATCAAGTAAGAGAATTCGCGCCGGCTAGGCAACGCGAGCCGTTCGATGCAAGCACGCTTGCTATTGCAAGCAGGCGGAAGCGGCTTAGGCCGGACGCAGTGGTCGGATATAACCTAATAGATCGGCATCCGGACGAGCCGCATCTGCCGCACACCAACCTTCGGCATCGGGTAGCACCCCGAAATGCACGACAACCTTACCGTCGCGAGGCGTTGCACGTATCAGCCCCGCGGTGCCCACGTGGAATCCGGCTGCCTCTCCGGCTTGGAGTGCCGCGCTAACCGTCACAAGCCGCACTGCCCCAGCCGCGCGAAGCTGGCGGGCCTCCGTTCGACAGACCTCATATTCATCCGGCGCCGAGGTCAAGGCAGCGAGTGGAAGTTTCGGCTCATGCATCTCAACGTCGCCAATTCGGACTGCCCACAAACGAGTCGAGATCCCGGCTAGATCTGCGGGGTCTGTAATTTCCTCATGTCGCAGCAACTCTGCCCACGCGCCAGTGGGGGTATCGGCAAAATATTGCACGGGGCCCTCCCCAACTCCGTGCCAGCGGGCCGGTCGTTGTCTGGGCGCTCCGCTCAGCGTCCAAAGAAACGGAAATCGCGAATCGCAGACCCGAAAAACGATCACGACAATGAATATCCATACCGAGATGCAAATGACATTTAGGTGGCACCGAGGTCTTGCAGGGACTCGGCGGCTGCCAGGACAGAGCGTGCGGGCTCATCGCTCGGCGTCCAACGGCGAGACAACAATTGGCGGGCGGTTCGTCCGTTGAAAACTGACCGGGGCCGCTCAAACCAGCGGCGCACCCCGAAGTCGTTATAGGTCCCCTCTAGGGCTGCAATGACTGAGGTTAGGTAATGAGCCCGTTCCGCAATTGCATCCGGTGCGTCGCGATCACCGCTCTGGTATCGATGCAAACTGGCCGCCGAGATATCTAGCATCTCAATGAGTAGCTCGTGGCCTAGGATCGCGTCTAGTTTGGCGAGTTCAGCTTCAGGGACAGGTGATTCATCCAGGGCTCGAAGTGCTGCGTCCAGATATCGGACGAACTCGTCGCGCGAGGTTGCGACCGTAAGACGTGCAGCGAGGTCGCTCGCCAGTCCGCGCTTTGAGAGTATTCGCGCCACGCGACGCACCACATCTGCACTCAGTTCCTGAATTGGCTCTTCCAAAAGCCCCATGGCGTCGGCCCGTCGCAGAAAGCGTGTCGCCCGGGGATATAGTTGCTCCTCCTCAAAAGGAGGCAGAACGGATGTAATATGGACATTTGCCATGCTCCAAATTATATCCATTTTGTCAAGCGCCATCAACTAACGCTTAATCAGAGCGATCGTTTGATCGATCACTCCGCTCTCGGGAGCGGTCATTGAGGTGGAAATTTGTCCTGAATTTGTCCTGTCTCTGCGTAAATTTACGTCAGCGGACGTCAGGCAGCCACGCCGCAACTCGTTGAATTGATGAAAAATCGATGACGATCGGTTACGCTCGCTGAGTGCCAGATTTGGCTGTTAATCCGTTGGTCGGCGAGCAAAGACTGGTCGGGCGATTACGTTCCGTCACCTCGTTGACCGCCCTCTCGCTCATCGCCACGGCTTGATCGGGGAACCCCCGCCTCCAAAGACTGAGCGCGAGCGTCGAAAGATCGCCCGGACTATTTACTGTTCCCAAGCTCAGGTTAAGGCTCGACCCATAGACGGGCGCCGCGTGTCTTCTACACGGGTCGAAGAGAATCTGAACTCAATCTGGCGGTGGCCGAGATTGGCAATGTAACGCCTGTGCAAGCAGACATCTCATCGCTCGCAGATCTCGATCGTCTCCATCGCGACTTGCGTGCGTGGCGCTCCGACTACACCGAATCTAATCGGGGGAGAATTCATTCGACACTTTCGGGCGCTGCTTACTCATTGCGCGGTCGCCGTGTGCCGCCTCGTTTATCTTCTGACCGCATTCTCGACGATTGCGTTCGCGCAATCCACGGAGCGCGCGCAGGCGACGCTCAACCCGCCCAACTCGCCGCTCAAGGAGATCGTCGTCACGGCCGAGCCGCTGTTGCACCGGTGGAAACTTCAGGGCGGTGCCCTCCTCGATTTGGCGCCCTCGATGCATTGGCCGGAACCGGTCGTGACCGCCGAGGTTGACGACGATCGTAGGCCCGTACTGGTCACCCTTGAATACCATATCGCCGCGAAAGACACGGATGCCTTTCTGCAAGCAGTGCGGCACATCGCTGCCGAGCGCAGGCGCGACGGCGCCTACCACTGGGGCATTTTCGAGGATACTTCCGTTGCCGGCCGCTGGCTCGAGACATTTCTGGTCGACTCCTGGATTGACCACCAGCGTCAGCATCGGCGCGTGACCAACGCCGACAGGCTGGTGGAAACCGAGGTTCAGCGTTTTCAGAGCAGCGGTGCACCGAAGGTCACCCACTACATTGCACCGGAGACTGACGCCGCGCGGCCATCGAAGGTGTCCCCGTCATGAAGAGCGCCAGCGCGCAGAAAATCGGACGATAGGACAAGTCCGGATCGGCTTTTTCCAGTTTTTCACCTTGCGGCACAGTATGCTGAGTCTGGGTTCAACTTGCGCGTTGTGGGGAGCCATGCATTCCATTCGAACGGCCCTGCGTTCCGCCATGAGATACGGAAGCGGTGCGGTACTTACCGGTTTCTGCTGGGTGCTGTTTTCGCTTCCCGCCCGGTCGCAATCCTGCGAGCCGGAGTTCGCCGGAAATCGGACACGGGGACAGGAGATCGCGGCAAAATTCTGCGCGGCCTGCCACGGAGCCGACGGCCAGGGAATTTCCCCGCAGTTTCCGAATCTGGCCGCGCAAATTCCAGAATACCTGGTAAAGCAGCTGAAGGCGTTCAAAGTCCGATCGGATGGCAAGCCGCTGCGGCCCAGCGACGTGATGACTCCGATCGTGGCTGCTCTGACGGAAGATGATTTCACCGACGTCGCGGCCTACTACGCGAAACTGGAGCCCAGAGCGGGCGCCGCACGCGATGCCGCACGGCTTGAAGTCGGTCGCCGGATCTACACGGAGGGCAATGCGGACGAAGGTCTGCCTGCCTGTATCACCTGTCACCGCCCTTCCGGTTCCGGCATTCGCCCGGATTTTCCGAGATTGTCAGGTCAGAGCGCGGAGTATCTCGACGGGCAACTCGCGAACTGGATGGCCGTTCGTGGCAAGCCGGGGAAGCTCATGACCATGATTGTCCCGCACATACAACCGAAGGAGCGGCAGGCGGTGTCCGATTACATAAGCCAGCTTCGCTGACTCGAGACGACGAGATGAGCGACGCAGCACAAGGGCAACACCGGATGCGCTGACCCTTCAATTGCGGTACCTTAAGGGTTGGGGGGGCTTATGGAACGAAGTGCGCCGATCTGGATTGTCCAGGGGCGGTTCGGTCGGGCGACGGTCAACTTGATTGACCGCGCCCTGGTCGAGCACATGCACCGTGAATTCAACATCCTGTTCAAGCTGGGGGGCGCCGACGCGACCTTCCGTTCGAACGATGTCACCCTGTCATTGGATGACCGCTCGGTCCTGTTGTTCAATCCCGGAGTCCCCCACGCCAAGCTCGCCAACCAGGCCGGACCCACGATGATCCTGTCACTGATCATCGAGCCTTCCTGGCTGGTACGCGTCCTCTCTGCACGCATTCCGCGGCCGGACCGATTGTTTCCGAGTTCGCGGGTAGAGATTTCCTCCGAAGTCATGCTGCACGCCAGGCGGCTGGCCGCGGTCATGTCCACTCATGTCACCGTCGATGCCAGCGGCTGCGAAGACTTCGTCGCCGACTTGGCCGATGCCGTAACGCGGGAATACGCGGACCCCTCGGTGGACCGCGACATTATCGCGACCGCAAGACCGATCGACTACCGCATCCGCAAAGCCCTCTTGTACATCAACGAGCACGCCATGGAGAACCCGAAGGTCGATGACATCGCGCGGCGCGTGGGGCTATCCCGCTCGCGATTTTTTGAGCAGTTCCGGCGCTGCGTGGGTACTTCTCCGCAGCATTATCTGGATTGCAGCCGGGTGACTATCGCGACTCGCTTGCTCAGCACTACGAACCGGCCGTTGATCGAGCTCGCCGACGAACTTGGCTATGGCAACCACAGCAATTTCACGCGTTTCTTCACTCAGCATGTCGGTGTCTCTCCCAGTGAATTCCGGCGCCAGACCATAACCACTCTCGATCACGCCGACGAGCGCGGTGCCACCTTGGCGACACCCTCACTTCAGCGAAGGGGGATGGCGCGCACGTTCTGAAACCCTGGTCTGCCGCTGATCCGTTCATACCAGGTCTCGAGTGCCGGCATGACGGGCCGCTGCACACCCAGACTGAACCACCGGTGAGCACTGATCCCGATTGGGATGTCAGCCAAAGTGAATCGGTCGCCGCCGGCATACCGCTGCGTCGCTAGATGAGCATCAAGGATCCAAAACATGGCGGAGGCATTCTTGGTGGCTGCCGTAATCTCCGCTTCGCTCGCCAACTTGCCGGCTCGATGGAGCAGTATGAACAACGCCCGCAGCGCCAAGCCCAAACTGACCAGCTGCCAATCCAGCCAACGATCGATATTGGCGCGTTCGCGTCGGTTGAGATCTGCGGGAAGGAGCCGGCACTGCGCATCGCCGGCGGCCAGATACCGCAGGATTGCATTGGATTCCCACAGCACGAAGTCGTCATCCTCGAGGGTCGGGATCAGTCCGTTGGGATTCTTGGCTCGATACGATGGATCGTCGGTTCCGCCAAAGGCTCCGCCAATATCGATGCGCTTGTAGGCGAGCCCAAGTTCATCGCATGCCCACAGGACCTTTTGAACATTGGTCGAGGTCGCGCGCCCCCAAATCGTCAGCATCGCAGGCCCTCCGCGGCGACGCCGCTGATCCGATAGTGGGCCGGCGCATCGGCGACGATCGTGTTCCGCAGGGCGCCAAGGCCAGAGATCTCCACCTCAACCACGTCGCCGGGCGTCATATGGACGAGTCCCGGAATCTTGAACGGTCCGTGTTGGCGAGCGAGATCCAAGCCCTCGACGTCTTGTGACTCTGCCGGCAACACGCCGGGCGTGCCCATGGCAATCATGTCGCCGGGGCGTAGCTCATAGCCCTGGGAAAGATAGCTGATCACGGAAGAGACATCGAACAGCATGTCATCCAGCGGCGCACGCTGCCGCACGACTCCGTTAACGCGAGTGGTGACACTGCGGGTTGCGGGATCCCCGAACTCGTCGGGCGTCATGAGCCAGGGTCCGTAGCTGCCCGACGCCTCGAAGTTCTTGCCCAGACCAAACTGCCGGTTGTGGATCTGGTATTCACGGACTGACCCTTCGTTCACGCAGGTGTAGCCGGCGACGTGATCGAGCGCTCGGTCGATGGGAATGTGCCGGCCGGCACGCCCAATCACGACTCCTAGCTCGCCTTCATAGTCGAAGGCGCGGGCTATCTCGGGAGGCGGACACAGGAGCGGCTCGCCGTGGCCGACATAGGACGCCACGGTTCGCAGGAACACCTGCGGAAACTCGCGCGAGGTGGTGAGGCCGGTCTCCGCAATATGGCTCTTGAAGTTGAGCGCGAGCGCCCAGAGCGCATTCGGATGATCCATGATGCCGAGGAGCGTGGGCGGCAGCTGCGGAACCGCCTCGAGCAATCCGATGAATCGCCGCTCGTCGACCATGACGCCGATCCCGGATTGGCCGCGGTGCTCATAACGAATGATTTTCATGATCGGTTACCGGGAGTAGGTGGCGTTGATGGCGAGGATTCCCGCGAGCACTGCGGCTTCATCGACCTCGGAGGGCGCCCCGCTGGCCGCGATGGCGCCCACCAAATCACCGCCGAAAAAGATCGGCAATGAACCGGTCGCCGGCAACAGCGGCGCGCCTAATCCGAGACTGGCGACATTTCCCCATACCATTGGGTTGTCGAGAAAACGCTGCGCGAGAGCACTTCCTGGCTGGCCGCCCGTCGCCACGCTCGCGTAGGCCTTCCCGCGAGCCACCTCGATGGTCACAAAGGGTGCTCCGTCCATGCGGCCGGCGGCCACGAGATGACCCGCGGCGTCGACAACGACGAAACTGAGCTTGACCCCTTTGTCGCGCGCGTAGTCCATCGCCGCCGCGATGGCTTTGTTTGCCTTGCCGTAGCCGATTAACAATTGCGGTATCGACTCGGATTGATGTTCTGACATGGGTGGATTCCTGGAAATGATGAATCAGCGTCTCACGTGGTGCGGATCGGCCTGGAAGCGAGTTCGCGGGCTAGTAGAGTCACCAAGCCGGCGGCCAGCAAAGCAGGACAGGCCATGGCTAAATAAATGCGCGGCACTTGCCATGCTTGTGCAACCAGGAAGCCCGCGCCGAGCGGCCCGAGTATCGAGCCGAGCCGACCCAGTCCCAGTGCCCACCC
>WNFO01006216.1_pt1 | contig 15643 bp, 26 predicted proteins | sample 5400251 | NCBI WGS metagenome assembly WNFO01 (sample SAMN13153354, study PRJNA577476) | soil metagenome | isolation source: 100 cm saprolite under Madrone tree | place: USA:California | collected 2016-06-14 | reverse complement strand
CTCGAATTATTACGACACTCCCACGGCACAAGCACGCGGCCTTCTGATCGAGCATTGATAGCAAAGTCCAAGTCGGGCAGCTATACGCCAACGAAAATACAATCAGAATCGTCCTCCGAGCCAGCAGAGAAATCTCACCATCTTTCGAAATTTGTTTATCATTTTTAGAAAATTGCGCGCGCGCGCGCCGACGTCGTCCCTGTCCGTGCGCGACTTTACGTTGATGGCCTCCGCCTCGCCACCGCGTATCCTCACCAAATCGACGAAAGGGAGGTCTCGAGCTGCCTAGCATCGGGTCATTTTTAGGCGACGCGTTAAAATAAAGAGTAGCACGATATACCTGGAACGCCCTCAGTTTGAATTCTTCCCCTGTCAGCCCCCAAAAGGGCTCGAGGTCGCTAATGAGGCCATCGTATTCGTCGACCAATTTCACATTATTTGCCTGCGCAAAGCGCCACCATGCGTCAAAACCCTTGGGTGGGTTTCGGCCGTACCGCCGCTTGTATTCTTTAACGGCGGCTCGTAGAGAGCGGCTCTGGCGCGAGAGCAAGGCTCGGAAGCGACGCTCGGCGTCATCCATGAGGTGGGGTATGAGGTGGTCGGCGACGCTCCCGGTGAGTCGTGTGGGCCTAGAATTTTCGAGCTGTATGATGGTCGAGGGATCCGTGGGGACATGGTTGTTGGCCGACAAGTGGCCTGCGAAGAGGCCGGCCTGCACGAAGAGGAAAACGAGGGCTGTGAGGAAAAGAAAGGATCTAGATCTATTCGCATTCCATGACGTTTCAGCGGGCTGCTGCTGCGACATGGGGCATGGAGTGCTTGGTTAGCAGGCTTTGGAGGTGAGAATATAAATATAACCGGCAACGCGAAGAGGCGCCTCCTTTTTGTGGCGGGGCGCTCCACAGATGGAATTATCTCATTGGCTGCCATATAAATTTCCCGGGGCACCCGTTGCTTCCCCCAATGTCGACAAACGCCGTCCCTCGCAACATACCCTCCAGTACATATATCTCCCTCACAGGAGATAGGACGCGATGCTTTGTATTTCGCGCGGAAAACCTCCACGCGGAAGGTTGCCACGTTTGATATCGCCGAAACTGCTACCGAACAGTTGCCGGGTACACATAACGCTCTCCCACGATTTCGGACCACACTGCCGAAATTGTACGGATCTGTTCCCGATCGTGAGCGAGAAGCTCGAAACAAGCACTTGCTCAGAGGCGCTATCTCGTATCTCGGGGCTGATGATCAACATTTCAAGCGTTTTGGCCCTGTAGAAGAAGAACGGTAATATTGATTGACTGTGTCTATCGAATGGCTATTATGATGATGCGTATTTACACAGTACAGAACTCTGCGGGATTTATGTACAGCGACTGACTCTGTGCGACGAGGGCAGTTTTTAATCAAAAGGGAAGTGCGAACGGCATCTTGTCAATCTTGACAAGGTAGTCGACCATGAGTCCCGCCCAGGTAACCCATCCCATGTGGCCATTGCGATCAAAGTTCACTGCGGGAAGCAAACCACACATCAATTGAATTGTAAAAGGAATTGAATAGGATGGTAGCTCACCGCCACAGCTCTCAGGGTCATCCAGGTCCACAGTGATGTACTGCCAGAGGAGGTGAAGAGCGGTACCGCCAACGGTGAAGTAGAAGTAGTATGGGGTCTGGTTGTTGAGGATACCTGCGTAGGCGAGGGTGGCTACAAACATGACAGCGCAGCTGAAGGTGAAGGGGCGGACGAAATCGCCGAGCATGACAGCCGTCGACTTGACGCCGACCTTGATATCATCTCTCCGGTCCTGGCAAGCGTAGATCGTGTCTACGCGGTGTCAGCTGTAAACTTTCGACCATGAGGATGAATAAACAAACCGTAGTGCATGGTCCAGCCCCAGGTACCAACCATGAGGAGAGTGTGTAGCTGCATGTTAACCTCGTTGGTGATTGCGACCCAGGCGATAACGACACCAAAGTTCATGGCAATGCCGAGCCATGCCTGTGGCCAGTACGTGATGCGCTTCATGAGGGGATAGAGGATGAAGCTACATGTGTCAGGTCCACTTAGTCTCTAATCCAGAACCAGTACATCACCAGACTTACAAAGGAAGGAGTTGAGCAATCGCAACCCAAAATGCAACACCGTTGTAGGGCAAGTAGATAAGAACGCCGACGACATATTGGAGGATCAGATAGACGACAGCGGCAAAGACGGAAACACGTCCGCTAGCGAGAGGGCGTCCCTTGGTACGCTCTATTGTGACATGAGGTTGCTGTTGGACGGTGCGCTGAGAAATGGGACACACCAACGCCAGCATCGAAGTTGCGATCGAAAATATCATTGATGGTGCAGGCAGAGCCGCGCACGAGCAATGAAGCAATCAAGAACTTGAACATCTCAAGCCAGTAGGTTTGCAAGTCCAAGCTTGTGTGATACGCAGCCATCGTAAGTCCCCATGCTGGATTTTGCCGTGAGCAAAAAATTTAGTCAAGTAACATCGTAACTTACCGAACGGCCAGAACACGAGGATGGTGCCAGTGGGCTGAGTAGAGTGTGAGCCAACTTCGGATCCATCTCATGGACACGTTGCGTACCTTGTGGAATCGAATAAGTTCCAAGTATGGGCGAACGCCGGGAGAGACGAGCCCAAGAGGGAAGGGAAGATTCTCCTCGGCGGGACGCGAGTTGAGAAGTGTAACCTTTTCGGAGGGTCGAGCCATGGCACAGGAGTTGAGGGGAGACGGTCTAAGGTCCGCGATATATATCTAGGAGGGAGAGGGGAACGGCTGTTCTGGTGGGTTGGTCGTACACCTGAGGGTTTTTATCCCCAGCAGCACTTCCCATGCTCATTGTCCGGGGCGCCGCTCAGCCGCTTGTAATTGCGCAAAGGGCGGAGAAATCGGCCAGCACCGACACTTTGCCGGAGGCACAGGTATGTTGGAAGGAATAAGCAGTCGGTGGCTCGGATTTCTGGCGTCCAGATTGAAGCGCCGGGTCGACAGCTCCTTATTGATAGGGAGTTGGAGGTGGATGGAACAAAACCGAGCAGCGCAACTCCGAGCCCGAGCATTACGGATGTAACGTAGATCGGTTTCCGGTTTCATCACGAATCCCGAGGAAGACCGTACTGCCACAGGGCTGTTAGAAGACGGTTTATCGTTGCTAATCTATTGAGCAATCTTCGTCGCAGCCCACTTCTCAGTAAATCTCTACTTCACTGCCGAGGAGTTCCAATCTCCGATTCCCCGGAAGTAACAAACATTTGTTCTGTCCAATCCTAAGAAGGGTGGGCGCAAATACAGGAATCGGCGTTTGATTGTCCAGGGCAAGGCGGACATCCAGCGAACGACAACTTGAATATTCTCGTTGATCTCTGCTTTCAGAGAAGTAACTCTTACGCTGCGGGAGATGCAGGAGTGCGAAGAACGTGCATCAACCTAATACCATACTTGGTAGGCAGGTGGTGAACCGAATAACTTTTTCAGGGTGTGACGGCAACGGCAAACACCCGAGAGATTAGCAAACTTTGCAGACTTCAGTCGCCAGACCCGCCAATAACGCTTGAGTCGACAAGCCTGCTAGGCATCGTCGGGCCAAGTTTTTCATGCGTTATATCGATTGAAAACCCACAAAGTCCAGATCGATTGTACTTGAGTTTGAGGATCTTGCTACGGCTAGCGAGTTGCTCACTCGCAACCGTTCGACGTTCAACGACTCGGCGTGAAACTTGAAACGGACTTGAAACGGACCAGTGGTCACGGACCGGGATTCGCCGGAAAGTCGCCCCCGAGGAATGCAATGCTTAGTCATACTTCGGTTGCCTCCTCAACTTCAAGCTCTGGAGGGATGAGTCGCGAGGACATCTGGGAGTGATGAAATTCGCCCTAGGCTTAACCCTGGCACGGCGCTTTTCATTACCTTATTAATAATGCTAATGACATAACAATTCTGGGACCTCTGATATGCACACTTTTGATTGTCCGGTTTGCATTGTCCGAGCGGGACGGAGCGGAGTGCAGGTGCTACCCTCGCTCTAATATCAATGGCCTTCCCAACCTCCGTCTACTTTCTTCCACCCTGCACCCCGTCATGTCTTCTCTGCCCAGGACTCAGGTATTGAATAGCTCCACGTTCCAGGCTCCGCCTTTGGAGGACAGATCCCTGTGTCTCCCCGACTTCTACGACTGGCATGCCCAAAATAGCCCTAACCATCCATTCTTTTTGTACGAGGATGGCCCAGAGAGGATCAGGACCATCCGATGGGCTGAAGCTGTTCGTGGGATTCATCGGGCTGCCCATCTCGTCGCATCACGGGTCTCTCCAGAGGACGCGGCAGCTGCGTTGGAAGGACGCCCCATCATCATGGCCGCATTGGCGGCGACCGGTCCGTACCCCACTCTTCCCAGTATCGTATCCATGCCCATATCGTTGACTTCCCGTAGACACTGTGACCTATATCACGACCGAAGTCGGAATTTTGCGAGCCGGATTTGCCGTATTCCCGATCTCGCCGAGGAATTCACCCGAAGCTATTGCCCACCTGCTGAAAAAGACTGGGTCAAATTACCTTTTGGTCGGTGGTGAGCCCATGCTTCAGAAGCTTGCTACTACCGCTTTGGAATTATTGCGAGCGGATGGTCACCCTGAGATACCCTATTCCCACATGCCGCATTTTGGAGATCTTTACCCGGATGACGATTCGGATAGCGGATTCGAGAACTATCCTGCAGTGAAATTCAACCCTGAGGCGCCAGCATTAATATTACACTCTTCTGGTCAGCACGTCATAGATCTCACCTGGAAGAAATACAATTGACTGACTTTCGGAACGAAGGATCGACCGCGTTCCCAAAACCCATATTGTGGTCCCACAAGGAAGTGGTCACTCTTTGTGTTATTCCGTGTAAGTGATTTCTTGCGCTCGCGTTGGAACTTTGTCCAATGTGTTTGGCTAGGGTGGGGAGAAGTGGATCTCTGTGGACAAATCATGTCTTGTCACGCTATGCCCGTCTTTCACGGAATGGGCCTCTTGCAAATAGCGCTGGTGGTGAGTCTGGTTTGTGACTTATTCCGAGTAATTCCTTTCCAACATTTTGCAGCCGTCCGTTGGAGTACAGCTAGCTGTTCTATTGGAGTAGCTGCCCCCACATTCCTAGAAGTACGTGGTCTCTTCCTCGATTGGTGATTTCTCGTTCGAATGTGCATGTAGTCTTGGTCACGCAACCCTGCTGCCGTTAACTACCTCAAGACCACAAAGGCGGTGGTATGTTGTTAATAACCCAGCCTCGGTGTGTTACTGATTTCTCTGGTGAGATGTGGGGTGGAGGGCCGCTACCAAAAGAGGTAGGGGATAGTCTTTCACGTGAAGGAGTCTCCATTTTCCCCCAGTACGGATGGTAAGCACCTCAAATTCTCGTCTTAGTTTCATCTCTAGAAGGTCACCACAGTTCCGAGTGCGGGGTTATGAACACAGTGCTCCCAAGTGGGTTCCCCTTTCATTTATCTGACTTATAATAAATTTAGGTTGCTATGAAAACAGGTCAGTCTCGCGGAGAAGATTGGGAATATCTCGCCATTTCCTCTCACTGCCGCCCCAAGTTTCTGCCACAAGGCGATGGAACATTCGAGTTGGTTCTCATCGTATGTGGATTATATCTCCTCTTCTCACCTTTGCTGAAATGTTTCAGAATCACGACCTTCACCGTCCCGTCGTAACAAATACTCAGATAGACGGGATGGATGCTTACGCTACCTCGGATCTACTGATCCCTCATCCTACGAAGCCTGGCCTATGGAAGATCTACGGGCGAAAGGATGATCAAATAATGCTGTCGACGGGAGAGAAGACGAACCCAGGGCCTCTTGGTATAACCACTAACTAAGTCTTGGTACTGCTTGAGCTGACATAGCTTTCAGAGGGGATTCTTGCCCAAGATCCTCACATTCTCTCCGCTGTTATGTTCGGCCGTGGGAGGTTTCAGAATGGCGTCCTTATTGACCCGAAACCTCAATTCGCCTTTGATCCTAAAGACGAGGTAAAACTTGAGAGTTTCCGAACATTAATCTGGCAAGTATTTCGGTCTCTATGCATTTCCTCGGGTTCTCAATTCAAAATCCAGGCCGACCGTGGAGCGCCTGAACGCTTATGCTCCACAACACTCCCGCCTGTTCAAGGAGGCACGTACATCAATTTGCATTCGCGACGCCATGCTCACCTAAACCCTAAATAACGTGCAGATGATAATTGTAGCAGCTCCGTCCAAGCCATTTGTTTATACGGCAAAGATGACCACACGCAGGCAAGCTATCATCAGGGATTATGACCCCGAGATCAACGCTCTGTACGACACGATTGAAAAGACTTCGCAAGTCGACATTCCGATACCCGCTGAATGGACCCCATCGCAATCGTTAGACTACATGAGACACGTTGTCCACAAAGTCATGACGCAGGAGGTTGCCGATGGCGCAGATATTTTCCAGCATGGTTGTGATAGGTAGGAGTGTCCGTCTCAACTAATGTCACCATTAAGTAACCCCCTTGTATAGTCTGCAGTCGACTTATATTCGTAACGCTGTCCTGCACGGGCTTCGGGAGTCCAAGTCCGAGGCAGTTAAACTTGTGTCTGCGTCTTTCGTATATGAATATCCCACCGTCGAGCGTATGGCGACATTTTTGAGCAAGGCCGTCGCCGATCCAAACTCTGCTCAGGGTGTCGACCTCGCGACGCGTGGGCGGGAGTTGCAGGCACTCGTTGACGAGTTTACGAAGAGTTTCCCCGCACGCATCGCGGTCAATGGATCTGCGCACACACCCTCCTCTGGGAATGTATATTTCTTGACAGGATCGACGGGTGGCCTTGGCTCCAATATGCTGGCGCACTTGCTTCAGACATCCGACGTCGAACGCATCTACGCATTTAATCGACCATCCAAGTCCTCCACTTCACAGGAACGTCAACTTTCTGCCTTCAAACAGCGCGGGCTAGACACGAGTCTCCTATCATCCGGGAAGATTGTGTATGTTGAGGGAGACTTGAGCGCGTCCGGCTTCGCTCTGGACGACAAGTTGTATGAAGAAGTAAGTAAAAGTTGTTTCAGGTGCTAGTTCTGCTCATACGATTTGAATACCTAGATCCAAAACTCAGTCACGCACATCGTTCATAACGGTACGGCGATACTCGCATTTTTCAGACCAGCCTGACTGAGTCCATATAGCCTGGAAGATCAACCTCAACTTGTCCTTAGCATCCTTTGATGATAGTATCCGTGGCGTACGCGCCCTGGTGGACTTCGCAATTACATCCCCACTTGCGCGTCCCCCGCGTCTTGTCTTCGTCTCTTCCATCTCCGTATTCATCAGTACGTGTTTATCATTTAGACGACCATGCCTTTTATTGATTTCACATCTAGACTTCGAGAACAATGGTTCAGCTGCGGAAGAAATGCTGTCAAATCCGGAGACCTCCGTTGGCACCGGCTACTCGGAATCGAAGTGGGTAGCTGAGCGAATTCTCGATGCTGCTTCGGAGCGCACCCCCCTTCGGCCTGTGGTCGTACGTTTCGGACAAGTATGTGGGGATGGAAATGGTACCTGGAACGAGAAGGAGTGGTTCCCGTCTCTGGTAAAGTCCGCAGTGACGCTGGGCTGTCTGCCAAGTCTTGATGGAGTAAGTGGGGTGATGCTGATTATATTGATTGATGTCGCTAATAGGATCGCCTAGACTGTTGCCTGGATTACTGCGCCGGATGCTGCCGCAGCACTGCTCGAGATGTCGCGTATTGATACCTCGCCCGACGCACACACACTCCACATCGTCCATCCGCGCGGCGTGCCCTTCAACACGCTCATCGCATCTGCCGCATCCTCGCTCAACGTCCCCCTGGTCCCTTATTCCGAATGGCTCTCCAAGCTCTCCGAAGAACACAAGACCCAGACCCACTCCGAGGCGAACCTGGAAAAGGCACAATCGGCCAACCCCGCATTACGCCTCTTTGGTTTCTACCAATCGGCACGCATCGGACCCGAGTGGGAGCCTCTCAGCGTCGCGCGGTTGGAAACCAAGCGTGCTGTCCGCGTATCAAATGTGTTGGCGGAGCGTGTCAAGCCTCTTGGTGAAGAGAATGTACGGAAGTGGGTAGGTGCTTGGCGTGCGAGCGGCTTTCTCCCTCCGGAACAGAAAGAGGCAGCGGCGAGCCTCGAGAAAACGGAGGAGAAAACGGGTATTCAGGTCTCAGCACCAGAGGCGACAGAAGCTGGGCCGGCCACCTCCTTGCCTGTGTTCAAAGCGGATGCATTGCTCAAAGGAGCTGGCATTTTACTGTTGGGCTACAAGTTCGGTTTCTTGGTGGCCCTCGTTGCATCCCTCCGAATGCTATATTCTTATTTCTAGATACTCTCATTTTTCTCTGGCATCTGTTTGAGTGAACTTAGACTGGTAACCGGATACTAGACTAGACCCTTGTATTAAGAGTAGTCGTGTTTTGCAAATGATGGCTGTGGCAGTAGAGATGGCATATAATACAAGACGTAAACTAGTTCCCAAAATACTCATCGACCAGCGCGCGCTTACGCAGTTCGAGAAGTACTCCCTCCATTTCCTCTTTTGTTGGCATCTTTGGCGGCAGGAGGCTCTCAACGGATAAGAAGGGAATGTAGGCGGCAGCAGCATGGGCATGTGCCAGTGCTGTGGTAGCTGCATCTGCCTGCGCCGCGCCAGGAGTAGGCACTGACGCGTCTGGTTTCGAGCGTTTGACAAGTTCGCTGTCAGATTCTGGCGCTGGGGCGCCGTCCTCATCGGGTGCCTTGCGCTTGCCATCTGACACGGTTAGTGGAAGGTTATCCTGTGGCGGGATGTTGGATGAATGTGTGCTCGTGCCGCGCGGTATTGGGGGTAAAGGTGAGTTGTCAGAGGAAATGCCAAGCACTTCACGCAGGTGTGCATGCGCCTCCTCCCATTCTGCCATCGGCTTGGTAAATTGCCTGCCAACAAAGAGGTCAAAAACTTACCTTCTTTCTCTGCTGCTTCCTCATACTTTAAGAGCTCCCCATCAGCCTCGTCGAGATCGCCAAAGTACGCTGGACCCTGATTTAGGAATTTTTTGTAGAAATTCTGCGTCGCGTTCTCTTCGTCTTCCTCCTTTTTGCGACTTTCAAAGAGCTCTTTCACACCCGGCAACTCCTTGGCTCGACCAAAGTATCTTTAAAGGGTACGGATCAGAGCACGAAAAGAAGCTGGTGAGAGATATGATCGCGCACTTATATCCCTTAGTCCCAGGTACTTCTCTTCCGTCATCGTCTAACATGGCGACGTTTCTTCGATAATTTGCGCCACCCAGAGCGATGATCTGGTTCTCCCAATGACGCTTTTCTCGCATCAATTTGTTGATTTCATCGTTGAGGTCCCGGACCTCATAGTCCGTCAGACCAGCTGTGCGGAAATAAGTCAGAATACATGATCTTGACAGGACAACACGAGAAAAACAGACAGTCTTGTATCTTCGACACTTTCCGACTAATTTCGCGCAATATTTCTCCTCGCCATCGCTCGCATTCACGTAGGCTCTTACATGCACTTGCCATGCGCGGGCGCCGATCGCCCCGGGTTCCAAGTCCAAGCTCTGCCGCCTGAGCTTCGCGGAAGCGGTAGAGCATGGACTGCGCTTTTTCCTCATTTCGAGCCTAGGAAGACTGTTAGAATAAGTACGATCTTTGTAACATTTTCATACCATTGTTAAGATAAGGACGTGAACGGGAAGAGTTAGACGGCGATGTCGTTCGAAGGAAGCGTAAAGCGCAACAGGGCGGCATTCCCGGCCCGTATTTTCCCGACAGTGTGCTTACGCAAGTGACCTGTGAGAATGCTACAGCTACAGTTAACTCTGTACTGCACTGAATTGAATTCCATGTATCTTCTCCACGCGTCCTGCGTTATTTCTCACAATTGTTTCACTTTCACTTTATTTTATTCACTCCATGCTTAGCAACACTACTTACAATACACTCTGGGCGCTCTTCAAGCCGGGCGCTATGCATATTTCCTCATCCGTGCAAGGTCTGTGGGTTTGCCATTTCAGTGGCTGTTGGTCGCACTATATCCAAATCCTTTTGGCATGCCTCCCTTCCGTTTGTCGAGGACACCTAGCCGGGCAAATCTTGCGAAAGCTAACCATACTGAGGCCGGGGGTAGCACTTCTGACGACTTCAACCTATCCCTGCAGGTCAGCGAATCGAAAGCCACCATCCGCCCCCATCCCTGGAGGGCAAAGGGGTTGTCAACCACTGGTAATTCTAGCCCTTTTCAGTGGACACTTATATCCCCTTCAACCGCAAGCAGTGTCGACGCATTTCCCACTCCCGATCCTGCGATCCCCAGTGTACACCTGAATGGCGTTGCTGCACCTTCACCAGAAAGGATACCGGCCACTGATGCTGTGTCAGACAAACTTGCTGAGGCATGGGATGCAGTCAAGGATGTCCCCGAATTCGCTCACACGAGTCGGGCTATTCCGAGTCATGCCGTTGGTGTGTCCGTAGCGCCTTCACTTTCTGCCATGCGCTGATTATACTTTAGATGATAAACTTGATACGACTCAAAGTAGTGCCACACCGTACACACCCACCATCAAGGCAACTGTCGCAGCAGCTGAAAGAACTAATATAGTCAAGGTCATGAAGGACGGCATTGATAAGTTCTCAGAGAGTATACCGATACTCATGAAGGCTCTGGATGAATTGGCAGCCTTGCACCCATTTATCCGTGGTAAGTCGACCTAATGATTGCGTCCATACGAAATAACCGGGAAAGTAGTTGCTGTCCTGGCATTCAAGACGGCGTACACCCTGGAACAAAGGCGTCGCGACAATGACGAGAAGATCATTTCACTGTTCGTTGGAATGAAGGACATGATGGGCACATTGCTCTTGTATGTGATCGCATATATTTAACCGAACATACTGACATCTGGCAGCCTCAAGGACTTGGAGAATGACAAGCTCATCGCACCGGACGGCACAAATGTCGAAGATCGTTTGAGATTACTCGTTGAACGCACTGCGGATGATATCAAGAAGTGCTCGAATGTGTGCGACGCCTATATGAAGAAGAGGCTTCTTGCCAGAGTATTGTCAAGTTCAATCTGGAATGCGAAGCTGCTCGAGTTTGTGGAACTGTTTGCCACGCGGCGTCAAGAGTTCGAGTTCGAGTTGACAGTGTACACAAGCCGGGGTGTCGATAAGGTCAATGTGAAACTCGACACCATTAGCGAACAGTTCGCATTCATATATATTCCTATATCCTAGCTCTGCATTAATTTCGGTGACAGGATGGATTCCATGAAGTCTCTGTTCGAGCAATTAGTCAGCCCTGAGCAGAAACAGCTCTCGGACCTCGTAAAAGCGAACGGTGGTGTAGAAGTTCTCCGGAATAACGACAAGATCTTGCTTGATCTTGAGAAAACTGTAAACAAAGGATCGAGTTCACCTAGTATCGAGGGGCTTCGCGCGCGTCAGACCAAGTCAGCCAATGCTGATCCGGAGGTTGTAAGTCTTAGAGTGGACATATCGGAGGACCCCAACACTGCCGCGGAGAAAAATTGGGTCATGTTCTCCCGCAAGTTCGAGGCACAGAAGAATCAGATCATCGACGAACTCGTGCTTGTCGTCCGGCATGAGGGTGACCGGGTCATTCGGGAGCTGAAAGGTAAAGCTCATGAACGTATCCGCAACGGGGTGGGTTCTTCGTTGCTCAATGCTTTGACCGACTTATGACTACTGTTTGCTATTCCCTTTAGTTAATCCATAACCTCTGGGTGGAAATGGTAGATGCAGCATCGCTAACTTCTTTCTGTTGAATGCACGAGGCTGATTACCTGTGAAGGGATGGCGGGGGAATGTCAAGGCTCGACACTTTGTTCTCGCTCTTCGAGACCATTACCTGGAGGAACTTATCTCAGATACTACAGATGCCCTGGACGTGAGCACCAGTTCAATCAATAGCTGTACGAATCCGGATGGATGGGCAATCAAATACATCGACGTTATGTGGGTGCAACCGATTTTAGAGGCGTTCGATGATGACGCATCTGGGTTCATCACTGTCGCTGAGGTGAACCATTTTACGAGTTCTCGGCCAGTCGACTGGAGGTGAGTCTCTCGTTATTCCTGACAGGTGCCGTCTCACGAGTCCAAGCCTGCCCCATTGGTTGGCTTTCTGGGCAGTTGGTGAGTCGAATGCACCCTTCTAATACCTCTTTTGACCGGGTGATTGTAGGATTTAAGCTGTCAATTATTGACTATGCCTGCAAGATTGAAGAGTTGTTCGCTAAGATGGAAGGCGTGCGCAGTGTGGTGCTCCCTCCAAATCGGGAGGTCGTTGATGGATACTTTGGATATGTTTGGCGGGCAGTTCATACACTCACCGCTGCGGTACTCTCGCAGTCTTCATCACAGTCCACTGGGCCAGACGATCTGAAAAAATTCAAATCATATCTCGAAGCGGAGGAGGCTCGGCTGGGAAACAACTTACGAGCGGTAGACTATATTATTGATGGGGTTGATACCATCCCGCTCATTGCAGGAGTGGGTCGCATCGAAAAGGTCAGGATCAGGAATGTACGCTTCACCTCTCTGGACTCACCTATGTTGCAGACCGTCTTTCCGTTGTTGTATTTGCTCATGAAGCGTCATTATGACATTATGCGAATCATGCGTACCAAAGTTCTGAGCATGCGTGAACTTGTGGAGGGTGCGCAAGGTATTATGTACATTCATAATGCCGTCGTGTACCGCGTTCAGGACCTCAAACGTGTGTCAATTATGTCACTCACTGTGGATTGCTATGCTAACTTCAATCGTAGACAACTTTTACCAGCAAAGACTTGATCCCGAGAAACAGCTCCAAAGCTTCGCTTTTGGAATTGTGGGTTATTTATGATTTCTCGGACAAGTCTACCTTCTGACACGCTTGTCATACAGTTCAAATATTATCATATTGAGAATACTCTGCTGTCTGTGGACTATATTCGTTGTCTTGATTCTCAAATCATACCATACAACGACGGCGACGACGACGACCAAAATGCTAGACCTGACGATGTTCTAAACCATGAGTACAGGGATGAGCTATCCCTGGATCACTCCGCCTATGATGGTCATTCAACTCACTGTATTCCAAATTGTCACGACGTTTCACCGGCGAAAGACATGTGCGCCCTCCGTTTGTTTGTTCGTTTCTCACGTTATAATGTTTAAAATGCTGCTGCAGTATGGGACATTGGAATGGCTATTCTTACGATCGCAGAGGTGTCCGCTGGGGAGCGCACTCGATGATGTCGTTCGTTTTGGTCCCAGCTGGGGGTGAGCATGACTTCAAAGGGGACGTCTGGTCCCTTCAAGGACGCCAAACAATTTTTGGGTCTTGGTCCAAGGGTGAAGATGGCGTTATACGAATCAAATTCAAGATGTCATTCTCATCCGCCAGCGTACTCTGGGCTTTCTTATTTTTCAGCGGACGTTTCGATCCAGAACGCGATGCCTTGACCGGCAACTGGGGTCTGTCCGCCGAGCTCAGCATCCCCAAGGGAAAAATGGAATTCCGTAGGATTCCACCCAGTTACCTTGCTCTATACCCAAGCATAAAAAAACTCCGAGACAACAGGCCACGCGCATTGTGGAGATTCGCAATCGCAGCTGTTCGACATGACATACGGCGCAGCCGTTGGGCATGGTCGTTCTTCTCCCAGCGTCGAGATGACCGCAAGACGATCATTCCCCTCTTAGTCCGTTCTCGTTGGTTTGGCCCGCCGCTCGGCGCCGAGGAGACAAGGACGCTGCATTCAATTACGCGGAGGTTGACACCGGCCGATGCTTGTTTCTATGATTCGAAAGTTGATCACATACGTGCGTACACATGGGTTCATGAGTGAGTGCTGAGCACTGCAAGACCCGTGTCCCTATGCTAAAATGGGACCGTAGGCATGTTTCGTGTGATTCATGTGGAGGCCTCATCGGCGGCCCTCGGCTGTTCTGTCTAGATTGTGCCATCAGGAACAAGAAATTGTACGACAGCCTTGATCTTTGCTGCGCACCAAAGTGCGTTGCTGCACGTGTAACGCATCGCAGGGACATCGAGGGCGCACACGAACCAAATCATAGACTCGTTAAAGTTCGCACCACTGTGCTGATGCGCAGTCATGGTCGCGTACATATCGCGGCCTGTAATGCATTTGAGCGCGTGGGGGAGACCTGTAGGAAGATCGCAGAACTCACCTTGCGTCCCGATGGGGAGACCGGACCGGACGGGCAAAATGTCTTGGAACCAACCTCAACAGAGATGCCCGCTAAGAGTGACAAGCCAGACGGCGTACCCAACCGTCCGAACGGTGTTAAAGGTGGGGCCAAGTTAGATGGTAAGAACGTACGAGATGCAAGACGGGTTCAAGTACAGGACCAAAGCCTGCCTTTATGTGGCAAATGCAAAGGTCATCTTTTCTTCCCATTCTGGTATTGCATATTTTGCAAAGGTTAGTGGAAGACATTCTTTACCTGAAGGTGCTGAACACACGTTGCTACTCATGTCAGATGACCTCTACATATGCGACGCATGCGATACAGTCGGGGTCACTGACCTCGTGCGACGTTCCGAGAAGCACACAGAAGATCATCATCTCATTCGTTGCTTGGCACCGGAGAAGAACAATGCCAATGCCTCCCCTACTGAGCGGCGACTCACTTCGATTGAAGGCCACCTCAATGGCGTGCAGACACAGCTGGATGATCTTACTGGTCGCGTGGGAGATCTCACTGATCGTATGGGAGACCTTCATGCTCGCATCGGAAACATCGAGCAGCTCCTTCATAGGCTGGTAAGAGCCACCGAAGGCCGCACTCTTTAATTTCATCACCTTTTATAATACGCTCTTTTGTGTTTGGATACCTCTGGCTGGGAAGAATGCCAGAACTGAACATGCACCCATTATTCTATCCTGACCTGTACTATGCTGTTGTTGATACTGATAATCGGATGCGATTCCTTTCTGCCAGTGGTACGGAAATCCAAACCCCAGATTTTAGTTTATTCCATCAGCCCATCTCTGAAGGGTAATTTCGAAAGCCTGAGTACTCTACTCATCCAAAAATAAACCGTATATACGGCAGCTCAAAACTGGGGCGGATCTTACCAAACTTGACCATGTCATATAAAGACCTACCAAGTCCCGCACCTGGAACAAAGAGAAACGGAAGTTGTGCCTGGCATTTGGTTGAGTGGGCACAGTTAGCAGGAACTGCGCCCCACCAAACGTCCCACGCTTGGGTACGTCCGAGATATTAATGCATACAAATAAGGATTCCACCCTTACTTCAATCCAGTTGCGCACGACTCGGGGCTGTTTGAACAAAGATTTCCACAGGCCAAGAAAACACCAGTAGGCGCAGACATCGACTAACGCACTTTGATATGGACAAAGTGAAAAACTTGAAGTGAGATCCATGGGAACGTGAGTGAATGTGCTCACGCGAGTGTCCATGCGGGTTTGCGTGCGGGTGTGGATGGCTGTGTGGCGTGCCAGTGGGTCCCCTCGCAATCTCCTGGGCATGTACTGTAGTGAGCATCTGCCATCCATAGTGGGACAATCACCAGT
>WNFO01002627.1_pt1 | contig 15649 bp, 14 predicted proteins | sample 5400251 | NCBI WGS metagenome assembly WNFO01 (sample SAMN13153354, study PRJNA577476) | soil metagenome | isolation source: 100 cm saprolite under Madrone tree | place: USA:California | collected 2016-06-14 | reverse complement strand
GCCCAAAGCCTTTTCGAACAGCCCGCGCGTAATCTCATGAGCGACAATATCGATGGGCGTCCACGGAAGAGCGGGGTCGGCACTGCCGTCACCGAAACCGGCGTTCCTACCGTTCCAAAACGCAAAGTCGTATTTTTGGGCCCAATGAACGCGGGTCAGCATCCGGTAGTTATGACCATCAATACCATCGCGCCCATATGTGTTGTGGAAATAGTCCCAGTGCTGCATCGAGGCAAACTGAGCGTCGACTGCCGCGGTCTGCTCGTTTGCCGGAGTGCCGTTACCAAGCCCGTTGGCGTCATGCTGATATGGTAAGCCATCGCCCCAAACGTCATTATCGTTCATGAAGATTGAGCCGATATGAATGGCGGTTGCCTTGCGGCTGCCGTCGCAAAGCGGGTCGCTTCCGATGTGATCACAATGCTGTGTTACATCTACGGTCCAGATGCCCCCCTGTCTCAATTTTTCTTGGGTAGCTGTGTCGAAGGTCGCGTCAGTAGTATTAGGGTCAGCCAAGCCATTCGCCCCACGGGTCGTGTCTTGTATCCAAAACTTATCGACGACTGGGCGGGTCGGAAACGTCACCTGGCCACTGTACAGACTGTTGCCGTTGATGGTCGTCAGGGCATTATAGTTCCATACGATATGACCGTCGTTTGCATCCACGTAGTAGAAGTGGCGGCCCATCGCCTCGCTCCCATCTTCGACGAGTAATTCAACTACATACACAAGATTGGCGCCGATCCGGTTCTTCGTTTGCTGAGAGAGAAAGCTGCTATGTTTGGGCAATTCGCGGCAAGAACCTTCGCCCTTTTGATAAGCCTGGTTGCGCTCACGTTCGCAATTGCATGTCACGGCGAGAGCGAACAAGAAAGACTGCGTCCTTGACAGTTACGAAATCGCTCCGCAATCTGTGATCTATGCCTAACGAGAGGATGCGAATTGTTTCTTTGCTGCCGTCTTCAACTGAAATTGTGTGTGCGCTCGGGCTGGAAGACGCGCTCGTGGGTATCACGCACGAATGCGATTATCCGCCGTCAGTGGCCGCCAAGCCGCGGCTCACTTCCAGCCAAATCTCTCACGAAACGATGACCAGCGCGGAAATCGATCACGCAGTGCGATCACAGTTGGCACAATTAGATGGCCATGGCTCGATCTATCATCTAGATGAAGCACGACTCCGCGAATTGAAGCCTGATTTGATTTTGACGCAGGAACTCTGCGAGGTTTGCGCAGTCAGCTACAAAACTGTCCAGCGTGCCGCGCGAATGTTTGAAGCGGAGGTGACGGTAGTTTCGCTCGAACCAAACACGATTGCCGATATCTTCGACAATATTCGTACGGTAGGTAAACTTACGGGCTGCGAGAGCGATGCCGACGATCTGATTCGCAGCCTGAGCGCGCGGCTCGATCGGATCAGAACAAAGACGGCGGCCATCGAGCGTCGCCCGCGAACCTTGATGCTGGAATGGTTGGACCCACCTTTTGCGCCCGGTCACTGGGTGCCCGAACAAGTTGCAATTGCCGGTGGCGATCACGCATTTGGCAAAGCAGGTCAACGCAGCGTGACTACAAATGCGGAAGAGATTGTGGCTTACTCGCCGGAGGTAGTTGTGTTGATTCCCTGCGGCTACTACAAAGAAGACGTCTTGCGGCAATTACCAAGTGCGCGCCTGCCCGAAGGCTGGAATGATCTGCCGGCCGTCCGAAATGGTGAGGTTTGGGCCACTGATGCAACGGCTTACTTTAGCCGGCCCGGCCCGCGTGTCGTTGAGGGCGCCGAGATTCTCGCGAACATTCTCCATCCGGAAATCTTCGGTCAAGCCAACTCGTCGCAAGCTGTGAGGGTCCCCGCGCATCTAATGAAGTCTTGAACGATGAGATCCTCTGAATCGCTAACGGCAAATTCACTCGAAAGTTTCGCCAGAACAGCCGAAGCCGTGGCCGCGACCACCAAGAAACTCGAAAAGGCGGCGCTGCTGGAAGGCTATTTTCGGCAATTGGATGACGAAGACTTGGCACGGTCCGCTCGGTACTTCGCCGGTCAGCAATTCGCTTTGAGCGATGCGCGCACGACGAATGTCGGCGGCAGCATTCTGAGCGAAGCGATGACGTCAGCTACCGGTGCAAGTCCAGAAAGTCTCGGCGCGCGTTACGCCCGTTGGGGTGATGCCGGCGATGTCGCATTCGAACTCTTTGTTGAAGCGAAGCCTGAGAACGAACCGAGCCTCACGCTAGCGAAAACGGAAGACGTCTTGGCGCAACTCAGCCTTACGCGCGGAAAGAAGGCCAAGACCGAATTACTGACCGGGGCGCTGTCAAAAGCTACTGCTCTGGAGGCCAAGTACCTGGTGAAGCTGCTCTCCGGAGATTTGCGCATCGGTCTGCGTGAGGGACTGGTTGAAGATGCGATTGCGCGCGCATTCAAACAGCCGCTGGCTGAGGTTTCACTGGCCAACATGCTTCGTGGAAATATCGGCGAGGCCGCGGTGAGAGCGCGCGCCGGCGCTCTGCGAAAGGTCGAGATGCGCCTGTTTCATCCGCTGAAATTCATGTTGGCTACCCCGGCATCCGATCTCGCGGACATCGCCCGAACGATGCCGGATGAATTCTTTGTCGAAGACAAATTCGATGGTATTCGGGCGCAAGCGCATGTGCAGAAGGGGCGCGTGGCGATCTTTTCGCGCACCCTCGACGAGATCTCAGCGCGATTTCCCGAACTTCTTGAGCCGCTGGCGGCGCTTCCGACCGACTTGATCGTCGACGGCGAGATTATCGCGGCGCGCGGCGAGGAAATCCTACCGTTCAGTAACCTGCAAAAGCGTCTTGGTCGTAAAACTGTCAGCGAGGATCTACTAGCGAGCACTCCGGTTGTGTTTGTCGCCTGGGATCTCTTATATGCGAGTGATCGCGTTTTAATAAACGATCCGCTCGAGTCGCGGCGCGCTAAACTTGAACAAATAGTCAGTACCGCCGGCGGTAGCGGGCGGTTAACCGCGGGCGCATTGCGTCTATCAGAAGCCAAGAGATTCGGCGACGTTTCAGCCCTCGACGATGAATTCGACGCCGCGCGCGCCCGAGGCAATGAAGGCTTGATGATCAAAGATCCTTCGTCGTTTTACAAACCCGGCCGCCGCGGACGTGAATGGTTGAAACTCAAGCGGGCGCTGGCCACGCTCGATGTCGTAGTTACGACTGTCGAACTGGGTCACGGCAAGCGCCACCACGTGCTCTCTGACTATACTTTTGCTGTTCGTCGCTCCGAAGATGATCCTGAATTGCTCAACATCGGCAAAGCCTATTCGGGATTGACGGACGCCGAAATCGCCGAAATGACCGAATGGTTTCGCGCCCATACAGTCCGGGAATTTGCTCACGGCCGTTTGCGGATCGTCGAGCCACGTATCGTGATCGAGGTAACTTTCGACCGCGTCCAGCCATCCAACCGGCATAAGAGTGGATATGCGTTGCGCTTTCCGCGGATTGTGAGGCTGCGACCTGATAAAACAGTCGATGAGATCGACACGCTTGAGACGGTCCGGAAGCTCTCCCAGACATAGCTTTTTTGATAGTTCAATTCATTTTAGGTTTGGACGGGTCAATGCTAACATTCCACTCGGAGGTAGCCATGAGTGAGACACTGACGCCGGAACTAACCGCCGAAGGAGGCGAGGACTATAAACTCGCGATTGAACAGATGTTTGCCGAAATGAACAAGGTTAACGAGAAAATGGAGCGCGACCAGGACGAGATCAATCGGCTGAACACAGAAACTCGCGAGATATTGGAACGGTTGAAAGCAGCCTGATCCCATGTGGAAACAATTCTATGCTGCCATCAAGCAGCTTCTGCTACTCACCCACCAGACTGACGAAAATCGTGAACAGATCAAAGAATTGCGCATCAAGTTCGAGAGTTCGCATCTGCTATAGAGCGTCTCGCTTATGAAGTACGCCGCATAGACGAGAAAGTGGATTACTATGCACGCAACGAAGCGCAGGAACGCGAGAACCTCAACTTACGAGTGGAGAATGCGCTGCTAAAGTCGGGACGGCAATTACCGCCGGAGGAACCCAATAAAGACGCAACTGACTGAGGATGATGTCCCTCCATTTTCTGATAAGACTTAAGAGAACTAATATGAAGCCAAGAAGAATTATCATATCTCTGCTGACTCTTACCTTTGCTGTATCCATTTTCGGCCAGTCGCCTCGAAGCCGCACTTCTTCTCGCTCGGCGACGCCAAAGCCAACGCCTTCGACGCCAACTACAACCACTACAGCACCGCCGACGCCAAGTCAGCCGACTGAAAACGTCTCGCCCACCCTCGCGATCGTCAATGACCTAACCATCAGCGCGGCTGACATCGAGCCACAAGTACGAACGGCAATCGAAAATGACACGGATCCTTATCTGCGCGCGTTTTATGAGGACCGCGACAAAGCGATCAAGGAAGCGCGCGAGCGGGCCCTGACTGCGCGCCTCAATTCGATGTTGATGGCGGCAGAAGCAAAGAAGCGGGGACTGACCACCGAAGATTTTCTCGAACGCGAGGTCAGCAGCAAAATCGCTCCACCTTCGGACGCTGAGATCCGGGCGGTCTACGATGCTAATCGCGCGCAACTTGGCAACGCCGATCTCGAAAGCGTACGGCCGCAAGTGATCAACTATCTGCGCGGCCAGCGAACAGAGGAGCTGCATGCAGCGCTGGTGAATCGACTGAAGATGACTAATACGGTGATGAAAAGCGCCGACGTGAACGCTCCAAATCTGGCGTCCGGAACGGTTCTGGCCGCGGTAAATGGAGCGCCGATTCGAATCGAAGCCATCAATGAGCGGATGAAAGCATACGTTTACAAGATGGAGATGCGAATTTATGCCGCGCAGAAGCAGGTACTGGATCGTCGCGTCAACGACCTGCTAATCGTCGCGGAAGCTAACCGACGAAGGATCGGTCCCGAAGAAATTGTACGCGCGGAGATCACCGAGAAAATCAAACCACCGACGGAAGCCGAAATTGCCAAGTTCTATGAGGACAACAAAGCGCGCATCACGGGTGACCTGGCTTCCGCGCGAGCGGACATCGCGAATTACTTGCGGCAACAGCAGCAGGAGAAGCTGGAGCAAGCGCTGGCTGAGAAACTACGCGCCGGCGCGAAATTCCAGATGCTGCTGAAGGAACCCGAACCGCGCGCGATGAATGTCACCACTGCCAACGGCCCTTCCCGCGGAGACGCTAATGCTGCGGTAACGATAATCGAGTTCACGGACTTTCAGTGCTCCGCTTGTGGAGCGATGTATCCGGTGATCGAAGACGTGCTGAAGGCTTACGGTAATCGCGTGCATTTTGTGATTCGCAATTTTCCGCTGACGCAACTCCACGCGAACGCCTTCAAGGCGGCTCGGGCGGCTCAGGCCGCTAACGCACAGGGAAAATTCTGGGAATACATTGACTTTCTGTTCAAGAACCAGAGCTCGCTCGATCCGGATTCGCTGAAAAAATACGCGACCCAGGTGGGAATCGATCGCAAACGATTCGATGCGGAGTTCGACACCGACAAATACGATACCTATATTCGTCATGACATCGAAGACGGGGAGATGTACGGAGTCGAAGGCACGCCAACAATCTATATTAACGGCGTCATGCTCACGCAGTTCAGCGCGGATGGCCTGCGCGCGGCGATCGAGAAGGTGTTTGGGGGAATCCAGGACCGGCCGCGGTAGCGAGTTGATTTGAACAAGAACCAGAACAACAATCTTCCTTACGATAGCCACCCAAACGCCAACGCGCACCGGCAGTACGCAGAAACTTGAATCATTCCTGAAGGATATACTCTAATTGCTTTTATCAACACGTTCGTCAAAGGAGAACCCGATGAAGCTAACAGCACGCGCGTTCCTGATGAGTCTGATTTGCATAACAGCCGCATCAATCGTTGTGGCAAGAAGGCATGGCCCCCAGCCTGGGACCATAGTCGCCGGCGTCTATGAGAACTTTACGGTGGGCAAAGAGTCCGGAGACCTTGAAGGCATGCGCGTCGTTATCGTTTCGGCGGGCGGAGGTTATTACGCCATCGTTCAAATTGCTCAGGGCGGCGCGGAGGATCCCAAGCCGGAGTTCGTAGCAGCGAACATCAAAGGTATGAGCGTTGAGTTTACCGCGGGGTCAGAAAAATTTCGGGGAACGGTCAGTGCGGCGGGATTGACACTCAAGAATGCCGCGGGAGAATCGCAAACGCTGAAACGAAAGCCGTGTGGATCCTACTTCAAGTGAGATCCAGGAAGATCCTCCTACCCGAGATGTTAAGGGCGTGTTATTGTGTGCCGGACGTCAAGACATTTGATCACCGCATCAGTTTGCGAATTAGTTTTGTACCGAGCGCGTCAAGTTAGTGAAGTCCGCAGTTACGGATGAACCCAATCAAAGAAAGGCGGCGCCAGATGCCAGTATTCAAAGACGGCTCTCCGCTAACTCTTTTCCTGCTGCTGATCAGTTTAACTGGTCTTACTCCGAAAGCGTTCGGACAAGAGCAAACTCAAAAAACCTCGACGGAATCCGCAGATGAGGTTGTCCGCATCAAGACCGAGTTGGTACAGACGGACCTAACCGTAGTCGATAAGCGAGGTCTCTTCGTTGAGGGTTTGAAATCCGAGCAGTTTGAATTGCGAGTTGACGCGAAACCACAGGCCCTGGCTTTTTTCGAGCAGGTGGCAACCGGAAGCGCTGACGAGCAGAAGCAGTTAGCCGCGGCGCGCAAAGGGAACGCAAACACTCGCGAAAAACTGGAGAGAAATGCCGGCGGGGAATCGGATCGACGCCACCTAATTTTCTTCTTCGTGGACGACGTGCATCTGGCCGGCGACAGCCTGAATCGTGCCCGATCGCTTTTGGTCCATTTTGTGGAAAATAAGATGAGGGCCAACGACCGCGTGGCCATTGTCTCAACCAGCGGCCAGATAGGTTTTCTCCAACAGCTCACGGATAACAAGGCTGTACTCCGCGAGGCAATCAACAGGCTCAACTACAAATATAATCCTGAGGCAACGGCCAGCCATGTTTCAATCAGCGAAGTGGATGCGAATCTCGTTGCCAATAGGGGAGACCGCGGTCTTTTTGCTTATCTGGTCGAAGCGACGATGAAGGAATTTAAAACCGACGTCATGAACGCCGTCCTTATCGTCAGGAATCGCGTTCGCCAGATTAACGCGCAGTCAAGTAATGCTGAGATTGAGACACTTTCGAGGCTTGAGAGTTTGATACGTTCTACCGCGCCGCTCGCGGGGCGCAAGCTGATCTTCTTTATCTCAGATGGCTTTGTCGTTGAGGCCCGGCGGTCGAATGGATCAGATGTTATGCGACGCGTCGCGAACGAGGCCGCGCGCGTTGGCGTCGTAATCTATTCGCTTGATACGCGCTCGAACTTCTTGGGAGCGGGCGTTGACACCTCGAAAAATGACTATCCGGACTTCTCGGCGCGAACGGCCGGCAGATGGCTTGCAGAAGATAAGGTGCCGCAAGAGCCGCTGGAGACTCTCGCGGATGAGACTGGAGGGCGTTCGTACCTGAATTCCAACGCGCTTGATGATGGCGTTTCGCAGGCCTTGGCGGAGAGTTCTGGCTATTACCTGTTGGCTTGGCGACCCGAAACAGAAAACCAAAGCGCTGGAAAGTCTCGCATCGATGTGGTCATCAAAGGCCGCCCGGATCTTCGCGTGCGGATGAGGCGGCACTTCTTTGATCTCAAAACCAGCCCAATCGCCATCGCGACTAATCCGCACTCGACCGCGTCTGCTCCTAGCACGCCAGAGAATGAATTACGTGCGGCGCTCGGATCACTCTATCCACGTCGCGATTTGCCGACTTCCGTCTCGGCAAGTTTTGTGAAGACGACCGACAAAGGCGCCGTGCTTAACGTGTCGATGCAGATTGATGCAGAGATGGTGAGTTTTGTAAAAACCGATGCAAGAGAGCAAGCGACCGTTGACGTGTTAGGAGTTGCGCTGGATGATCGCGGCCAGTTTTCCAGTTTCAAGCAAAAGCTGGAAATCCCGCGCGAGGTGGTTCTGGCTAAAGACGGGCGTTTCGTAAAGTGGAGTCAGTCGTTGCTGTTGCCGCCGGGTCTTTATCAGGTGCGCGTTGCCGTCAGGGATCGTCAAAGCCGGCGCACGGGCAGCGCGATGGGATGGATCGAAATTCCTCAAGTCGAGGCCAAACTTCCTCATGAGTAGGAGCTTCACAACGGAGGAAGAGCTCTTTAATCCGATCTAAGATTTACCCATTTTCTTAAACAATTCTTCCAGCGTCTTATCGATAGCGAACTTCCATTCGCCATCTTCTTTGACGAAATACAGCCTCTCCCAATCCTTCGACTTTTCGTCCTGGACTTCGAGTGTTGCTGAGTCGCCGTCAATTTTTTCGTTGCGAGTTGGCGGCATGGTCGGAGCTTTGAAGGCCGGATCGTCAAAGCCCTCCTTGAGCGATTCGTCAAGCGTTTTCTTCTGCTGCTCAGCGCCCTGCTCCAACATAGCCAGCGATCCCTTCGAGAGGGTCTGCTTCATTCCCGGCAAATCCTTCCGCTTCTGCGCCTCGAAGAATGCTTTGTAGGTGGCGGTCGGCGAAGAAGAGCCTCCCAACCCTTTGCAAGCCAACACACTCGAGACCAGTAGAAGCAGCGCAAACAATAAGGAGCCGATGGGGCGACTTTTCATTTTGCCTCCTGTCAACATCAGCTGGTCCTGACGTCAGAGACATAGGATATTCCAGCCAACGTAGCCCCGAGCACGGGCACGCGCGAGCGAGTATTTTATTCTGTCGCCTTCTTGTGCGTCAGAATATTACACGCATCGGCAGCGCTAGTTGGGTCGAGCGCGGCGCGGTTCTCATCGATATGCTGAATAATGCCATCCTTGTCGATTACAAACGTAGCCCGATTGCCGAAGCCCTGAGCTTCGTTAAAGACTCCATAATCTCTCACCACCGTGCGTTTGAAATCGCTGAGTAATGGAAACGTGACGCCAATGTCCTGCGCAAAGCGTTTATTCGCAGGTACGCTGTCAACACTAACGCCGAAAACTTGAGTATCGTTTGCTTCGAATTGGGCGAGACCAGCCTGGTACGCCTTCATCTCCTGCGTTCAACCACCGGTGAAGGCCAACACGTAAAAGGCGAGCACGACATTCTTCTTGCCTTTAAAGTCGCTTAGTTTGTATGTCTTGCCATCAGTTGCATTCAATGTAAAGTCAGGCGCCGGCTGACCCACTTTCAAGTTGGTATGCGGCGCTTGCGGGGCAGGTTTGGCCGGAGCCGGAGTTTGCGTTGGCGTTGGTTGCGCAGCAGCAAAAGACGCTGCCGCAAGTAAGAAAAACAAGCTGAAGGCTCTCTTGATCATGTCTTGGTCTCCAAGTTCGATTGATTTCGGAAAAAATCACTGCTTCCTATTTCTCAGCCAATACTCGCGAAAGGCGCGGAGCCGGGGAAGCGACTCCCGATCTCGCTCGCGGTTGGCCGCCTGTTTACTGCCTATGATGTCATCAATATGGCAAACGGGAAAGCCTTCGACGTCGACATGACGATTCCAGGCATCTTCAAACCGTTCGATCCCATCCGGCGCAAAAACAAGATCAAGATCGAACGGGCCGTTGCGGATTTGCACAAAGTCTTTGCCGCGTTCAATCTCACTCGCCTGATTATCGCTTAGATCGAATCCCAGTTCCCGCAACGCGGCGACCAGAGCGCGGCCGTTGTCCACGCTGCGGTCGACAAACAAGTCGGCATCCTGCGTCGTATCAGGAAACCCGAGCAGGATCGCGCCGGATTTCCCGATGAATAAATAACGAACCTGATGACGCTTGAAGGCCTCCTTGATTTCTTCAGCTTGCTTGTACTCAAACGCGGGCATACCCAAGCCACCGGGGAAGGTTCTGTTCACACCAGCGCCGATAATCTTCCATGGTATCAAACGCGCGAAACTTCGCGTCGTCCATCACCGGCTTGTATGTCTTGATGAAGGCGTAACGCCAACGCTGTGCAAGTGGCCGCCGCGCTGCGGCTTCAAACTCTTCGAACCATTCTGACTTTGTAGTGTCTTTCAGCATCGAGTCTTCGCTTGCAGTCTATAACCTAAAGCGATCTATGACAACACCTCAAACAACAAGAGCCTCACGGCATCCTTTTCACGATTTTCCGCGCAAATTCCCCGAACGCAATCGAACCTCAAGAATTCCTCAAGGGGTCTACGGCACAATTTGAGGCGTTCCCAGATGCTATACATCCGGCAACAGAAAAACCTGAAAACTCTCTGAGGAATCATCGCCATAGCAATGTTTATCAAAAAAGACGAGGGTCACCTCATTCACGAAAAGATCGCAATTCCAGCTCAATCGGCTCACGTCTCACGACCACGCCTGCTGAAATTGCTGGAAGACAATCTCGCTTCGTACAACGCGACGATCATTAACGGCCGGGCCGGGACCGGCAAGACTGTTCTGGCCGCGGGTTTTGCTCGCCGTTCCGGGCGCGCGGTGTCCTGGTACAAAGTCGACGCCTCCGACAGCGACCTGCGAGTATTCTGCGAATATCTGCTGGCCAGCCTCAAGCTCCAGCGATTCTGGATCGATTCGGACCGCCTGCTGCAACTTACGGAGACGGTTGAAAGCGACAGAGCCGAACTGCTTGCCGAGGGGTTAGTCTTTCAGTTAAGTGAAAATAAATCAGAGCCCTTGTTGATGGTCATCGAAGATCTACACCTGGTCTACGATTCAGATTGGGTAGTTCCTTTCTTTCGCCGGTTACTGCCTTTGTTGCCGGCGGAGTCACATCTTTTGATAACGTGCCGGAGTCTGCCTCCGGCAGGGTTGTGGCGCCTGCGCTCGAAACAGATGCTTCGTGTCCTGGACGAAGGGGAACTGGCTTTCACTCTCGATGAAGCGGTCGCTCTATTCCAAACTTATGGGCTCAACGAACAGCACGCGCGCGTCGCGTGGTTGCAAACCAATGGACGAGCCGCTGTCATCAACGAGTTTGCCGCCACTCCCGGACGCGCCGGAAGAGCTGTGGCCGATAGTCTCTTGTCAATCAATCGTTCGGGATTCAAATGTCTAGCGCCCGATCGTGAGGTGTCAGAAGCCCGACCGTGAGGAAGGGCAAGCAAGCCCTTGCTGACGCGCGGGCTTCCGACACGCTCAACTTAGTTCCGCTAGAGGAGATGCCTGCAAGTCAACCTGTCCCATATTCAAGCCGTCAGCGGTGAACGGGGCTACTTGCTATCGAATCGTCCGCTGGTCGATAGAACTCGTCCTTTCGGCTGTGCTACTCTCCGCGACAGTATAAACTCCCCACTTTTGTTACCGATGGCCACGAAGGAACGTCGAACTGGAGGCCCGACCGGCACGCCCGGATTGAGTTCGCCGGGCGCGTTCTTTCTCCGCACCAAACTGCTGCCGCCCCGGCCCGCGCCAGAGATACTCGCGCGCCCGCGCCTAATTGAACGTCTGCAGGCAGATCTTGCTTTGCCGGTGACGCTGGTAACAGCAAACGCCGGATCGGGAAAGACAACTTTGGTTTCCGACTTTCTGCGCAAGCAAGAATGTCCATACGTCTGGTACCAACTGGATCGCACCGACGCAGACCCGGCGGTGTTCCTCGGATATCTGACCTACGGAGTTCAGCAGCGGGTCGCCAATTTTGGTGAAACCGTTTTTGCGTATCTGCAACAAGCGCAGGAGTTGGCGCAGCAGCCCGAGCTAGCGGCTGACGTGTTGCTGAATGAAATCCTGGAAGGCATCGATCAGCAACTAATCGTCGTCCTTGATGACTATCACCATCTGGGCGCGGAAACGCCAGTCCACGCCGTGCTGGATCGCTTGATAGCTTATCTGCCCGAAGTAATCCACTTAATCATCATCTCGCGCGATATTCCACCGCTAACGCTGGCTCGTCTGCGTTCTCAGGATTCGCTTTCGATCATCGATCGCGCCGACCTGCTGTTCACGGACCGAGAAACTCAAGAGCTGTTTCGCAAAGTATTTGGATTGGAGCTCACCCCCGAACAACTTCGCGAGTACCGCGAACGGACGCACGGCTGGATTACGGCACTGCAACTAGTGCGTCAGGTCGCGCAGCGCCAAGTCGTTTCGGCATCGCCAGAAAAAGCCCCGGACCCATTAGCCGTACTGCATCAGTCAGAGCGTGACATCTTCGAGTACTTTGCCGAAGAAGTATTTGCCGCAGAGCCGGTGGAGGTCCAGCACTTTCTGATGCGTATAGCTCTACTTGACCGAATCGAACTAGAGAGCTGTGCCCGGCTTTTCCCAGAGATTATTTCGGCCGCCGTGCTGCCGGCGTTGGTGCGCAGTAATGTTTTCATGACCGTTGCCAGCGATGCTGGCGGCGAAGAATACCGCCTGCATCCGTTGTTTCAGAGTTTTCTGAGACGCCGCTTTCGTGCCGAATCGGGACTGGTTGGCGTCGCGGCTGAACACGCCCGCTTAGCGGAATACTTCCTGGATCGAGCGGCATGGGAACAGGCGGTGCACCACTTGCTGGAAGCTGAAGATTTCGGACGCGCTGCTGAGATCATCGCCAAGCACGGCAGCGAATGGATTGCCTCGGGCAAATTGAGTTCGCTGGCGTCGCTAAGCGAAGCTTTGCCGGCGGCAGCTCTTGAGGCGCAGCCCCGGACCTTGGCCTATCGCGCAGAAGTCGCGCGTCTGCGCGGCGAATTTGAATCTGCTCAAAATCTTTTTCGCCGGGCCATCGCTGGACTGCGAGAACGAGGTGATCGCGAAGCAGAAGCTGAAGCGCAGCATTCAATGGCCACGATTGCGCGGCGGCGCGGCGACTTCGCGGCAGCCTTTGAGTACCTTGATCGTGCGGTTGAGTTAGCGCAAGCAGATTCCATCGTGCGGACAAAGTGCGGTAACACTCGCGGGCTCTGCTTAGTATCGATGGGCGAATGGACGGCTGCTGAGCGCGAATTCCGCGTCGCGTTGCAGTCTGCGGAGGAGCGCGGCGACGAACATCATATCCGGCTTATTACTCACAATCTCGGATTGCCGGCAATGATGCGTGGTGATTTCGGCGAGTCGCTGGGTTGGCTGCGACGCATGTTGCGCACAGATTCGGAGAAGTCGCCAATCCCGCAAGAAGCAACCGCTCATTTGAATATCGCTCGTTGCTATCTATATCGCGGTGAAATGGACGAGTGCGAAAAACATCTGGACGCCGCTCTCGAACGTTGTCAGCTCTTCAAGATGGTTGGGCAGCTGGGCGAGACTTTCGAAGCGTACGGGAATCTGTGTCGCGAGCGCGGCGAGTTATCGCGGGCCGCCGAGTTTTACCAGCGTGCGGCTCGCTCTTATGACGAAGCGGGAATCGATCTCTCTTTCGTCGAGTTGCTCGAAGAGCAAGCCTTTCTGAGTTTGAAAGCCGGCGATGTTGGGCGGGCTCGCGCGCAGATCGGGCGACTATTGGATCGCCGGCCCGCCGACAAAAATAGCATCGGTCACTTCACTGCGAAGCTCGCGCGTGGTCGCATTCTTTTGGCGCAACCCGATTTCGATGAGGCAGGCGAGGAATTGAATCTTGCGCTCGAATACTTTCACCAGCACGGACTCTATTACTATGAAGCCCAAGCCTGCTTAGGATTGGCAATTTGTGAGTTCAAATCGTCGCGCGAGCCACAAATGCTTGAGCATCTGCGACGCGTCCTCGATCTTGCGGCGCGCTACGACTACGAATATTGGTTGCGGCAAGAGGTTGCGGCCCATCCGGAGATCTTCACCTCAGAGGACGCGCAGGAATTATTGCCTGCCGATTTGCGGGGACAGCTGGCTCCGGTCCCGCGGCTTACAACAGCACCGGTTCTCACGCCGGCAACGATATTAAGCCCAAGGTCACTGGTTGATCTCACCATCAACATGCTCGGACCGGTGGAAATCTTTCGCGATATAGCTCGACCATTTGCCGCTGACGCCTGGACTACGCGTCGGGCCAGAGACATTCTGTGCTTCATTGCGTCGCGCCGCCATCATCGCGCGCCGAAAGACGCGATCATCGAGACGTTCTGGGGCGAAACCGATTTGAAAACCGTCGAGAAGAACTTCCATCCGACGATTTCGCACGTGCGCAAGGCGCTTAACAGTAATCAGCCATTGAAGCAGAATTTTCTGGTTTACCGCGACGGCGATTATCAGCTTAATCCTGAGTTTTCCTATCGGATTGACACAGAGGAGTTCGATCGGCTGATCGCGGACGGGGAAACCGCGAGGCGCGAACGCGACTTTGATCGCTGCTTGACCTGTTATGAACAAGCCGTCGCGCTTTATCGCGGAGAGTTCATGCAAGGCAGCTATGATCCGTGGGTCGATGAGCAACGGTCCTACTATCGTGAGCAATCCCTGCGGATTCTTGAATCTCTGGCGGCCGTTGCGGAAAAGAATCAGGAATGGACGCGCGCGATGGATCTGGCGCTGCGCATTCTACACGAGGATCAGTTTCGAGAGGACATTCATTGTCTGCTCATGCGAGCACAGGCGGCGCTTGGAAATCGGGTCGCGGTCAAAGAGCAATATGAAACCTTGCGAGGGCTTTTGCAAAAGGAATTAGGCGTCGAGCCGGCGAGGCAGACTCAGAAGACCTATCGGGAACTGGTGGGCGGAGGTGTCCGATAAGCTCGAGCTTGTCGCCTGAGACCAGCAATACGTCCGAGCAAGAGAACGACAAACTGAAGCTTATCGGACAAAAGGCAAGAAGAAAAATGCAAGGCGACCGCAACAACGCCCGCGACTCTGCTAGCTTAGAATCGGGTGTCATCTCAGTTTCTTTGATAATCACACCTCGCTCGGTAGTTTTTGACAAGCCACTGTTGCTGACCCGACCGTGGCGATGGCTTGTGTTGGATGATAAGCAGTCTCTTCAAAACATTTCGGCGGCCGATCGCGCTAATCCTGACGATCCTATTGAGCTCTATTCCGGCTCTTGCCGGCCTGACTATCGCTGGATCGAATGGCATCACGGCGAGTGGCGCTGATGGCATCGCCTACAACGGCACAAATGGGATCACCGCTAGTGGAGCCGACAGTATTCTTGCGTTCACCCCGAATGGAATCACAGCCTCGGGCGCTGACGGAATCACCGCATCCGGCGCCGACGGCATCACCGCGAGCGGCGCTGATGGCATCACTGCTTCGGGCGCCGACTCGACAACGATCACGCGCGCGGACGGCATTGCGGCCAGCGGGGCCGACGGAATCACGATCAGTGGAGCTGACGGCACGACTTATCGGGCGGATTCAATAGTAGTTAGAAATCCTACGGGCATCACGGCCAGCGGCGCAGACAACATCGTTGCTACCGGTACAAATGGCATCACCGCGAGTGGCGCCGACACACGCTTCATTGATCACGCCGATGGTATCACCGCGAGCGGAGCCGATAACACGTTGACCATCACCGGAGCCGATGGAATTACGGCCACGGGCGCGGATGGAATTGTTTTCGCGATTACTCCAAACGCGCTGACGATAAGCGGAGTTAATGGCATTACAGCTTCCGGGGCTGACGGGATCACGATTAGTGGGGCCGATAGCTTTGTTCAGACAGGAACCAGCGCAATTATGGCCGCATTGAATGACGCAACGAACAAAG
>WNFO01002316.1_pt1 | contig 15651 bp, 16 predicted proteins | sample 5400251 | NCBI WGS metagenome assembly WNFO01 (sample SAMN13153354, study PRJNA577476) | soil metagenome | isolation source: 100 cm saprolite under Madrone tree | place: USA:California | collected 2016-06-14 | reverse complement strand
GGATGCCGGCCTGACGCTCCGTAAGCCCTACGACGTCTACCATCGCGCCGACAATCATTGGTTGAACGACGAGCGGTGTATTCCCCGCCATGGCGAAGGCGCCCATCGTGATGAGCGATCTGCCGCTGCTCATAGCACGGTTTCCAGTGCAGAACTGTAACGTTACATTCTAGCCGACTCTACGGCATCTCGGCGACTCGCGCAATCGCGGTCAGCGCCATGCATCTGCTGCAATCGGGCGTCGCCTTCAACGTCATCGCGCTGTGGCTCGGCCACGAGAGCCCCAACACCACTCACCGCTATGTCGAGGCCGATCTGGCCATGAAGGAAAGGGCGCTATCCCGACTCGAAGAGCCCAACACCCGCATGCGCTGCTATAGGCCGACCGATGCACTCATGACCTTCCTGCAGGCGCTATAACTATACAAAGTACGGCCGGCTCCAGAGCCTTGACCAGTGCTTGACACGCAAGGCGCGACTTGCCTATCATTTAGGCAAGCAATTACTTGCGTGTAGAACATGGCGGAGCGCCACGACACCGACGTGCTTTTCAAGGCCCTGGCCGATCCCAGCCGGCGCAAGCTGCTGGACCTGCTGCATGCGCACGACGGCCGCACACTCAACGAGCTGTGCGAACACCTGGACATGACGCGGCAGGGCGTGACGCAGCACCTGGACCTGCTGGAGGCGGCGAACCTGGTCGCCACCGTGCGGCGCGGCCGCGAAAAGCTGCACTTCCTCAATCCGGTACCGCTACAGGAGATCTACGAGCGCTGGATTGCCAAGTTCGAAAAGCCGCGCCTCAAGGCGCTCTCAGATCTGAAACACCGCCTGGAGAAAGCCAATGGCTAGATCGACCTTTGTCTACGTGACCTACATACGCACCACGCCGGAGAAGCTGTGGTCAGCACTGACCGACGTGCAGTACATGAAGCAGTACTGGTTCGGCATGCACTGCGAAAGCCAGTGGACGGCGGGATCCTCGTGGAAGATGGTGTCCGGCGACGGTCAGATCAGCGACGCCGGCGAGATCGTCGAGGCCGAGCCGCCACGGCGCCTAGTCATCCGCTGGCATCACCAGAACAAGCCCGAGCTCAAGGCCGAAGGCGAGTCGCAATGCACGATGGAACTGGAACCCAGTGGAACGGCGGTCAAGCTCTCCATCACCCACACCATCGAGCGCGAACCCTCGGAACTAATCGTGGCGGTGTCCGGCGGGTGGCCGAAGGTCATCTCCAACCTGAAGTCCCTGCTGGAGACCGGCTCCACCGTTCTGCAGGACCCGTACCCGACGGGCGATCAGCGGTAGATGCCTAGCGCCAACCACCCTGCGTCGAGAACGGAGACTGGCATGACGACGACTCAAAGGTTTCTCGGGGCGATGACGGCGCTTATGATCGCCGCCAGCACGAACGCGCAATCGACTCCGTCGCCCACGGCGGCCGTGACCATCGTCCTCGTTCACGGCGCACTCATCGATGGCTCGAGCTGGCGGGGCGTTTATGACGTGCTGACCAGGGACGGCTATCGCGTCAGCATCGTGCAGCAGCCGCTGACCGGGCTCGACGAGGATGTGGCCGCGACCAAACGCGTCCTCGACCAGCAGGACGGCCCGGTCATCCTCGTCGGCCACAGCTATGGCGGCTCGATCATCACCGTTGCCGGCAGCGACCCCAAGGTGAAGGCGCTGGTCTATGTTGCCGCGCTCCAACCCGACGTCGGCGAGACCACCGGTCAGCTGGCCCCCCATGCCGCCGGTGAGCAACGATTTTAAGCCGACCAAGGACGGTTTCGTCTTCCTCGATCCGGCGAAGTTCGCCGCCGACTTTGGCGCCGATCTGCCCAAGGCGCAGGCCGAGTTCATGGCGCGCTCGCAGATGCCGGTATCGGGCGCTGCCTTCAACGCCAAGCTGACCGCCGCGGCCTGGCGCGACAGGCCGAGCTACGCCATCGTCGCCACCCAGGACCGCGCGCTTAACCCCGAGCTCGCGCGGTGGATGGCCAAGCGCGCCGGGTCGAAGGTGACCGTGCTCAAGGCGAGCCACGCCGTCCACATCTCCCACCCCCGCGCCGTCGCCCGGGTGATCGAGACAGCCGCGCGCGCCGTCAAATAAGCGGGCTGGATAGTAGTCGTACTCCGACGCGTTGCGCTTTATCCGACAGCCGTCGAAATAGGCTGAGAGCGCCGCGAACGCAGAGTCCGCCGCCTCGAGAGCGAGGAAGGTGTTGTAATGTCCGCCGACCGTGCGAGGCCGGTAACCGGATGCGCGGACGATCATCAGCGACAGCGTCCTGGCGGCGTCATACGCCATGATGAATCTCGAATCGGCTGACAGGCCTGTGGCCGCGACGTCGGTCAGGCTTCGGGCAACGATCGAGCGCAGCCTATCGAGCTCGAGCTTGCTTGACCGACTTCGCGTGACGTTGTTGTTGGCGAGGAGCTTTGCCCAAGTCATCTACGGTACCTGATACTGGGAGTCGGGGCTTGGTCAGCACGTCCGTGAGAAAATGGTCCTTGGCGGCGCGCCTTCTCGTGAACTCCGCCTCGGTGTAGACCGTCGGATTGATCTCGCGGCCGAGCTGTTCGCGCGCCTTCCGCAAAGGCAGGGCGAGTTCTGCGGGCCCCAAGTCGCCGATGATCATCAGGTCGATGTCGCTGTCCATACGCGCCTCGCCACTGGCAATGGAGCCATACACGAAGGCGCGCTGGATCTTGGCGGCAAGGGGTTGCAATGCGCCGGCAAGCACGTCGACGAGACCGGCCGTCTTCAGCAAGAGGCCGCGAAGATCCGCGAAGACAGGCGACTCCGCGTTTGCCTGGAAATAGGCCATCCGCCCCTGCCGGTGGGTCTTGAGGATGCCAGCGTCGCTGAGGGCATGGAGTTCACGTTGCAGGCTGGACGACGGCACGCCCATCCGTCGGGCCAGTTCCGAGACGTACCAGATCCTTTCGGGCTGAACGAGCAGCGCCGCCAGTATTCCCTGGCGGGTCTTAGGGATGAGAGCATCAAGGATCGACGTATTACGCATACTACGTAAATATTTACGCAATTAGCGTCAATGTCAACCACCGGCTACCGCCGCTCATCGTTTAATTCGAAGTCGCCACGTTCGACACAATAACCTAGAGATCGCATGACACAATAACCTAGATATTGTACATCCCCTCACCACCCCAAGAGCCCGCCGCGAGCCTGATCGGTAACAAAGCAGCGCCGCCGTAGGTTTCCACCGAAGTCGAAAACTACGAGATGACCACACGTCGACGAGTGAGGTCCGTGCGCGCAACCGTTGTTCTCACGGCGTGTGTAGCACTGCTGCTGTCGAGACCAACGGGGTCTGTCACGGGAAGTTTCGGACTCAACCATGATTGGGTCTCGATTCATGGTGATCTTGCGAACAACCGCTACGTACCCCTCGGTCAGATAAATCTCAAAACCATCGCGAAACTGGGCGCCGTGTGGGTATCAGAACCGTTTGCGGACGGTGCCACATCGCGTATGACACCGATCGTGCATGACAGTCTGATGTTCTTCGCTGCAGGCGCACGTGTTTACGCACTCGACGCGCGCAGCGGGAGCGTTCACTGGGTGCATAAAACTGAATCCCGGAGACTTGTGAACCAGCAGGGCGTCAGCGATCCCGTCTCTGCGCAGACATCGGGGCTTGCGATTTCTCGTTCCTGGGGACTCGGTCTTGGTGTAGGGCTCGTCTTTGCTGGACTCGTGAATGGACATGTCATTGCACTACACGAGAAGACCGGGGAGGTAGCCTGGGACGAATCAGTCAGCGAGGACCCTCTGCCGCTTGCAAGAGGGGTCGCGTGTCCGCCGCTCTACGTTGATGGCGTGCTGTACTTCGGCCTGGGTAGCGAGCATTCCCGGGGTCAAGTGGTAGCTGTGGATGCGAGATCCGGGCGGGTATTGTGGCGAACAGCGACGATTCCGGGACCGGGTGAGCCGGGCCATGAGACTTGGCCGCCACGCAGCGAAATCTGGCGCTCCGGCGGCGGGAGCCCCTGGGTGGCGGGGGCCGCCGATCCCGCCCTCGGGCTGGTCTATTTTGTAACCGGCAATCCGGGACCTGCGACAGGGGGCAGGGTACGCCGCGGTGACAATCTCTATAGCGCGTCCCTCATCGCCTTACAGATGAATACCGGGCAGCTTCGCTGGTACCGTCAGCTCGTGCACCACGACATATGGGAATCAGATCTGTCCGTGTCTCCAGTGCTGTTTGATACAAAGACCGGCGGTAGGGCGCGAAAAGCCGTGGCGGTGATGCGCGGTGACGGGTTTCTGTTCGTGTACGATCGTTCGACGGGTGAACCACTGACCCCGATCGAAGAGCGCCCGGTTCCGCAAAATCCGGTCGTTTTCACTGCACCGACGCAGCCATTTCCACGCGGTGCCGAATCAATCCTACCTCCCTGCGATAGCTGGAAGAACAAGGTTCCGGCGGGTTTTCTTCTTGGCTGCCTCTACGACCCACCGTCTCACGATGTGCCCAATCGGCTGGCGCAATATGCAAGCGTTCGTATCGCACCGATGTCGTTCAGCCCTGACACCGGTTACCTCTATGCTCAAGGGACCGACTCCTTGATGCAGCTGGGAACCGCTGATGACCCGTATGTCTTCGATATCACCGGCGGCGGCTATCGTGTCCCGAACTTTCCGCAGCCGACAGTCGTGGTAGCGGCCCTCGATAGCCGCACGGGCAAGGTGGTGTGGAAAAAGGAACTCCCATCCTACGATGACTCCGGCTTGAAGAGTAACGGCGGCGCGCTCAGTACTGCGGGCGGTCTGGTCTTTCATCAGGGAGGCGATGGCACTCTGCAAGCGTACAGCGCCACGACTGGCGAAACACTGTGGCGATTTCAGACTGATTTTGCGGTCGGCGATGGGTCGCCCATGAGCTATGCCGTTGACGGTAAGCAATACGTCGCCTTCATTGCCGGATCAAAAGTCTGGGCATTTACGCTGGGCGGTAAACTGCCGCAAGCGGCACCCATTGCGCTCCGCCGCGAGAAGCCGTCAAAGGCGCGATCGAGGACACGAACCAAATCGAGACCCTCACACTTGAGCAAATTCCCGGGAACGGCCGCCGTTACCGCCTCAATGAGTACGCTTTCAATCCCTACAGAGCTCGGGTTCGCGCAGGTTCCTCGGTGACGTTCACCAATAACGGATATCTACCGCACACGATCGTTGGGCAGGATGGCTCTTGGACCACGGGGACATTGGGCCCGACACAGGTCAAGACGGTGATTTTCGAGAGGGCCGGGAGTTACCTGTATTCCTCGAAGGAGTATCCCTGGTCCTACGGGCAGATCATCGTGGTCCCGGCAGCAAACGGTTCCAGAGCTGGCGCTGGATCACAACAAGACCAAGCGGCCTTGGATCAACAGTCCATGAAAAATCTAACCGTCACGCCCAAGTAGGTGGGATCAGCGACCCCACTCGGATATGAAGTGCATTTTAGATTTGGGCGATAAATCCAAAGTGACATTTAGATTTGTATATGACAGCATTGCGCCATGTTCGATCGATGGTACGCCGCAGTATTGCAAAAGAAGCTTGCCCGACCCTACGTGCATCTGATTTTTGGGGCGCGGCAGACGGGAAAGTCCACGCTGATCGAGCGTTTGCTGCGGGAGTCGGACGTCATCCGCATCGATTTCACCCGATCGGAGGAACGGTCACGATTCCTGGTCGATCCCGACGAGCTGATCCGCCTGTGCCGGGGCCTACCCCGCCGCCGCAAGCCCACCTATATATTCGTAGACGAGGCGCAGGCGGTACCGGCCATTTTCGATGCCGTTCAGCATCTTTACGACTCGGACAAACGGCGCTGGCGATTCGTCCTGTGCGGAAGCTCCGCCCGGAAGCTCCGGTCGACGGGCGCAAATCTGCTGCCGGGACGCAGTTTCTTGCATCACTTATATCCCCTGACGCTCGCGGAACGGCCGCCGGCGCCGGCAAGCGCCGCGTACTCGGATGCACCGCTGCCCTTACCATGGCCTCGCGGGGTCCCCCAGGACAATCTCTTTCCTTCCGCGGACCTGGAAACGCGCCTGATCTACGGCGAGCTGCCCGGGGTGGTGACGGCGCCAAAAGCCGACCGGGCCGGCATCTTGCGCGCCTATGCGTTCGTGCATCTGGAGGAAGAGATGCGCCGCGAGGCCCTGGTCAAAGATTGGGCCGCATTCGTGCGGTTTCTGCGCCTGGCGGCGCTGGAGTCGGGGCAGATTCTGAATTACGCCGGAATTTCAAACGAGACCGGAATTTCGCAGCCGACGGTGAAGGGCTACTACCAACTGTTGGAGGACATGTTCATTGGTGTACGGATCCCCGCATGGTCGAAAAGCTCCCGCAAGAACTTGCTTTCGACGCCGAAGTTTCTGCTGTTCGATCTCGGTGTACGCCATGCGGCTGCAGGATTGGAAGTTTCGCGCGCGACCATACGGAGCAATCCGGGTCCGCTGTTCGAGCAATGGGTGGGGTTGGAGCTTTGGCGACGGCTGCAGTACCTTGGACAGGGAGAATTGTCCTACCTGCGCACGCGCGACGGGGCGGAGATCGATTTTCTGGTGGAGCGCAAAGGCCGGGTGATCCCATTTGAAGTTAAATGGACGGAACACCCCACGCTCTCAGACGCGCGCCACCTGATTACATTCCTGAAGGAATACCCCGGACAGCCAAGACATGGCTACATCGTCTGCCGTTGCCCGCGCCCACTCGCGCTGGCTGACAACATCACCGCCTTGCCCTGGTTTTGCCTGTAAGACTCCAAGGACACCAAGGCTAACTCGTTAGCTCTAACGTAGGCGGAGACATCAAGCCATTTGCGCAACTCCTCGCGAGCCTGGTCGGCAACACGGGTCCGCCGCCTTAAGACTCACGTTGTCGGGGTGAATCTCGAGCCGTGTACTTCTTCGCGTTACCCTTGGCCAAGGATATGGGGTAGTTCTGTGCGTTGATGGAAAGCTTCCGCCGAGCGGCCTCGATCAGATTCGCGTCGAGCTTGTCTGCGAGCCGCACCAGATACAGGAACACATCCGCCATCTCCAGAATTACCTTGTCACGTACCTCAGGGTCGAGCCTCACGCTCTCAACGTCGGTGAGCCACTGAAAGTGCTCGAGCAGTTCCGCGGCTTCTACGGCCACAGCTGTTGCCAGGTTCTTGGGTGAATGGAACTGATCCCATTGCCGCTCGGCAGCAAATCGCCTAAGTTCATCGCGAATTTCTTCAATTTGCACTGCTGCACCAATCATTCCGACGGAGTGTGTGAGACTGGCAGAAAGCATAACCCGCCGACTTGTTCAGGGCACGGTGGCAAAGGGTGGAATTGCCACAGCTCCCGGCCTGGCGGGAGTGCGACGATTTGGGGTCAGGCAGGAAAGGTTCCGCTGCAACGCGGGAATCGCCGCTGTAACTAATGGTCTTATTAGACGTCCGTGGGCATCAGTGGACCTCCTTTGGAAGGCGGAAATTTGCCGGCTGAGAGATTTGAACTCCCGACCAACGGTTTACAAAACCGCTGCTCTACCACTGAGCTAAGCCGGCGCGGGAAGCGTCCCACGGGTTAATTCGCGGGGGCGCAGATTGTACCTACCCCACCTTGATCAGGGCACTTTCGGAGTTGCCGCCACCGTAGTAGGCAGCGTGCTCGATCCCGCGGGGAGCGGCACCGGGGGCATGGGTTCAGGATGCAGCGGCTGGGGCTGTGCCACCCCGCCGGCAGGACACGGCTGCACGTCAATACTCGAGCTGGCGGTCTGCGGGGAAAGATCCTGGGTCGGCACCGTGCTCACGCCAGGACGCAACGACACGTCGATCCAGTACACGATGCCGGGCAATTTGCGCTCGATGAGCTCGGGCTTGAGCCCCATTTTCCGCACTGCCTGTACGCGGCGGTCCGCGTGCTCACGGTCGCTGAACAGTCCTACTGAGATCCGTCGCGCCCCGTCGGCTCCGGGCATGACCCGGGTGTCCTTGATCCCGTTCCGCTCGAGGTCGCGCAGGATCCGGGTCGCGTCGGAATCGCTCTTCAGCCCACCGATGTAGACCGCAAAGCCTTCTGACGTTTCGCCGTCCTCGGCGCGTTGTCGCGGGTCGAAACCCTCTTCACGCAGCAGCTGGGAGGCACGTGCAACGCTCGTGAGATCTCCGAATGGTACCACGGACATGCAGCGTGGTTCCGCGGATACGGTAAGTGCTGTCTTTCGAGCAGCGTCCGACGACAAATGTCGGCTGCTGGAGGGTGATTCGCCAACCAGCTTCAGGCGAGGCAGCCGGGAAATCGCGTCGTTGGACGGAGCCCGCGGGGGCACGTCGACCCAATGGGCCCACGCCAGAAACGCCAGGTTGGCGAACAACAGTACGAAAAATGGCGTACGCACAGGCGAATTCTAGATCAGGCCGCGGGTGCGCGGCGCATGGTTTCTGCGGCAAGGACGGCCAAGCCCTTCAGCACCAGGTCAGGCACGTAGCGGCAGGCGGTGTGCAGCAGAGGCTGCACGGCCGACGCCTCCCCTCCGGTCAGAATGACCAGGGGCGCTCGGCCAACCAGGGCGCGAGCTTCGTCCACCGCGCGGTCGATCACGGCCGCGGCCGCGTAGCGGGATCCCTGCACGATGGCGGCCCGGGTGGACCGCCCAAACAGACCGGTCCCGCCCGTCGCCCCACCGCGAGCTCGGCGGCGAATGCCATTCGTGCTTCGCAGCAGGGTTTTCACCATGAGGTCCGGGGCCGGAATGATCGCCCCGCCCCAATGGCGGCCCTCTGGGCCGATCAGATCGATGGTCATCGCTGTGCCAACACCGACCACGCATACCGCCCGGCCCCTGGCGAGGTAGTGAGCACCTATAGCTGCGACGAAGCGATCAACACCCAGCCGCCATGGCTCCAGGTACCCTACCGTGATCCCGCCGGCGCGCCGCCGCGAGATGACGAACTCCGGCACCGCCAGGCCGGCGTGCCGGACAGCAGTAGCGAGATTTCGGTTAACCCGTGAGCTTGCGACACTCGCCGCCATGATCCGTTCGAGGCCGCGCGCCACTCCGATTACCCGCGCGTAGTCCTGGGCGCGCCAACCGGAATGAACCGCTGCATGTTGCCGGCCGATGCGGTGGCCGTCGAGGCGCGCCCATTTGATGCGCGTGTTCCCGATGTCGACGAGCAGGACGGTCACGGAGCTAACCGGCTCTCACCGTTACATCGCCCGAGATGAATCTCTTCAGACCCTGCGGCGTCTCGACGATCAACGCGCCGTTCACGTCGATGCCACGCGCCAACCCGCGCGCGACTCCGTCCGACGCCTTCACATCAACTGGCCGCCCCCGCAGCGCGTCCGCCTCGCGCCACTCCTCGCTGAACAGCCGCAGCCCATTGCTCTCGAAATCCGACAAGCCGCGCACGCACGAGTTCACGAGTGCCGCGACAATAGCGTTACGCGACGGTTGCACGAGTCCGGCCGTGATCAGATCCGTAGCCGCGACCCCTGTCTCCGCGATCTTCTGCACCAGCGATTGACCGAGCGCCACGTTGAGGCCAATGCCGATGACCACGCACGTCGGCCCTGACGATTCGGCGCGTAACTCGATAAGAATACCGCCCAGCTTGCGGTCGTCGACCAGCAGGTCGTTAGGCCATTTGAGTTTGGCATGGGTGACTCCCAGCTCACGAAGCGCCCGTAGTGCGCACACACCGATTACGAGGCCGAGCGCACCCAAATCACGCGGCACTTCGCGAAACGTCCAGCTCAATGACAGGCAGATGGACCCGCCCGGCGGCGCAAGCCAGGCACGTCCGCGCCGCCCTCGTCCAGCGGTCTGGTACTCGGCGAGAATGACATCGCACGATCCGTTAGGTGGATTACCGCGCTCGAGCAGCACGGTGTTGGTGGAGCTCACCGACCAAGCCACGTCTACGGCCCGTATCCGATCGCGGACGGCGCGTGAGATCCGTTCACGAATCCTCGTGGCCTCGAGCGGTTCGCTCGCAGCGACCAGGCGATAACCCCGATTGCGCACGGCGTGCAGCGTCACACCCAGGTCGCGCAGCGAGCTCGCTGCCTTCCAAATGGCGCTGCGAGTGACCCCAAGAGTCTTCGCAAGGTCTTCACCCGAGTGAAAGCGGCCGTCCGCCAGCTTAGCGAAAACACGCGCGACGAGCGGAGTCTCCCCGTCGGACGATGTCGGACGTGATGCGGCGCCGCGTGTCATCTCAAGCGCGTCTGCCGCGCAGACCAAGCAGCCACAGGCGCCGCGCACGTGGCTCGGTACCGGCGCGCATCCGCGCAATGTTGGAGCGGTGTGTGAATGCAATCAGCAGGGCCGTCAGCACGCCAAAGCACAGCAGCGGGATCCGCTGCTCCGCACCGCCTGCCGTGATCGCGACCACAAGCCCAACAACCCCAAGCATCGATGCAAGACCCACAAAGCCTGAAAGTATTACAGTGACGAACCACGTGAACAACATGGGGACCAGCAGCCAAGGCTCGATGCCCAGTACCGCCCCAACCAGAGTTGCGACGCCCTTGCCGCCCCGAAAGCCGTACCACAGCGGATAGATGTGTCCCAACATCACCGCGATTCCGCAGGCGGCGACCAGCCAGGCCCGCCACTGCGGCGGGGCCGGATCGATGGTGGGCAGCGCCCACGGCGCGAGTACCCGGGTCGCAATCCACCCCTTGCCAATGTCGATCAGCAGCACGCACAACGCAAACGATTTTCCCCGCGTGCGCAGGGCATTCGTGCCCCCGGGGTTGCCGCTGCCGAGGGTGCGGATATCCACGCCGCCGCGCAGGCGCCCGACAATGAGGCCGCCGACGATCGACCCGAGCAAATAACTGAGACCCGCCTTGAGGAGCAGCTCGCTCATGCAGGCAGGAAGACTTCGGCGATCATGCAGCGAACACTCCCGCCGCCGAGTCTCTCGATGGTGGGGATGGGAACGATGAGCACCTGGTCCGTGCAGGCGGAGAGTCTCGCGAAGTCCTGCGCGCGCAGCGCATGACGTGCGGATTCGGACATGACGAGCACGCCGCAGTCCCCCAGGGCTTCATCCCAGGTCGCAAGCTCCAGCATGTTGCCTGCGAAGCGCTCGATCTGATCATGCCCGATCTCGATGATTTCCCGGCCGTTCGCGCACAGACGCTCGAGCACGCGCGTCCGGTCTTTGCTCCCTATAGCTTCGCTACCCACGACCGCAAAGCGCGCCCCCACGCACATGAGGACGTTGGTGTGATAGGGCGGCACGCCCGCCCGATCGGTTGCCTCAAAGACGCACGGCTCGTATCCAAGCTCGCGCGACCATTCCTCGACCACGGCAGGGTGCGTACGCGGCGAGGCGCTTGCGTAGGCGACACGCCCGGTGTGATCCAGCACCAGACTGCCGGTCCCCTCGAGAAACCGGCCCTGTGCTTCGTGATGGGTGAGATCCAGAACACGCGAGACGTTGAAGCCGACCTGCTCCACGACCGCCTCGATCACTTCCGGCCGGCGCTCGCCCCGACGGCTCGCGGCCTGCATCGGATACAGCACCAGCGTGCCGTCCGAGTGAAAGCTCACCCAATTGTTGGGGAACACCGCATCGGGCTTCGGCGGGTTGGCGGTGTCCTCGACGGCACAGACGGTGACGCCCTCACTCTCGAGGGCCCGCGCGAGGCGGTCGAACTCCGCGAGCGCCTCCTCACGGGTGCTCGTGCCGGCACTAGCCCGCTCAGCTGGCCGCTGCATCTTGTTGGTCAGAGCGGTTTCCGCGTTATAGTCGAACGCCGCCGGCCTGATCATCAGCACGGCGCTCGCACATTGCTGCCGCGCCGCCTGCTGCTCCTGGTGAAGAGTACCGCCCAAGCTTTCGATCCCCATGCCGACTTCCGGATCCTGAGCCGTTCGCCGTCGTCGCCACGAACGGCTGGAACGGCCACCTGGGGATTCTCACATCCCGGAGCGGGAATCGCACGTCAGCCTGATGTTGAAGGCGGGTCCGGCCGAGCGGAAGTCTCGGGGAGTGACGGCTCAGTCGGCGATGAGCTCAGGTCCCGGTCGCGTCCAGGGCCTCCAGCAGCGGGTCACGGTCGCTGAGATTGAGCGGCGCGCCGGTCAAAAACCGGCGGCACTGCTCCTCGGGCGCCGGCTCGGCGAACAGATACCCCTGGGCATACGGGCAGCCGAGCTGGCGCAGCTTCTCGAGCTGCTGAAATCCCTCGATGCCCTCGGCGACGACCTGGATGTTGAGGTGGCGGGCCATCGCGATGATGGCCCCGACGATCGCCAGATCGCTCAGGTCCGTCACCAGGTCGCGCACGAAACTGCGGTCGATCTTCAGATAGTCCACGCGCCAGCGCTTGAGATAGGACAGGCTCGAGTAGCCCGTGCCGAAGTCATCGATTGCGATGCGCACGCCGAGCTCGCGCAACCGCGCCACGGCATCCTCATTGGACTCGCCGGTACGGCTCTCGCGCCGTTCGAACACGGCGGTCTCGGTGAGCTCGAGCTGCAACATCGCGGGGTCTACGCCGTACTGCTGCGTCAGCTTCGAGATCGTCGCCGGCAGATCGGAGCGCTGCAGCTGCACGGCCGAAATGTTGATCGCGATCGGGACCGGCGCACACTTTGCCTGACGCCACTGCACGATATGCTCCATCACGCGCTGCAGAACAAACTCGCCTATCGGCACAATCAGGCCCGCCTCCTCCGCGACCGCGACGAACCGACCGGGCGGCACGAATCCATGGTCCGGATGTCTCCAACGCAGCAGCGACTCCAGCGCGACCACCCGGTGTGACTGGATGTCGACGATCGGCTGATAATGCACATCGAGCTGGCGGGTCTGCAGCGCCGTGCGCAGGCTCGCTTCGATCGCTATACGCTCCTTCAGCCGTCGGTCCATGGCGGGGCTGAAGAGCTGGAAGTTATTTCTGCCGCGGTCCTTGGCCTCATACATCGCCGCGTCTGAATGTCTGAGCAGCTCACCCATGTTCGCGCCGTCGCGCGGACAGAGGCTCACCCCGATGCTGACGCTGGTCACGAGCGGCCGGCCATCCACGATCACCGGAGCGGAGAGCGCCTCGTTGATTCGGCCCGCCACCTCGTGTATCTGCTCGGCGCGCTTCGTGCTCTTCATCACCACGATGAACTCGTCGCCGCCCATGCGCACGACGATATCTTCCGGGCGCACGGTGGAGCGTATGCGTTGCGCCACAACCTTCAGCAGTTTGTCACCCGTCTCGTGGCCGCGGGAGTCGTTGATGTGCTTGAAGCGGTCCAGGTCGAGGAACAGCACCGCAAGCACCGAGTTGCTGCGCGTGGCGTCCTCGATTGCACCGGGAAGATACGCGGCCAGGAACAGGCGATTTGGCAAACCGGTCAACTGATCATGGTGCGCGAGGTGATCCAGGTGCTGTTGTTTCTCCAGCAGCTGCGCTTCAGCCTTGCGGCGCACCGTGATGTCGTGCGCGGTAAGCGCCACTACGTGCCGCTTGTCGAGCTCCAGACGATGCCCGCTGACTTCGACGTTGCGAAGCGTGCCGTCCTTGCACCGCTGCCGCGCCTCTATCGGCAGTTGCGGGCTGGGGTTGCGGAGTCTGCGCAGCAGTGCTTCGGGCTCGGCGCCGTCGTCCGAGAACAACTGAGACAGTGTCAGTCTGCGTAGCTCCTCGAGCGTGTAGCCGAGGTTCCTCTGCACAGCGGGGTTCGCATCAACAATTGTGAGGCTTTCGGCGTCGACCAGCAGCACCGCGTCGGGCGACTGCTCGAAGGCCGCCCTATGCGCATCGTCTGCGCTGCCGAGCCCTCTGCGGGATTGTGCGCGCAGCCACAGCAGCGCGAACGCCGTGCACAAGAGCACCAGCGCACCGATCCCGATTGTCAACTGGTTCACACTTTCCCCCGCCTGGGTCAGGCAAGTGTGGCGGATCGGACAATTGCGGGACCGTGCGCTGCGCACATTTCGTGCGTCCGCGCGTTGCAATCAACATAACGCCGAGCCGACTCGATACATTCGAGACACAGGTATCGGGACTTACGAATCGTCCTCGGCTTCAAATGTGACCTGACACTCACAGCCCCGCTCAATCGCACTGCCGACACCGGCCGCGATGACTGCGTTCTCACCGAAGGTGACTCCGCGCAGGGCGCGGTCGAACCGGAACTTGCGCAGTACCGGCAGTGGATCAGCGGAACGCTCCCCGGTGCGCTGATCGGTGGAGGGGATCGTGCACCGTGTGCTGGGCTTCACCAGACGCAGCGTGACCTCCCCGATGCGCAGGGAGTCGATGCGATCCTCAGCGAAAGCCGGCAGTCCAGTGAGTACGAGGTTCGGGCGGAAGCGCTCCATCGGGATGGGTTCCGGCATGCGCTCGTTCAGATTGGCGAGCGACGCCTCGTTGCACACAAGCAGGGGGAAGCCATCGGGGAACGCTACGGGCGCCGGCGTCATCCCGGCGTACTTTGGGTTTGCGACCCGCCCCATGAACGGAGCGACACGGACCAGACGGGCTGCCTGCCCGATGGCTTCGCTCACCCATTCGCCGGCTTCCTTGCCCTGATCGAGCGCTGTGCAGGCATGGTCCCAGACGCGCACCGGCACCTCCTCACCGAACGGCGCCAGCGGCACGCGCAGAGTTGACTGACCGGGTGCGGTGAGCGTGAGGGAGCTGTCAGCAATTTCGGTCACGATGCGCGCGAGCTGCGGATGGGTGCGCTGGGTGAGGAAAGTGCCGGTGGCATTGACGATCATCCAGTGCCGGTCCCATTCCAACCCCGTCGCGGTAACGCGCACACGCGAGCTCGGGATTCCGCGCGCGGACTTGAGCGGATAGACGAAGAGATCCAGGACAGTGGCCATTCGTGTTCCCGCACTTGCGTGCATCGCCGTCAAGTCTGCCATATGCTCGCCCCCCGGCATGACAATTCAGGGGCGGCGCATGCGATCGGACAGAGGCACGGTTGCCGCGGTGGCAGTCCTTTGGAGCGCGATCGCGTTCATCGGCTCAGCGGCACCTGAAGCACAGGCGCGCACCGAGAAACCGGCGCTGCACGGGCAGCACTGGATGGCTGTCACCGGTAAACCGTTGGCGGCAACTGCGGGCGCGATGATCTTCCAGAGGGGCGGCAATGCCGTGGACGCCGCCTGCGCCATGATTGCCGCAACTTCGACAATGTGGGACACGCTCTCCTGGGGCGGCGAGACGCAGGCCCTCGTTTACAACCCGAACACCGGCAAGGTGATCGGTATCAATGCCCTCGGCGTCGCGCCCACGGGCGCCACACCAGAGTTCTTTCACAAGCTCGGCATGAGATACCCGCCCGTGCAGGGGCCACTCGCCGCGGTCACACCCGGAACGCCGGGCGGGCTCATGATCATGCTCGCGGAGTTCGGAACGATGACCCTGGCGGAGGTCCTCGCGCCCGCGATCGAGATGGCGGACGGCTATCCCATAGAGGCGGAGCTGGTCAACACTATCGAGAAGTACAAGGAGAAACTCGCGCAATGGCCTGACTCGAAACGCCTCATGCTGGTGCACGCCGGCGAGGCTCACGAGGCCCCGCAGCCAGGCGAGATTTTCCGTCAGCCTGATCTGGCGGCAACACTGCGCAGGCTGGTGGAAGCGGAACGCCAGGCACTCGCCGCCGGCAACAACCGCAG
>WNFO01002311.1_pt1 | contig 15660 bp, 10 predicted proteins | sample 5400251 | NCBI WGS metagenome assembly WNFO01 (sample SAMN13153354, study PRJNA577476) | soil metagenome | isolation source: 100 cm saprolite under Madrone tree | place: USA:California | collected 2016-06-14 | reverse complement strand
TCAACACGGATTTCTCCATTACCAAGAACACGGCGATTGGCGAGAAACAGAACATCCAGTTCCGCACCGAGTTCTTCAATCTGTTCAACCACCCGCAATTCGCACTTCCGGCCACTAACGTAGGCAATCAGTCGCTTTACGGCAGCAATACCGCCCTGCTCGGCGTGATCACGGCTACCTCGGTGAATCCGCGCCTGATCCAGTTCGCGTTGCGGTACCAGTTCTGATGTTTTGAAAAAAACGCGGGCTAAAGCCCGCGACTACATCTGGGGACGATGTTGGTCCAATTGGGGACGATTTAATTTGGAACGATGTTCGTCCTTTAATGTAGTCGCGGGTTTTAGCCCGCGTTCATTTTTCAGAACCGGGGAAAATTCATCACCAGCATCGTCGGGTTCGAGAACGAAGATGATCGCGTCACGATCGGATGTGATGTTGCTGGGACTTCGGTGCGTCCCGTTGGTCGTCGGAAAATCGTATGCGGTCGATGTTCCTGCGACGTAGACGCGATCCGGACGATCCACCGCGATTGCTGTTCCAGTCTCATATGTTCCCAGGGAGTCCGGGAGGTTCTCAAATGTTTTCGTGCCGCTGAAGCGCACGTGATATCGGCTCACAGCGTCGGTATGGTTGACCGCGGTGATCTTCTCGACAAAAACATCAGAGGAGTCGGTTCCTGTCACATAGGCACTTCCATCCGCATCCACGGCAACCGCGTTGGGAACGCCTTGAAATGAGACCGCATAACGTGCCGTTCCGTCCGCGCTTTCTTCGTACAGGGTGTATTGAGGAGTATCGGAACCGATGGACTTGTATAAAAGGTATCTGGCTCCCGTAGGGTCCAGGAAGAAATCGATCAGCGATTTATCCGTCTGTATCCACGTGGATAATATTGCCGTCGCAGCAGCATTCAATTTCGTCACGAAGACGTTCGTCGATGAAGGCAAAGCAGCAGGGTAGCCTGGAAAGTTACTGGAGGTCGTGTTACCGGCGACATAGATCGCCCCGGCACTGTCTAATACCAACCGCAAGCCGATATCTTCTCCGTCGCCTCCGAGGAACATCGAAAAAATAACCGTCTTGAGGTCGGCGCTGATCTTGGTCACGTAAGCATTGGTCTTTCCGGAGAGCCCCGAACAATCGTTTTTTGTGGGGAAGTTTGGCGACGATGTACGGCCGGTAATGTATATGTTTCCTTCGTTGTCCAGTTTGACGTCTTCCGCCGTTTCGTCGCCCGAGCCGCCCCAAAGAGTCGCAAACACAAGCTTACCTGCTGGATCCAACTTGGCAATCACGGCGTCCACTCCGCCGCCGGGCGCGCTTTGAATCGGATTGAGCGTGGGAAACTGAGGATGGCCGTTCCCGTAGGTTTGTGCGAGTCCGGCGACGTATGCATTTCTGCTGGAATCGACCGCAATGGCTCTTCCTGCTTCGCTTGTAATGTAAGTTCCAAGGCTGGTGAAGTAGCCTGGACTTCCGTCGCGGGCCAGCTTCATGATCCAGAAAGATCCGCCAGTCTCGTCATTGGCGCGATATACATCGAAAACCACGTAAATGTTTCCCGCATCATCAACGGCGATGTCGGTTGCGGTCTCCCGACCGCTGCCGCCCGCATATGTCGAATACGTCATCTTTGGATCGATGACCAGCGGAATGGACTTGTCATAGTCCCTGACCTCGATTCCGATTCTGCCGCCCCGTTTTACGAATCGCCCTTCGACCGCCGAATGGCGTCCATCATGGTCCTGATAAATGTGCGGCGTGTGCAGTTGCAAATCGCCGCTCTCGGTTTGAATCAGAAGATTGCCTGAATCGGTAATCTTCAAACTCTTCTGGCCACTGAAATCAAGCCCTATGGGCGCTATGTCGGCGCCCGGAGCCGCGACGAAATCGAATTCCATAACAGATCCTTCGCTTCGGAACGCGACATCGATTTTTGGATAAACGTTTCGATAAAGGACACGGCGGTAGTTCCTGATATCTGTGAACCAGTTTTCGCGGCTGCCGCCATAGTAGTTGGTTCGCTCCGCCAACTCTTCCATCGGTTCGATTGCCGCTGCGGGCCTGCCTCCCGCAAATTGCATCCGGACCGATTCCCGTCCGACATGGATCACAACTTCATTTTGGTTGAGGTCGGCTGTGTAGTTTCCGCCTCGAGCGATGTACTTGACGCAGGCAGCGGCCTGTCCCTGATTGGCTTCGAACCGAAACGGCATGGAATAGCTCTGGGCCCAGGCCGGCAGCGTATTCAGAAGAAGCAATAAAAAGAAGATGAATCTGCCCATGCAAACGCTAAGAGCACGAGACCGCCCGAATACTCTTTCATTGGATTATCGAGACTTAACCCCACGTTTGATGGAACGACGATTCCCCTGTGGTAGGAAATGGGGTCGAACGCGGGCTAAAGCCCGCGACTACATTTGCGATCAATGTTCGGCCCCAATGTAGTCGCGGGCTTTAGCCCGCGTTCGACCCTATTTTCCGGCGACGTGAATTCTTTGCTGTAGTCACTTCTCCGACGAATCATCACGCCTGTAGGTGGCGCCCATCTCGATGGTGTGAGCAACCAGGCAGGAAAAGGAATAAAGTATTCCCCTCCTGTTCCGAGGGCGTTGCAAAACCATTGAATCGAGAGTCCGGCTCTTACTGTAGCGGCGCTCTATGAGCGCCGGTTTTTCCTGGAATCAACGAAATACCGGCGGTCATAGACCGCCGCTACAGTAGACGGAACGGCTCTTCAACCGGTTTTGCAACTTCCCTATTCGAACAGAGGGGGGATCGATGAACGACATCGTAAAGTGTCTGATAACAGGCCTGGCAATTTGCGCTCTCACGTGCGCTGTTGTCTTCGCGCAAACCGCGTCGACAGCTCAGATCACGGGCACAGTCACGGATCAAAGTGGCGCGGTCCTGCCCGGAGCCGAAGTCACCGCAACGCAAACCGATACCGGCATCAGCCGGAATGCGCTCAGCAATGAGACCGGAACCTACGTCCTTCCGAATCTCCCGGTAGGTCCTTATCGCCTGGAAGTGTCGTTGCCGGGATTCCGCAGTTATGTGCGAACCGGCATTGTGTTGCAGGTCAACAGCAACCCCGTGATCAACGTGACGCTGCAGGTGGGGCAGGTGTCGGAGACAGTCGAAGTCCAGGCAAATGCAGCGCTGGTTGAGACGCGCAGCACGGGCGTGGGCACTGTTATCGAGAACCAGCGGATACTCGAGCTCCCGCTTAACGGTCGCCAGGCGACCGACCTCATCTTTCGTGCCGGGGCTGCCGTTCAAACCAGCCAGTCGCCGGCCTGGGCGATGAAAACCGGCGTGAACATCTCCGTGGCGGGCGGCCAGGGTTATGGCGTGGCATACGCGCTGGATGGGGCGTCGCACAGCAACTTTTATGATGCGACGGGAATGCCGCTGCCGTTTCCGGATGCGCTACAGGAGTTCAAGGTGGCGACGAGCACGCAGGATGCGCAGCAAGGCGTCCACTCCGGCGCGGCAGTCAACGGCGTGACGAAATCGGGAACAAACGAGTTTCATGGCGACTTGTTTGAGTTCGTGCGCAACGGCAAGTTCAACGCCCGGAATTTCTTCGCGACGAAAAGGGATTCTCTGAAGCGCAACCAGTTCGGCGGCACCATTGGCGGACCCATTAAGAAGGATAAGGTGTTCTTTTTCGCGGGCTACCAGGGCACAACCATCCGGCAGGACCCGAGTGACAACACCACATTCGTTCCAAGTGCCGCGATGTTGGCCGGCGACTTCACGACCTTCGCCTCTTCAGCGTGCCAGACCAGCAACATCGCCCTGCGTGCTCCTTTCGTGAACAATCGAGTTTTGCCGGCGCAGTTCAGCCCGGCAGCCCTCAAGATCGCGGCACAGTATCCTCAGACGTCGGATCCGTGCGGGAAACTCATATGGGGCGCGAGGGCCATAGAGAACCAGGGTCAGTACGTGGGCAGAATCGACTACCAGATGAACGCAAAGCAGAGCGTCTTTGGAAGATATGTGGGAACGTCCATCGCTACGACGGCACCGTATTCATTGCAGAAGAACGTGCTGACGACCAACGTCTACGGCCAGGATGATCTCGCCACCTCGATAACGCTTGGCCACACCTATCTCATCACTTCGAACACGATTAATTCTTTTCGTGCATCGATGAACCGTATTGCGGGCAATCATCCGGGTGCTTCCTTCTTCGGTCCATCCGATGTGGGAATCAATGCCTTCAGCTACATTCCTCACTACATGAATATCGCGATTACCGGCGGTCCCACGATCGGAGGCGGCACGTCCGCCGATCTCTACATTTTTGTCACCATGCTGCAGGCCAACGACGATGTGAGCATCATTCGGGGAGCGCACCAGATCGCGTTCGGAGGACACATCGCGCATTCGCTGGTTGACGGATTAGCGAACGTCCGCTCCGTCGGTAACTATACTTTCAACGGCCAGACAACTGGCCTGGCCTGGGCTGACTTTCTGACCGGGAACATGTCGCAGCTTCGACAATCCGCTCCCAATGGCCTGATCGAGAGCCACTGGTTGACGGGATTTTACGCGCAAGACACCTGGAAGGCCACGAAGCGACTCACCCTTAACTATGGTCTGCGGTGGGAGCCCTTCTTTCCAATGCAGGTGAAAGACGGGAAGATTTACAACTTCAGCCTCGACCGTTTCAACCAGGGCGTCGTGAGCACCGTGTACAAAACTGCCCCTCCGGGGTTCTACTATCCCGGCGATCCCGGCTTTAATGGAAAGGCGAGTCTCGAAAAACACTGGTGGAATTTACAGCCGCGCTTCGGGCTCGCGTGGGATTTGACCGGGGACGGACGTACCGCCATTCGGGCCGGCGCCGGAATCGCCTACGATTTCGTCAACGAGCAGCTTCATCACAACACCACGAACGTGGCGCCGTTTTCCGGTGACACGATTCTGCCAGGATCTATCAGTCTCGACAATCCGTGGCAAAACTTCCCCGGCGGCAATCCGTTTCCATATTCTCCGAATCCGGCTACGGCAAAGTTCACGGCTGCTGGCGCGTACATGCCTCTGCGGCCCGATCTCAAGACGACAGAGGTCTACAACTGGAATCTTGGTGTCCAGAGGCAATTCACGACGAACTTGTTTGCATCCGCGAGCTATGTCGGCAATAACGCGATTCACATGTTGACTGCGGTTGAGCTCAATCCGGCACTATTCCTTGGATTGAGCTCGTGTACGCTCAACACAGCCACCGGCTCCGTCTCCTATCCCGTTTGTTCCACAACCGGCAACACGAACCAGCGCCGGCTGCTGAATCTGCAGAGTCCGGTGGCGGCCCAGAACATCTCATTCCTGACGCAATATGACGATGGCGCTACGCAGAGCTACCATGGTCTTCTCCTGAACACCACTTTGAGAGCCGGCCGGAACGTGAACATCAGTGGGAACTACACCTGGTCCCATTGCATCGGTGATGCTACGGGCGGAAATGGAGTTCCCAATCCCGGTTCGAACTACGTGCACATGGACAACCGCAGGTTGGATCGCGGCAGTTGCACAGGGGACCGGCGGCATATCTTCAACCTGACTCCGGTGGTTCAGACCCCCACGTTTGCCAACCCGGTACTGCGCCGCCTCGGCACAGGGTGGACCATTTCGACGATTTACAGATATCAGACCGGACAGCCGCTTACGGTTGTGTCCGGCCTCGATCAGGCGTTGTCCGGCGTCACCAACCAACGCGCGAATCAAGTGTCTGCGGATGTGTACGCGCCGAACAGAGGGACAGCGTGCGTGAATGTCGCTCCCTGCCTGAGCTGGTTGAATCCCGCTGCATTCGCACAACCGGCTCTGGGTACACTTGGTAATCTTGGTGTGGGAACCGTCCTGGCTCCCGCATTCTGGCAGTTCGATATTGCATTATCGCGATCGTTTGCGGTGAGCGAGCGCCAGAGGCTGGAGGTGCGGGCAGAGGCGTTCAATATCCTGAATGGCGTCCGGTCCATGTTGACGACGGCTCCGAACGTGAATACAGTCACTTTGGCGAGTTCGAGCACATTCGGCCGGATCCTCAGCGCTCAGGATCCACGCATCTTGCAGTTTGCGTTGAAGTACGTTTTCTAATAAAGGGGATAGCCGCGAATTACGCAGATTACGCGAATGGGCGCATCCAAAAGGTTCCTTGATGCGCCCATTCGCGTAATCTGCGTAATTCGCGGCTATTTCCCGTTTGTGCCTTTGTGTCTTTGTGGTTATAACGGATTGTCCGGCATGATCATCGTTCGCCACATGTGGGCTACCGGACTGTTGTCATTGCCGAGACCTTCCTTCGGATCTTTGAAGTTCCGGCCGATGATATCGATAAACGGATCGAGAGTAACTACGACACCCGGCTCGAACGCATAGAGGTCGTTTACCGTTACCAGGCGCGGCTCCATGTACCATTTATGTTTGAGGAGCATTTTGTAGTCCGCCTGGATATGCGGAGACGGCACGTAGTCCTCGCCGAACAGATTCCGATACAGGTCGGGGTATTCGTATCCCGCCTCTTTGTCCTCGTAAAAACGCAGCGCCTGATGATAGCGGATCGCGAAGGCAACCTTTTCCGAAACGTAAGGCGCGTACATCTGGGCACCCCAATACCCGTGATCGGTCTTGATCAGGGCATGGACTGTATCGTGAAGCAGGCAAGCCATAATGATCTCTTCGGTCATACCCGTCTTCATGGCTCGATTCGCGCTCTGAAGCACATGATTGGAGGTCTGCCCAAACCGATTCTTGAAGAAATCAAGAAAGGTCGGCTTTGCCGGCATGGGATCGAGCTTCCTTACTTTTGCGTTCGGTTGTGTCGTCAGAAAAAGATTCCCAACCCCTCTGCGATAACTGCGAGTTTCAATCTGCGCCTGGATATCAGCGGCCTTCGGAAACCTCTTCGCTGCCTGCGTATTGAGCTCCTGCATCATGTAAGCCTCGAGCGCTTCGGCGCGCGCTTCGTGGCTCATCAGCTTCACTGCGGCGGCTCCGCCCAGGGCGGCGATGAAATGTCTTCGATCGATTTCCATGAACCCTCCTCATTTGGCCTGGGGGTAATTCGGGGACAGACGCATAAATCACCTAATTACGTTAAATGATCGTTGATTGTAATTAGGTGATTTATGCGTCTGTCCCCGAATTACCCCAGTTCAGATTTTAATCCGCCGAATCTGCGTAATCTGCGGCTAAAATTGCCTCCATGAATCTACAAAATTCGACTGCATTAGTCACCGGTGGAAGCAGTGGAATCGGCTTCGCCATTGCCCGGATGTTGATCCAGAACGGAGCGCGGGTGGCCATCACCGGCCGCGATGAGCGCAGGTTGAAGGAAGCGGCTGATAACCTGAAAGCACATCCTATTCGGGCGGATGTCAGCAGTGAGTCCGATGTAAAGCGGACGCTTGACGAAGTCCTGAAAGCGTTCGGTCATCTCGACATCCTGGTGAACAATGCCGGCGTCGGGGTATTCAAGAATCTCGTCGACATGGACCGCGCCGGTTTCGAGGCGGTCTTTGCGACCAACGTCACCGGAGCGATGCTTATGGGACGCGAGGCGGCGAAGCACTTCATCCTGAGAAAAAGCGGCAACATCGTCAATATCTCTTCTACAGCGAGTCTGCGCGGCGCACCGGGCGGCACCGCCTACTATGCAAGCAAGTTCGCGCTTCGTGGCATGACTGAATGCTGGCGAGGCGAACTCCGCCAGCACAATATCCGCGTTTTCCTCGTCAACCCCAGCGAAGTCCTTACCAACTTCGGAGCGGCCGCCGGCTACGAGCAGAAGCCGAATCCGACGAAACTCCGCGGCGAAGAGATCGCTCACGCTGTGAAGGCGGTGCTGGAGATGGATGATCGCGGTTTCACGCCCGAAATTACGGTTTTCGCGACAAACCCCAAGGACTGACGCTTTGAACGCGGGCTAGAGCCCGCGTTCTTCATTTTTTCGTGAACACCTTAAGGTCGATCGCATCCGCCATGGCCTTATAGCCCACATCCCCGGGATGCAAATGATCCCCCGAGTCGTAGTCGGTGCGGAACTGTTTGGGATTCTTCGAATCGCGCGTAACCGCATCGAAATCGATAACCGCGTCAAACGCGCCACTCGTTCGGATCCACTGATTAACCGCCTCTCGAATCGCATCGCCCCTTTCGCTGGCGTATCCAGCGCCGGTATAGGGCGTTAGCGTGCAGCCGATCACCTTCAAGCCGCGCGTGTGCGCCCGCTCGATCATCTGGCGGAGGGCCCCGATCAGATCGTCGGGGGTGACAGCGTTGGCGGGGTTGGCATTCGGGCCCGCGCCCAGTCCGATGTCGTTGATACCCTCGAGGATCATCACCCATTTCACGCCGGCCTGGCTCAGGACATCGCGATCGAAACGGGCCAGAGCGTTCGGGCCCGCGCCGTCGCGCAGCAATCGGTTGCCGGAAATCCCATGATTGATGATCGCGATGTTTGCCGTATCCTTGCTGGCCAGCAGCCTCTGCGCCAGCATGCTTGGCCAGCTTCGATTCATCTCGGGAGTCGAACGCGCGCCATCCGTGATGGAATCGCCGAACGCCACGATTGTTCCAGCGTCAGCCGGTGCCAGGACGTCGAGACTCGAGATCCAATACCAGTTTTGTGACGTAATCGGCTCCGAGATCATCGGCTGTCCGGTCATGTCTCCTTCCTTGGAGATATACGCAGTGCGCAGGGCCGTGGCGTGTATCGTAGCGGGACCGGTGTCATTGGAAAAATACAGGCTGATCGCCACGTCGCTCAGCGGCGGCAGATTCAGGTCCACGGGATCACTGATGGCCAGTGCTCCCTGCGGGATCGTAAAGGAGGGTTTTCCGCCGAAGGAAAGAGCTCGATCGGTGCCTTCCACGATGCCCGAGTCTTTGCTGCGTAATGCGATGTGAGCCGATCCCACGATTACCGGCGCCGTGCCGAATGCGTTTGAAAGCTGCAATCGAGCGCGGCGTCCGCCGATGCTCGTTCGTACAACCAAGCGGACTGTTTGATTACGGAAACTATTCACCGCCGGCGGCGGCGCATTCGGCGGGGGCTGTTGTGCCGGTATCGCGCGAAGCAGTGGAGAAGCGGCCCACGTGGCGACCCAATGGTCCTGCCGGTTCTGAGCTCCTGCGAACGGAGTCAGTAGAACAACGATAAAGAAAACCGCGGAAGCAATTCTCTTGGGCACATATCCTCCTGGTGTGAACGCGGGCTAAAGCCCGCGACTACATTCGGGAACGACGTTGGTTCCCAATCATAACATTCCCGATAATCATGGCGCCGCCAATGTAGTCGCGGGCTTTAGCCCGCGTTTATTACCCCGGCCGGCGCATTTCGTACTCGCGCGGCGGTTCGGCGCCGAGCAGGTAACGCACGAAATAATCCCATCGGCGGCGCACCATGTATGAGTCGTTGCCGAAGCCATGGTTCCGGTTCGGCAACAGAAGCAGATCAAAGTCCTTGTTCGCCTTGATGAGCTCACTGACGACGAGCAGCGTGTTATCCGGAGGAACGTTGTCGTCCATCGTGCCATGCGCGAGCAGGAGCTTGCCCTTGAGATTCTTCGCGAAATTCTGGTTCGCCTGATTGTCGTAGTTCGTCTCGCCATCGGTTGTGCGCCGGAGCAGTCCCTGCCATTTCTCGCCCCAATCATCTTCATAATTGCGGTTGTCGTGGTTTCCGGCTTCGGAGATGCCCACCTTGAAGAAATCCGGATACCGGAACATCGCATCGGCAGCCGCGTAGCCGCCGCCGGAGTGTCCATAAATTCCGGCGCGGTCTATATCGATCCACGGGTATTGCTGGGCGAGTTGTTTCATTCCGGTTACCTGGTCCGGCAGCGTGTTGTCGCCCATGTCTCCGAAGTAGGCGTCATGAAACTTCTTGGAGCGCCAGGGCGTACCCATTCCATCGATCTCGACGACAATGAAACCCAACTCTGCGAGGGCCTGCGTATCGCCGCGTGAGGCCGAAAAATTCCGGCTTCCTACGCTTCCGGTCTGCGGACCTGGATAAATGTGATTAACAATCGGATACTTCCTGCCGGGATCGAAATTGGTCGGCCGGTACATCAGTCCATAGATGTCGGTCACGCCATCACGCGCCTTCACAGTGAAAGGCATCGGCGGTTTCCAACCTGCCGCGACCAGACGCGAGACGTCGGCCTTTTCCAGCGTGCTGACGAGTTTTCCATCGGCATCGCGCACTATGGCTACCGGAGGAGTATCGGGCTTTGAGTAGCTGTCGACAAAGAAATGTCCGCCGGGTGACAGCGTGACATTGTGCGCAGTGTCCTCGGGAGTGAGCAGCGTGAGATTCTTTCCGTCCAGGCCGATTCTATAGAAGTGAATGAAATAAGGATCGCGTCCCTTCTCTTTGCCGACCCCGAGGAAGTAGACCAGCCGATTCTTCTCATCCACTCTCAGCAGTTGACTGACGTTGCCTTCGCCGGAGGTGATTTGATTCTTCAGGGTCCCGGTCTTCAGATCGTAGAGGTAGAGTTGTCCCCAGTTGTCGCGTTCGGAAAACCAGATCACCTCGTTGGAGGCGGGCAGGAAATACCAATTGGCATGATCGTTGCCGCCTTCGAAGTACGTTGCCACCTTTTCCTCGAGAACGTCCCGAACCTTGCCCGACGTGGCGTCGGCCAATCGGAGCTGCGCGCGTTTGTGGTCGCGGGAACTGGAAATAAATGCGAGCTGCGTGCCGTCCGCACTCCACTGCACGTCCGCCCATTTGTTGTCCTCGCAGGTGACGTGATCGCAAAGCGAGGACCGGTGCGGGTCCGGGGGCATTTGCAGACGGGTGACGCGTGCCGAGTCCACGTCGATGATGACGCGCTCGATCATAAAGATCTTTTCATCGCCCACAAGCGGGTACTTCCATGCTTCCAGCTTCGGATGCCCGACCGTGGTGTTCACAAGGTACATTTCGCCAACGCCGCGGCTGTCATGCTGAAATGTCGCGATCTTCTTCGAGTCCGGCGACCACAGCAGAACGGGCCGATCGCTTTTGATCCAGCCCGCGTTGTCCGTCGCATATCCGAAGTCCTTCACGCCGTCTTTCGTGAGTTGCTTCTCCTTGCCCGACGCGGTATCGCGAACCCAGAGGTTGTAATTGCGAATGAAAGCCGTCAGCTTTCCGTCCGGCGAGGTTGTGCCTGGAGCCTCGGTCTTGCGTTCGGCGCCCGTGCACTTGTCGGCCTCGAGGTCACACGTCCAGCGGCGATTGGCGATGTTGAAGGAGATCGTTCGCCCACTTGATGCGAAGTCGAATTGCTGGAACGGGAGGCGGTATGCCGTGTACGCCGTGCCCGACGCTGCGGACAAAGCGGCAGCCACTTTTGCGTGATCGAAGGCTGGATTGCGCGTTCCGCGGGCGGGATCGATCAGCACAAACTCATTTCCGTTTTCCGTCGCCACCCGGTACCAGAAACGCTCATCCGGCAGCCATGTCGGCCGGACACCCGCATGCAGCACCAGCGGATTCGTGTTATACCCCATGAATTTCTCGGCACGGGAATAGTCATCCGTAGTCAAAGCTCGAGTCTGCGCGAAGCAGGGCATAACGGTGACGAGGCAGGCCAGCACTATGGAAAGTTTTCGCAGCATTCCGATCCTCCGTAAGAACTTCCTCGATTATCCCTTTATTTGCTTTGGCGAGGCCACTCTTCGATAATCGGTTTCAGGGGCAAATATGCGAAAGATCATCGTTTTTGCCGGATTCATCGTCCTCGCCGGTTGCAGCCGCCAACAGCCGTCGTCAACTCCCACCGAGCAGCAACCCAAATCCGCAATGGCCGGAGTGACCAAGATGGCGCAGCTGGCCACGGATCCGTTCGCTCAGATGTCGTTTTCATTTGAAGGCAATCCCTCACCCGCGGAAATTCAAGCGCGAGTGGACAAGGCACTCCCGATGTACGGACTGGAGGTCAACAACGACAATCGCAGCCTTGCCGGCCGAACGCTCGTCGCGCTTCGAAAGCAGTACGGACACAGCGAGATGGACATTCTCAACAAGATGATCAGCACACCCGCCAATGGAGCAAAGTTCGAAGAAGCCGCCGACCGAATCGCCGCAGGGATGAACCAGTAAGCCTCAGGCGAGGGTATTCCCCTCCTGGGACAGGAGGGGTGGCCGGGGTGGTCAGTTCGGCGAAACGTAGGCGCGCCGGTCTGACCACCCCGTCGTCCGCTTCGGTCGATTCGCATCTTTTTCTTAATGGCGCAGGAGCGAAAGTCGTTTTAGAAAAAGATTATTAGCCGCGGATTACGCGAATTACGCGGATGGGCGCGCAGTGTCCTTGTACGACCGACATACACAGTTTTGGCGCGCCCATCCGCGTAATTCGCGTAATCCGCGGCTAATTGTAAAATTACGGGCGAGATGGTCCACAAGAAAGTTCTGGTAGTCGGGGGAATGGGGCATTTCGGAAATCTCCTCGTGGAAGACCTGTGCCGGCATACGGAGTGCGACTTGTTCGTGCCGAGCAGGAGCGTGGTGGATCTCCGGGATATCCGTTCTGTTGATAGCGCGTTGTCGGAGATCTTCGTTGCCATATGCGCTGCGGGACCTTTCCAGACGCTACCGGTGACTCTCGCCGAGTTGTGTCTTCGTCGTGGCGTTCATTACATCGATCTCGCCGACGATAGAGACTTCGTTAAGAAGGTCCATGCTCTGGTTCCTGGCGACGGCAGGGATCTCCCCGCTATTTGTTCCGGCTGGTCCACGGTGTCGGCCTTTTCGGGTGCACTGGCGCGGATTGGCACCGCAGGATTGGATAAGGTGGACGCGATTTACATTCATATGGCTCCCGGGAATCGCCTTTCCCAGGGAGCAGGTACCATCGCGTCCTTTCTTCATTCGGTGGGTCAACAGTTCAGTCTCTGCCGAGACGGCGACTGGCACACGGTGCGAGGTTGGTCGGAACCGCGCCGGTTTTCCTTTCCGGCGCCGGTCGGTGGCCGTACGGGATATCTCGTCGACGTGCCCGATCATGAATTGTTCCCGGCGCTCTTTAACGCACGACGAGTCGAGTTCCGGACTGCATCGGAACTGGGCGGGCTGAATGCCTCCGTTTCAGTCCTTGGCTGGCTGGTGTGGAAGGGACTGGTGCGCAGCTGGCCTTCCTGGAGCGGGACGTTTCGGCGTCTTGCCGGACTATTCGGCTTTCTCGGTCATGACTGGGGTGCAGTCGGAGTGGAAGTTGTCGGCTCGATTGGCGGCCGCACGATGACTCGACGTGTTTCGGTTGTCGCGAATTCCGGCGGTCAGCGCATTGCCGTCATGCCGGCATGCATCATGACAGCGCGACTGTTGTCAGGCTCAAAATATCATGGGTTAGTCTCACCGGCGGATTGGATTACGCAGGAAGAATTGCGTGTAGAGTGTGAAAAGCGAGGATTCAGACTTATCGTGGAGGATTAGAATCGTGCCTGAACGCAACTGTAGCGGCGCTCTATGAGCGCCGGTTTTTCCTGGAATGAACAAAATACCGGCGGTCATAGACCGCCGCTACAGTGAACATGACTCGTCTTCAAAGAGCAGCAACCATCGCATTCGTTCTTCATCTCGTGGCGGGTGCGGCCATGGCAGTCGTGCTGCGTCAGGGACTCGAGACGAATCCCGATCTTCAAAAGAGGTTGAGTTTCCTCGTGAACCACCGCGCGCTCTGGACTCTCGGCTGGCTCACATGGACGGCTGCCGCGATCGCCATTCTGTATTTCTACATGGTCTTCGCTTCCACGCACCACACCGGGAACCTTGTGGTCTTCCTTACTGCCGCCGCCATTGCGCCGGATCTCGCCGCGCAGGCAATAGAGATCGGTGTATTGCCTGACCTCACGCAACATGCGGACTGGTTCATACTCCTCCATCGGACCGCCGTCCTGATGAGCGGTTATGTCGCGAACGGTCTCTACAGTTTCTCGGCCCTGATTCTGGCCTGGTCCACACGCCAGGCATATCCGGTCTGGGTCTGGCTCAGCGGCGTGGCTGTGGGATGCTTCGGCTTCATGCTCTCGGCAGCCGCACTGGTGAATTCGACGGCCGGGATGTTCTGGAGCAACGTTGTGCTCGTCCCCAGCATCCTTTTTTGGCTGGCCGGTGTTGCGCTCCGGGAACCCCGCTCGTGAAGAAGCGCTTGCCTCGCACCGTGATCGCTCTCGGCTTCGCCAGTTTTTTCACGGATTTTTCGAGCGAGATGATTTATCCGCTGCTGCCGGTATTCCTGACCACTGTGCTGGGCGCGGGAGCGATCAGCCTCGGCATCATCGAAGGCGTGGCGGAATCGACGGCCTCATTATTCAAAGTAGTTTCCGGCATCTGGACCGACCGGGCGCGCCGCCGAATGCCATTCATCCTGGCCGGCTACGGTCTGGCTGGACTTGTTCGGCCGTTGATTGGCCTCGCCGGGAGCTGGCACACCGTTCTCGGCCTGAGGTTCACGGACCGTATCGGCAAAGGCCTGCGTACTTCGCCTCGCGATGCCCTGGTGGCCGACGTGACGGATCCGCCACAACGAGGCGCCGCATTCGGATTCCATCGATCCATGGATCACGGCGGCGCTGTGGTCGGGCCGCTTGTTGCCGCCGCGCTGCTGCACTTCAACATGTCGTTCCGGCAGGTCTTTCTGCTCGCTGTTGTTCCAGCCGCCGTGGTGATGATCGTTCTGCTGCGTGGCGTCCGGGAACCGGCGGTTCCGAGGAATGTAGTCGCGGGCTTCAGCCCGCGTTCCACGTTCGGACATTGGCACGAACTCGGACGGGATTTCAGGCTGCTTCTGCTTGCGGTATTCATCTTTACGCTGGGCAATTCAACAGACGCATTCCTTCTCCTGCGATTGTCGGATGGAGGAGTACCGGCCACATGGACAGCAGTCCTGTGGTCTTTTCACCATGTGGTAAAGATGCTGGCCACATACTTCGGTGGAAGACTCGCTGATGTCGCCGGCTGCCGAGTCATGATCTTCGGCGGCTGGTTATTCTATGCGTTGATTTACGTGCTATTCGCGTCGGTGGATTCGGTGGCGGTGCTGATTGGAGTCTTTCTCGCCTACGGGATCTACTTCGGCTTGACGGAACCCGCGGAGAGAGCGTGGATCGCCCAACTCGTGCCCACCCATCTGCGAGGCACAGCCTTCGGCTATTACAACAGTGCCGTGGGGATTGGCGCGTTGCCTGCAAGCATCTTGTTCGGCGCCCTCTGGAATGCCTTTGGAGTCCATGTGGCATTCGCAGTGGGCGCCGCATTCGCTATCGTGGCGTCCGCGTTGTTGCTGCGAAAAATGGCGTCGTAGCACAAGAATTAGCCGCGAATTACGCCGATTAGGGGAATGGGGCGCATCAAGAATTATTTTTGCGCCCCATTCGCGTAATCGGCGTAATTCGCGGCTAGTTCTCTTCGTCTAAAACGTGTACCTCAGGGCAACAATGATCCGGCGGTTTCCGCCGTCGGTTCCCCACTGGTTGAGGAAATTCGACGAGTTTACGCGCCCCTCGGGAATCCCGCAATTGCGCGTATTCGTAGCGTTATACATTTCAACGCGGAACTGAATGTTCTGGCTCTCCTTGATCCGAGTGTTCTTGATGAATCCGAAGTCCACGTTGCCGATGCCATCGGCCCGGAGCGTGTTGCGACCGACGTTC
>WNFO01002307.1_pt1 | contig 15671 bp, 11 predicted proteins | sample 5400251 | NCBI WGS metagenome assembly WNFO01 (sample SAMN13153354, study PRJNA577476) | soil metagenome | isolation source: 100 cm saprolite under Madrone tree | place: USA:California | collected 2016-06-14 | reverse complement strand
TCCTCGGCACAGGCGGCGGCCGCCCATGCCGAGGATCTCCGTTCAACCTAGTGAGGCCACGTCCACTGATCGACTTCGGGCTTGTCGACTCCGTATTCGTAGGCGTAGTTCTGGCAGTCGATCTGCATGTTGCGCAGCTTCTCCTTGACGTGCGCGCCGGCGACCCGCAAGCGCTCCACCCGATCGATGACGTCGATCGCGAGGCTGAACCGGTCGATCTGGTTACGAATGGCCAGATCGAGCGGCGTGTTGATGTTGCCCTTCTCTTTGTAGCCGCGTACGTGCAGGTTCTTGTGATTGGTGCGCCGGTAGGCCAGCCGATGGATCAGCCAGGGATACCCGTGGAAGTTGAAGATGATCGGCTTGTCCACGGTGAAGAGGCTGTCGAAGTCCCGGTCCGACAAGCCGTGTGGGTGCTCGCTGGACGGCGTGAGCTTCAACAGGTCGACGACGTTGATGAAGCGAATCTTGAGGTCGGGGAAGCTGTCCCGCAGCATCACGACCGCCGCGAGCGCCTCTTTGGTCGGGATGTCGCCGGCGCTGGCCATCACGACGTCCGGCTCCGAGCCCTGATCGTTGCTCGCCTGAGACCAGATGCTGAGACCCTTGGTGCAGTGTTCGATGGCCTGCTCCATGGTCAGATATTGCAGGTGCTTCTGCTTGTCCGAGACGATCACGTTAATGTAGTTGGTGCTCTTCAGGCAGTGATTGGCCACGCTGAGCAGACAATTCGCATCAGGAGGGAGGTACACGCGGCACACGTCGGGGCTCTTGTTCAACACCAGGTCGATGAACCCTGGATCCTGATGCGTGAAGCCGTTGTGGTCCTGGCGCCACACCGTGGAGGTGATGAGCAGATTGAGCGACGACACCGGCGCACGCCAGGACAGCTCGCGGGCAATGGCCAGCCACTTGGCGTGCTGGTTGAACATCGAGTCGATGACGTGAGCGAAGGCCTCGTACGTCGAGAAGAAGCCGTGCCGGCCGCTGAGCAGATAGCCTTCGTACCAGCCTTCGAGCGTGTGCTCGGAGAGCATCTCCAGCACGCGGCCGTCCGGCGACAGCTCTCCGCCGTCGGCGTCCTCCGGCAGGTAGTCGGCGAGCCACAGCTTCTTGCTCGCTTCGTAGACCGCATCGAGCTTGTTGGACGCGGTCTCGTCGGGGCCGAAGACGCGGAAGTTCGTCATGTTCTGGCGCATGATGTCGCGCAGGAAGCGACCCAGCGGCCGCGTGTTCTCGGCTGAGGCCTGACCGGGCTTGTCGACCTTGATGGCGTAGGCCCGGAAGTCCGGCATGCGCAGCGCCTTTCGCACCAGCCCTCCATTGGCGCGAGGGTTGGCACTCATCCGTCGCGTCCCCTTGGGCGCAAGGGCCCGGAGCTCGGAGATCAGCCGCCCCTTCGCGTCGAACAACTCCTCCGGTCGATAGCTGCGCAGCCAGGCTTCGAGCTGCGTGAGGTGCGCCGGATTCTCGAGCACACCCGCGAGCGGCACCTGGTGAGCGCGCCAGAAGCCCTCCACTTTGTGACCATCCACATCCTTCGGGCCCGTCCAGCCCTTGGGAGTGCGCAGCACGATCATCGGCCAGTGGGCGCGGCGGGCCGTGCCGTTTGCGCGCGCCTCTTCCTGGATCCGCCGGATCTCGAGCACGCAATCCTCCAGGGTGGCGGCCATCGTCTGGTGCATGCGCTCGGGATCGTCGCCCTCGACGAAGTAGGGCGTCCAGCCATAGCCTCTGAACAGATCTCCCAGCTCCTCCCGGGGAATGCGCGCGAGCAGCGTCGGGTTGTTGATCTTGTAGCCGTTGAGATGCAGGATCGGCAGGACGGCGCCGTCCCGGATGGGATTCAGGAACTTGTTCGAGTGCCACGACGTCGCGAGCGGTCCCGTCTCCGATTCGCCATCGCCCACCGCCACCGCGACCAGCAGGCCGGGATTGTCGAACGCGGCGCCGAAGGCGTGCGAGATGCTGTAGCCGAGCTCCCCGCCTTCGTGGATGGAGCCGGGAGTCTCGGGCGTGCAGTGGCTGCCGATGCCGCCCGGGAACGAGAACTCCTTGAAGAACTCGCGCATCCCGTCTTCGTCTTCAGCCTTGGTCGGATACACCTCCGAGTACGTGCCTTCGAGATAGGTCGGCGCCAGCACACCCGGCGCGCCGTGGCCGGGGCCGGCGAGGAAGATCGCGTCGAGGTCGTACTTGTTGATCAGGCGATTGAGGTGGACGTACATGAAGCTCAGCCCCGGGCTTGTGCCCCAGTGACCCAGGAGACGCTTCTTGATGTGCTCCGGCTTCAGCGGATCCCGCAGCAACGGATTGCTGCGCAAGTAGATCATGCCGGCGGCCAGGTACGTGCAGGCCCGCCAGTACGCGTGCACCTTCCGAAGCTCTTCGCTCGACAGCCGCTCGGCGGTCGCGAGTGTCTTCGCGTCTGCTGCCGTCGGCTGCACCTGCTTGATCAACGATGTCATGACTGCCCCTCCGTTTCACGACCCACGATCAACCACGTTTCACGAGCGACGATCGACGTGATCGCGCTCACCATGCGACCATGCGCTCGCGGTGCACCACGGCAAACCGCGCGACCAGGCGGTCGGAGTCGTAGTCGCGGCCGACCCCGGCGAGGTCGTACAGACCGCCGTACCTCACGTCTCCGCCGACGAGCGCCTGGAGCCGCACGCGGCCGTCGACCGTCCTGATGAGATACCCATCGAAGTGAATCCAGCACGGCTGTCGTCCCCAGCCCTCTTTCTCGCCGAGTCGGAAATGGACGTCTGAAGGGATGCAGACGAGACGGAACACTCGCGGGTCGAGGCCGAGCTCCTTCTCCAGCACGCGCGTGCCGTGCGTGAGCAATGCCCGCTCGATCGCCTCGCGCGTCAGCCCGCGGCGACGGGAAAGCTCGAGGGTCGCCAGCAATGGCGACGACGGTGGCTGTTCGCCGTCCTTGGGATCCGGGAAGTCTTCGACGAGCACGTCCTCGGCGACGAACATCGGCAGGTGTCGCGCGCCGCCAGAGTTCGCGAGCGGGTGGATCATGAGCACTTCTACCCGGTCCCGAAGGCCATCGGGGGATCCTGACGGCAGGGTGACCTGCTTGATATTGGTCAGCCGCGACTCGTCGGAGAAAGGGCTCCACGCGTACTGGCGAAGCGAGGCGAGGTCGCCGCGAGGTTCCAGATGGCGAGCGCCCAGTCCAAGCTGCCGCGCATGTGTCAGCGTATCGCTCGACCAGGAGGCGACGAGATCCTGGCTGGCCTGCTGCGGCGTCTGAATCGTCGCCGTCGGCGCTCCATGCCTGGACTCACTCGCGCCGGGTGTTCCCGTCGGCATGAGATCGGCCAGTTGCGCCAGCGCCTTCATGTCGCCGGCCTTCAGCGCCTGTGCGGCGGCCTCCCGAACGCTGTCGGGCGATGTACTGGCAACCCCGCCAGTCGGCGCCGCCTCCCAGTCGATCGGAGCACGCGTCTGGAAAGCGGCCCGTCGTCCCGCGTAGAAATCTCTCCACGGCACATCCGACTGCTCGAGCGCCGTGAGCTCTTCGACGATCCGGCTCCGGAGCGCCGGCAAGTCCCTCGCCGAGACCCGGGTGAATTTCTGCAGGCTGTGGCAAAAGGGATCGAGCTGAACGTCGGTGACCGCGTAGACTCCGCGAGCTGTCGCGAAGCGTTTGGCCTCGCTGGTCACCACTTGCTTGACCGCGTCCGCGCGTTGGCTCAGCTCCTTGACCAGAGGCCAGTCACCCTTCTCCAGCGCGCGCGCCACCGCGAGCGGCAGCTCAGCCAGAGCCGCCTGCTGCTGCTCGAGCCGATGGAAGTCCTCGAGCGAGATCAACGGGCTCAAGAGCGTCTGCGCCCGCCCGAGATACAGGTCGCGATACACCGTATCGACGCTTCCGGCCTCGATCAACGTTGAAACGAGCGCGATCGGATCGGTATCCATATTCCCCTCACTCGCGGCGCAGCACGCGTTGCGTGTGTCGCGCGATCATGACTTCCTCGTTGGTCGGCACCACCCACGCGCTCACCCGGCTGCCGGGCGTGCTGATTCGGGGGCCTCCCGCCGCATTCGCCTCAGCGGCGAGCTCGATTCCCAGCCAGGCGGCGTCCTGAGACACCCGCTCGCGAATCGCAGATGCATGTTCGCCGATTCCACCCGTGAAGACGACCGCGTCGAGTCCGCCGAGCGCCGCGGCGAGCGAGCCCAGCTCCCGCCGGATCCGGTACACGGAGACGTCGATCGCGAGCCGCGCTGGCGGCGCGGAGCTCGCCAGCAGTGTCCGCATGTCGCTGGAGATGCCCGAGATCCCGAGTAGTCCGGATTCGCTGTAGAGGAGCCGCTCGATGGCGCGAGCATCCATCTTGCGCTCGTCCATGAGATACAAGATCACGCCCGGATCGAGCGCGCCGCAGCGCGTGCCCATCGGCAGCCCGTCGGCGGGTGAGAATCCCATCGTCGTCGCGACGCTGCGTCCCGCCTCCATCGCGCACATGCTCGATCCGTTCCCGAGGTGCAGCACGATGGTCTTCGCCGGTGCCGCCTTCGCGTCCACGCGCGGAAACTCGGCGGCGATGTACTCGTAGGACAGGCCGTGGAACCCGTACCGCTGCACGCCGGCGTCGTGGAGCTCGGCCGGCAGGGCAAATCGCTGGGCCACGTCGGGATTCGTCCGGTGGAACGACGTGTCGAAGCAGGCGACTTGTGCCAGGTCTGGAGCCTGTTCCAGCAGCCGAGCCATCGGCGCCAGGTTGTGCGGCTGGTGCAGGGGCGCGAACGGGATCAACTGCTCGAGAGCCTTGAGCGTCTCCGCATCCACCCGCACCGGAGCCGTGTACTCGAGTCCTCCGTGGACGACCCGATGCCCCACCGCCACCAGCCGGTGATCGGCAAGGTGGTGCTGCAGGAAGTCGCCGAGATACTCGACCGCGCCGTCGTGACCGAGTGTCGTTCGGCCCCATGACTTCTCGGCGAGGACGCGGCCCGCAGGGTCGTGCGCCTGGAAGCGCGGATCGGTGTACAGGCCTTCGACCTCTCCTCGGAGCTCGAGCGCGAGCTCACCAGCACGCTCGGCGAATACGGCGAGCTTGATGCTGGAGGAGCCGGCGTTCAGAACGAGGATGGCGTCGCGGCCCATCTCCACCTCACTTGCCGCCATCGGCGTGGAGGCCTGCGAACAGCAACACCACGGAGCGCGGCTCCGCGCGATAGGTATGACCGGTGACCAGGGGCGCGCGCTCCCAGTCAACGATGTCGTCTGGGGAGTCGAGGAAGGTGTCGATCCAGCGACGCCATGCACGTCGACCGTCATCGGAGACCGACGGCAACTCGAACTCGAGCGGCTCCCAGTACGCGTTGAGGATGACGTGGAAGGACACCCGGTCGCTCGTGACCTTGGCCGTGAACGCGATGCTGTGCGAGGAGGGGCGCCAGTCCGGCTGGTCGAGCTTGACGCCGTGCCAGGTGATGTCGGCTTGCTGGATCATCTGGTTGAGGGCCACCCGCTGATGCTCGTACTCGACGTCTCGCAGTACCCGACGAGCATTGAGCAAGGTCACGAACCGGTACACGTCGGCCCGCTTGGCGAGGAGCGTCCAGTCGAACCAGCTCGTCTCGTTGTCCTGGCAGTAGGCGTTGTTGTTGCCGCCCTGTGTTCGCCGCACCTCGTCGCCCATGAGCATCATCGGCATCCCCACCGAGAGCATCGTCACGGTGAGGAAGTTCTTCACCTGTCGCGTTCGCAGCTTGTCGATGTCGGGGTTCTCCGTCGGGCCTTCCACGCCGGAGTTCCAGCTCCGGTTGTCGTCAGCGCCGTCGCGGTTGTGCTCGCCGTTCGCCTCGTTGTGTTTACGGTCGTAGGAGACGAGATCGTTGAGGGTGAACCCGTCGTGACACGTCACAAAGTTGACACTCTGCTCGGGCTCGCGCTGCTTGTGGCCGTACAGTGACGGGCTCCCGATCAGGCGGTCGGCGATCCGCTCGACCATGCCTTCCTCGCCGCGAAAGAAGCTGCGCACGTCGTCGCGGAAGCGTCCGTTCCATTCCTTCCAGCTGTCACCGACGAAGCGACCCACCTGGTCGAGGCCGGCCGCATCCCACGCCTCCGCGATCAGCTTCGTCCCGGCCAGTACCGGATCAGACTCGATGTCCCACAGCACCGGCGGGTTCGGCATCACATTGCCCGACTCGTCACGGTCCAGGATCGAAGCCAGGTCGAACCGGAAGCCATCGACGTGCATCCCTTCGACCCAATAACGGAGGCTGTCCAGGATCATCCGCCGGACGATGGAGTGATTGGCATTGAGCGTGTTCCCGGTGCCGCTGTAGTTGGCATAACGCGAGCGATCGGCTTCGAGGATGTAGTATGTCGGGTTGTCCAGTCCGCGGAGGCTCAGCGTAGGCCCGCGGTGGTCGCCTTCCGCGGTGTGGTTGTAGACCACGTCGAGAATGACCTCGAGGCCCGCTCGGTGCAGCGCCTTCACCATATCGCGAAACTCGTCGACGGCACCCAGCGGGTCGTGCCGAGAACTGTAGCCGTGGTGGGGCGCGAAGAACGACACGGGGGCATAGCCCCAGTAGTTCACCAGTCCGGGGGGACAGTCCTGGGGGTCGAACTGGAACACAGGCAGCAGCTCCACGGCCGTGATGCCCAGTCGCTGGAGATAAGGAATCTTTTCGATGAGGCCGGCGAACGTGCCGCGGGTCTTTTCCGGGAGGCCCGAGCTCGGATGACGGGTGAAGCCGCCAACGTGCATCTCGTACACGATCGTCCGCGACGACGGGTGCCGCAGCGGGGCGTCACCCTCCCAGTCGTAGGCCGAGACGTCGAGGACGACGCTCTTCATGGCCGTCCCGGCGTTGTCGCCCGGGCCCCGCGCGGCGTCGCGACCGTAGGCTTCTGGAACCACGACGCCTCGGCCATAGGGATCGAGGAGAGCTTTGGTGGCATCGAAGCGCATGCCGTTCGACGGATCGAACGGGCCCTCGACCCGATACGCGTACAGCTGGCCGGGTCGTACGTCGGGCACGAAGACGTGCCAGTAGTGGTACGTGCGGTTGACCGCTGGATCGAGGCGAACCACACGTGCGGCGTGCGCGTCGTCGACTCCATTGAACAGCAGCAGCTGTACTCCGGTGGCGTGTCGCGAGTAGACACTGAAGTTGACGCCGTCCCGCGACGGCGTTGCTCCCAGAGGCGAGCTGCTGCCTTCCTCGAGGCCGTCGCTCACTGTTTCCCCAGGAGCTGCTTGGCGGACGCCGCGACACGGTCGGGTTCGAAGCCGAACTTCGCCTGAAGCGCCTTCAGGGGCGCGGAGGCCCCGAAGGTCCGCATGCCGATGACGTGGCCGGAGCTGCCGACGTATCGCTCCCAGCCGAACGTGGAAGCCTGTTCGACGGCCACCCGCGCCTTTACGGTGGGTGGCAACACGCTGTCACGATATTCCTGCGTCTGCTGATCGAAGATCTCCCACGACGGCATCGAGACGACACGCGCGCGGATGCCCTCGGAGAGCAGTTTCCCGTGGGCTTCCACGGCGAGACACAACTCGCTGCCCGAGGCGATGAGGATCACTTCGGGATTCCCGCCGGGAGGATCGGCGAGCACGTAGGCGCCGCGCGCGACCCCCGCGGCGGAGGCGTACGCGAGCCGATCGAGAGTCGGCAAGGGCTGCCGCGAGAGTGCGAGCACGGCCGGCTGGTGGCGTAGCTGCATCACGTATCGGTACGCCTCCACGACCTCGTTGGCGTCGCCGGGACGCAGCGTCACGAGCCCGGGCATGGCGCGCAACGACGCCAGATGCTCCACCGGCTGGTGGGTGGGGCCGTCCTCACCGTCGCCCATGGCGTCGTGCGTGAACACGAAAATGGTCGGCAGCTCCATCAGCGCCGACAGCCGGATGGCGGGCCGCGCGTAGTCGCTGAAGATGAAGAACGTCGCGCCGAACGCTCGCAGCTTCGAGAGCGACAGGCCGTTGACGATCGCCGCCATCGCGTGTTCGCGGATCCCGAAATGAAGGTTCTTGCCGCCTGGCGTCCCCGCCTGGAAGCTTCCCGCGCCCTCGTAGGTCAGGGTGGTCTTGTTCGATGGCGCGAGGTCCGCCGACCCGCCGAGGAACCACGGGATGCGTTGGGCGAGCACGTTGAGCACCTTGCCCGAGGCGTCCCGGCCGGCGATGCCCTTGGCGTCCGCAGGAAAGACCGGCAGGTCGCGATCCCACCCGGCCGGCAAATCTCGACGTTGCATCTGATCGATCTCGCTCGCGAGGTCGGGATACTTGGGGCGGTATGACGCAAAGAGCGCCGTCCACTGGCTTCGAGCCGCAGCCCCGCGCGCCCCGACGCCAGCGGCGAAATGCTCGCGCACGCCGTCGGGGACGAGGAACTGCGCCTCCTCCGGCCAGCCATAGCTGCGCTTGGTGAGACGGACTTCCTCAGGACCGAGCGGTTCGCCGTGGGCCGCGGACGTGTCGTGCTTGTGCGGGGCCCCGTAGCCGATATGGCTGTCGAGGATGATGAGCGTGGGACGCCCCTTCGTCTCCCGGAAGACGCCGAGGGCCTGCTGGATGCGATCGAGATCGTTGGCGTCGCCCACGCGCAAGACGTTCCAGCCGTATCCCATGAATCGGGCGGCGACGTCCTCGGTGAAGGTGAGGCTCGTCTGCCCTTCGATCGTGATGTGGTTGTTGTCGTAGACCCAGCAGAGGTTGTCGAGGCCGAGGTGGCCGGCGAGCGAAGCCGCTTCGGCTGTCACGCCCTCCATCAGGCATCCGTCTCCGCACACGACGTAGATGTCGTAGTCGAAGATGGCGAACCCTGGCCGGTTGTAACGGTTGGCGAGCCACTTTTGAGCGACAGCCATTCCCACGCTCGTCGCGGCGCCCTGCCCGAGCGGCCCGGTCGTGGTTTCCACGCCCGACACCCAGTGATACTCGGGGTGCCCGGGCGCCTTGCTACCGATCTGGCGGAAACGGCGAATGTCCTCCAGCGACACCGAAGGCTGCCCCAACCGCTCGTAGTCGGCATTCACCGCTCGCGTTCCGGTCAGATGCAGAACGGACCAGAGCAGCATCGAGGCGTGACCATTGGAGAGGACGAACCGATCACGATTCGGCCAGATCGGATCCTCAGGGTCGAAGCGCATCACACGGTTCCAGAGCGTGTAGACGAGAGGCGCGAGTGCCATCGGTGTGCCGGGGTGCCCCGACTTGGCGCGTTCGACCGCGTCGATCGAGAGTGTGCGGATGGTGTTAACCGATAGCTGGTCGAGCTCCGCGTCTGTCATCGGTTCAGCGACATTCGTCATGCTCATCGGCTTGTCCTCGTCGGTTGGAGCTCCAGGGATGCGACCTTGCTCAGGCGACGCAGGTGTCGCGGGGCCTGACTGAACGCGGCGGACAGGAACGTCTGCACGAGATCCCAGGCCACGCTCGGTCCCACGGTCCGGCCACCGAGACAGACGATGTTCATGTGATCGTCCTCGACCCCCTGCCCCGCGGAAAAGTGGTCATGGATCAACGCGGCGCGCACACCCGGAACCTTGTTGGCGCAGATGGACGCGCCCACACCGCTGCCGCACACGGCCACCCCGCGCTCGACCTTGCCGGCCGCCACCGCCCGCGCGAGCGGGATGACGTAGTCCGGATAGTCGTCGTCCGCGCTCAGCTTGTCCGCACCGAAGTCGACGACGTCGTGTCCAGCCGCGCGGAGCCGCGCGATCAGATCTCTTTTCAAGTCGAACCCGCCGTGATCGGTGGCGATTCCCACGTTCATGGTGTCTTCTCCGTGATGTGCGTCAGCGTCGTGACGGCTCGCGTTCCAGCCGCGGCCGCTTCGTGATCGGCCAGCACGAGAGCCTGGTCCTGACGAATTCGGCCGGCCGGAATCGATCGATCGGCTTCGTACAGACGCACCAGCATCGCGGCCTTCTCTCGTCCTGTCACCAGCCAGACGATGCGCCGCGACCGGTTGAGCATGGGATAGGTCAAGGTCATCCGGCGCCGACCTTGATAGAGTCCCGTGAGCGCGACGTCTATATCGGTCACGTCGAGCACCGGATCCCCGGGCACCAGCGACGCCGTATGGCCGTCAGGCCCGAGGCCCAGATGGGCGAGATCGAGCACGGCCGGAGTGCCGGCAATCTGCTGGAGCGTCGCCGCGTACTGACCGCGCGCCGATTCCAGGTCTGCCGATTCCACCGGCATGGCGTGGACCTGCTCGGGGCGCAGCGGACAATGCGCGAGCAAGCTCTCGCGCAGGTGAGTGAAGTTCCGGTCAGGGTGTCCCGCCGGCGCCACTCGCTCGTCCACCTGGACCACGTGCACGTCGGCCCAGGGCATCTGTTGATCGGCCAGTGCACGCAACATCGTCCACGGTGTGCGACCCCCGCTGACGGCCATGATGAAACGACCACGCGCGGCGACGGCGGCACGTGCCTCCTCCGCGGTGAAGGCAGCACCCGCCCGCGCCACGGCATCGTCATCGGCCAGAGCTTCGATCCTCACGGCAATCTGACCGTCGGGTTCTGCCAGCCGCCGGGCGGCGAAACTCTCGAGTCGGCTTCCTTCGGCCCCCAGGTGCCCGGCTCGTATTCGTAGACGGGCGTGCCGTCTTTCAGCACGGGATCGACGATGCGCCAAGCCTCTTCGACGTAGTCCTCCCGGGCGAACAGCGTGGCGTCCCCGTGCATGGCGTCTCCGAGCACGCGTTCGTACGCGTCCATCTCGTCGGCCCGGGGGAGCCGCGTCCCCACCATCTCCGCAATCTGGCTCTGCGTCTCCTGCCCGGGCGCGATGACGTTCGCGCCGATGGCGATCGTGATGTCGGGGCTGATCCGAAAGCGGCAGTAGTTCGACTCGAGGTCGAAGCCGTGGAACATCGTGGGCGGCTGACGAAGCCGGACGACGACCTCCGTGCACGTCACGGGCAAGCGCTTTCCAGCCCGGATGTAGAAGGGCACGCCCTGCCAACGCCAGGAATCGATCTCGAGTCGGACGGCCGCGAACGTTTCCACCGTCGAGTCCGACGCCACGCCCTTCTCCGATCGATAGCCGCGAAACTGTCCACGCACGATGTCGTCCGCGGTGAGCGCGGGAATTGCCTTGAGGACCTTGACCTTCTCGTCTCGGACCGCTTCGCTGTCGGTCCTGACCGGAGGCTCCATGGCCAGGTTGCTCAGGACCTGGAAGAGATGATTCTGAACCACGTCGCGAACGGCGCCCGTCTCGTCGTAGAACGCGCCTCGGCCCTGAATCCCGAAGTCTTCAGCCATGGTGATCTGCACGCTCTCGACGTGATTGCGATTCCAGAAGGGCTCCAGGAAGGCGTTGGCGAAGCGGAAGAAGAGCATGTTGTGCACCGGCCGCTTCCCGAGGTAGTGGTCGATCCGGAAGATCGATGTCTCGTCGAAGGCTCCGAGCAGGACGTGGTTGAGCTCCCGCGCGGAGGCGACGTCGTGGCCGAACGGTTTCTCGACGATGACGCGGGCGCCACGCGCACAGCCCGTCTTGTCGAGCTGCTCCACGACCAGCTCGAACAGCATCGGCGGGATGGCCAGGTAGTGCGCCGGCCGCTGGGCCGAACCGAGCTCCTTGCGGATGGCCTGGAAGGTCGCCGGGTCCTGGTAGTCACCGTCGACGTAGCGCAGCAGGCCGCACAGCGTACCGAACGCCGCGGGGTCGAGCCCTCCGTGCTTGTCGAGGCTGTCCTTGGCTCGGGCCTGGAGCTGCTCGAGGTTCCAGCCCGCCTTCGCCACGCCGATGACCGGCAGGTTGAGATGACCGCGCTTCACCATCGCGTGCAGCGCGGGAAAGATCTTCTTGTACGCGAGATCGCCGGTCGCGCCGAAGAATACGAAGGCATCCGAATGTCCGTTGCTCATCGCTCGCTCACGTCACGCCGACTTTTCGAGATGACCACCGAACTCGTAGCGCATCGCAGAGAGCAGCTTGTCGGCGAAGTCCGCCTCACCGCGCGAGCTGAAGCGCTCGTACAGGGCCGAGGAGAGGACGTGGGCCGGCACCGCCTCGTCGATGGCCGCCTTGATCGTCCACCGCCCCTCGCCGGAATCCGACACGCGACCCTTGAAGCCCTCGAGTTTCGGATCTTTGATCAGCGCTGAGGCCGACAGGTCGAGCAGCCAGGAAGCGATGACGCTGCCGCGCCGCCACACCTCGGCGATGTCCGGCAGATTGAGATCGTACTGATAGTGCTCGGGATCGCGCAGCGGTGTCGTCTCGGCGTCGACCGCATGCCCCTGCTTGCCGACATTGGCGGAACGCAGGATGCCCAGGCCCTCGGCGTAGGCCGCCATGATCCCGTACTCGATTCCGTTGTGGACCATCTTGACGAAGTGGCCGGCACCGTTCGGACCGCAGTGGAGATACCCCCGTTCGGCGGTGCCGTTGGCCTTTTCTCGACCCGGCGTGCGGGAGATGTCGCCGGCGCCGGGCGCCAGCCTGGCGAAGATCGAATCGAGGCGCTTGACCACGTCCGGCTCGCCTCCGATCATCATGCAATACCCGCGCTCCAGTCCCCAGACGCCGCCGCTGGTCCCCACGTCGACGTAGTGGATCCCCTTCGGCGCAAGCTCCTTCGCGCGCCGGATGTCGTCGATGTAGTAGGAGTTGCCGCCGTCGATGAGGATGTCGCCCCTCTCGAGCAGCGGCAGGAGGTCGCCGATGGACTTGTCGACCACCGCCGCCGGGACCATCAGCCACACGGTCCTCGGCTTTTCCAGCTTCTTCACGAAGTCCGCGAGCGAGGAGGCACCCACCGCCTTCTCCTGGGTCAGCTCCTGCACCGCCTTCGGCGACATGTCGAAGACCACGCACTGGTGGCCACCCTTGAGAAGCCGCCGCACCATGTTGGCGCCCATGCGGCCAAGTCCGATCATTCCGAGCTGCATAGCTGACTCCTTTGAAGCGCCGATCGCTCGGCGGGCTCGAGTTCACGCTCGGTGTCGTCGAGGGCGGCGCGCAGGCGGTTCATCGCGGCGGCCACGCCGTCGTGGTCACCGAAGATCGCCGAGCCCGCCACCAGCACGGTGGCGCCCGCTCGAGCGACCAGCGGCGCGGTCGTCGCGTCGATACCGCCGTCCACTTCCACATCGCACCCGGGCGCACGCCGCTCGACCAGCTCGCGCGCCCGACCGATCTTCGGCAGCGTCGTCCGGACGAATTGCTGATGGCCAAACCCCGGGTTGACGGTCATGACCAGCACCTGGTCCACGTCCTGGACAATTTCCTCGAGCACGGCCACTGGCGTCGCCGGGTTGATAGCGACGGCGGCGCGCTTGCCCAGCGTCCTGATCCTTTGCACCGTGCGGTGCAAGTTGTTGTTGCCCTCCCAGTGGATGAGAAAGGAATCGGAGCCGGCCGCGGCGAACTCGTCGAGAAAAAAGTCCGGGTCGGAGATCATCAGGTGGATCTCGAGGGGCAGATGCGTCACCCGCCGAAGGGACTGGACGATCGCCGGCCCCATGGACAGGTTCGGCACGAAGTGCCCGTCCATCACGTCCACGTGGATCCGATCGGCCCCGGCGTGCTCCGCGTCGGCCACCTGCTGGCCCAGACGCGCGAAGTCGGCGGCGAGAATCGAGGGGGCGAGTTTCACGGCGCTCACGTGTTGGACGCCTCGAAGATGCTGCGAATGGAGGCATCGAGCAGGGCGTTGAACTCGGCGTCGGATTGCTGGGCCGACAGCCCCTCGACCAGCGCCCGCGAAAAACTCGCCACGACCCCGTGATTCCTCCGCAAGCGCTGGTTGCCTTCTTCCCGGGAATAGCCGCCCGACAGCGCAACCACCCTCACGACCCGGGGATGCTTGACGAACTCGGCGTAGAGGTCGTCGTTGTCCGGCAAGGTGAGCTTGAGCATGACGGGCTGGCCGGCGGGCAGACGGTTGAGCTCGTCGAGGATGGCTGCGTTGAGCAACTCTTCGGCCCTGGCCTTGTCCGGGCAGTGAATGTCGACTTCCGGCTCGACGATCGGCACGAGGCCCGCGGCGATGATCTGCCGAGCGACCTCGAACTGCTGGGTCACGACGTCCTTGATGCCGGCCTGGTTGGCTTGCTTGATGAACGAGCGCATCTTGGTTCCGAAGATGCGCTTCGCGTTGGCCTTGTCGAGCAGCCCGGCAAGCTCGGGCATTGGCTTCATCAACTGGACACCGCGGCTCTCCGGGGCCAGGCCCTTGTCCACCTTCAGGAAGGGCACGATCCGTTTCACGTTCCACAGATAGTCCGCGGTGGGCTTTCCCTCGACTTCTCTATCGATGGTGTTCTCGAACAGGATCGCGCCGAGAATCCGCTCCCCGGTGAAGGCGGGGCTGGTCACGATGCGCGTGCGCATCTGGTGCACGATCGCGAACATCTGCTCCTCGTTGGACCACGCATTTTCCTTGATGCCGTATGCACGCAGCGCGCTGGGCGTGCTGCCGCCGCTCTGATCCAGCGCCGCAATGAACCCGGGATGTGTCTTCATCTTCTCCAGCTGCGCTTTGAAGTCGCCCGTCTGGCTCGTCATCGCACGGCGTCCTTTCGCATCCGGTAACGACGGATCATGTTGTTCGTCGAGCTGTCGTGGTCGAGCTTCGGCTCCGTCTTGCTGTCGAGCTCGGGAATGATCCGCTGGGCCAGTACCTTGCCCAGCTCGACCCCCCACTGATCGAACGAGTCGACGTCCCAGATGGCGCCCTGGGTGAACACGCTGTGCTCGTAGAGCGCGACGAGCTTTCCGAGCGTCTCCGGCGTCAGCCGGTCGGCGAGGATCGTGTTCGAGGGGCGATTCCCCTGGAAGACCCGATGCGGGACCAGACCGTCCGGCGTGCCCTCGGCCTTGACTTGCTCACGCGTCTTGCCGAAGGCCAGCGCCTCGGCCTGAGCGAACACGTTCGCCAGCAGCATGTCGTGGTGCCGGCCCAGTGGGTTCAGGCTGTGACGGAACGCGATGAAGTCACACGGGATCAGTCGGGTCCCTTGATGGATCAGCTGATAGAACGAATGCTGGCCGTTGGTGCCCGGCTCTCCCCAGTAAATCGGACCCGTCGGGTAGTCGACGTCGACGCCTCCGCGCGTGACGTGCTTGCCGTTGCTCTCCATCGTCAGCTGCTGCAGGTAGGCGGGGAAGCGCTTGAGGTACTGCTCGTAGGGCAGCACCGCCACCGTCTCGGCGCCGAAGAAATCCGTGTACCACACGGTCAGCAGGCCCAGGAGCACCGGCAGGTTGCGCTCGAACGGGGCGGTCTGGAAGTGCTCGTCCATCTGGTGGAACCCGTCGAGCAGCGCGCGAAAGTTGTCGGGACCGACGGCGAGCATCGTCGACAGGCCGATCGCCGAGTCCATGGAATACCGCCCACCCACCCAGTCCCAGAATCCGAACATGTTCGCGGTGTCGATTCCGAACTCGGACACCTTCCGGGCGTTGGTGGAGACGGCGACAAAGTGCTTGGCCACCGCCTTGGCCTCGCCGCCGAGGCCCGCGAGCAGCCACTGGCGGGCGCTCTCGGCGTTGGTCATCGTCTCCAGCGTCGTGAAGGTCTTCGACGAGACGATGAAGAGCGTTTCCGCCAGGTCCAGGTCGCGGGTGGCCTCGACGAAGTCGGTCCCGTCGACGTTCGACACGAAGCGAAAGGTCATCGCGCGATCGCTGTAGTGCTTGAGCGCCTCGTAGGCCATGACG